>Ga0182030_10022055_pt1 | contig 11878 bp, 11 predicted proteins | sample 812S3MmetaG_FD_121299 | JGI IMG/M metagenome (GOLD analysis project Ga0182030, IMG submission 121299) | Permafrost microbial communities from Stordalen Mire, Sweden - 812S3M metaG (Illumina Assembly) | ecosystem: Environmental > Terrestrial > Soil > Wetlands > Permafrost | place: Sweden... | reverse complement strand
TCGCGGTAGGGCTGTTTACCGGTGGACTTGTGGTTGTCACGCTGGCGTTCGCGCCGCGCTACTGGGTGGTGCTGTGCTCTGGGGCGATTTTGATTGCCAGCCATGAGGTGGTGCGGCGGCTGCGCCAAGCAGGCTGTGTCATTCCGGTCATCCCGCTGCTGGTCGGTGGACAGGTCACCGTGTGGCTGACCTGGCCATTCGGTGCTCGAGGGGCGTTGGCCGGTTTCGGTGCCACGGTAGTGGCGTGCATGTTCTGGCGGCTGTTCATGCACGACGAAAGCAGGCTCCACGATCCGGCCGCCGGCCCGCCACCCCCGTCGAATTACCTGCGTGATGCGTCGGCGACCATCTTCCTGACCGCATGGGTCCCGCTGTTCGCCTCCTTCGCCGCGTTGCTGGTCTACCACCCGAAGGAAGGCGCGGGGCGGGTGTTCTGCCTGATGATGACGGTCGTCGCCTCCGACGTGGGTGGCTACGCGTTCGGAGTGCTGTTCGGCAAGCATCCACTGGTTCCGATGATCAGCCCGAAGAAGTCGTGGGAGGGCCTTGCCGGTTCGCTGGTCTGCGGGATCACCTCAGCGTTTTTGATCGCGACCTTCCTGGTTCACCGGCCGCCTTGGGAGGGTGTTCTCCTGGGTTTCGTGCTGGTGCTGACCTGCGCTCTTGGCGATCTGGTGGAATCCCAGGTCAAGCGCGACCTCGGTATCAAGGACATGGGCCGGTTGCTTCCTGGTCATGGTGGCCTCATGGACCGGCTCGACGGCGTGCTCCCGGCGGCGGTCGCGGCCTGGACGTTGTTCACAGTGCTGCCGGCCTGAGAAGGCCGATACTGGACAGGTCATGGTCCAACAACTGATTTTCGAAGAGCCGCGCCCGAGCAAGCCGCCGCGGCATTTGGCCGACCTCGACACGGCCGGGCGCGCGTCGGCCGTCGCGGAACTTGGATTGCCGGCGTTTCGGGCCAAGCAGCTGGCGCAGCAGTACTACGGCCGGTTGATCGCCGATCCGCGGCAGATGACCGACCTTCCGGCGGCGGTGCGTGACGCGGTCGCCGAGGCGATGTTCCCGACCCTGCTGACCACCGCCGCCGAAATCACCTGCGACGCCGGTCAGACCCGAAAAACGTTGTGGCGGGCCGTCGATGGCACCACGTTCGAGTCGGTGCTGATGCGCTACCCGCAGCGCAATACCGTGTGCATCTCGTCGCAGGCGGGTTGCGGCATGGCGTGTCCGTTCTGCGCCACCGGGCAGGGCGGATTGACGCGCAACCTGTCGACCGCCGAGATCCTCGAACAGGTGCGTGCCGCTGCTGTGGCATTGCGCGACCAGTTCGATGATCGGCTGTCCAACGTGGTGTTCATGGGCATGGGGGAGCCGCTGGCCAATTACGCCAGGGTGCTGGCCGCCGTGCGGCGCATCACCGAGGCGCCGCCGCACGGGTTCGGGATTTCGGCTCGCTCGGTCACGGTCTCCACCGTCGGTCTGGCGCCGGCGATCCGCAAGCTCGCCGACGAACGGCTCGGGGTGACGCTGGCGCTATCGCTGCATGCCCCCGACGATGACCTGCGCGACACGCTGGTTCCGGTCAACAACCGGTGGAAGGTCAGCGAGGCGCTGGACGCGGCGAAGTACTACGCCGATGTGACGGGGCGACGGGTGTCTGTCGAATACGCATTGATCCGCGATGTCAACGACCAGCCGTGGCGGGCCGACCTGCTCGGCAAGCGGCTGCATCGCGCACTGGGACCGCTGGTGCACGTGAATTTGATTCCGCTCAATCCGACGCCCGGCAGCCAGTGGGACGCCAGCCCAAAGGCGGCGGAGCGGGAGTTTGTCCGGCGGGTCCGCGCGCAGGGTGTGTCCTGCACGGTGCGCGATACCCGCGGCCGGGAGATCAGTGCCGCCTGCGGACAGCTGGCCTTCGAAAAGGGATAGAAAACGGGTAACCAGGCAGGAAGCCGGCGAGGTGAACCGCAGCGGCGGCTAGCGCGTCTTATGGAGTAACACCAGCAAAGAAGGAAGGCCATGATCACTCGCCTCTTGTCACCGCTCAGGTTGTTTGCCGTAGCGGTGTGCGCCGCCGCCCTGATATTCGGGCTGGCCGCTCCACCGCGCGCCCAGGCCGCCGACGATCGTCTGCAGTTCACCGGGACCACGCTGAGCGGGGCGCCGTTCAATGGCGCCGGCTTGCAGGGCAAGCCCGCGGTGCTGTGGTTCTGGGCACCGTTCTGCCCGTTCTGCAACGCCGAAGCGCCCGGAGTCGGTCAGGTGGCGGCGGCCAATCCCGGCGTCACCTTCGTCGGCATCGCCGGGCACTCGGACGTCGGCGCGGAACAGGCTTTTGTCTCCAAGTACAACCTGAACTTCACCAACCTCAACGACGCCGACGGCTCGATCTGGGCCCGCTACAACGTGCCCTGGCAGCCGGCCTACGTGTTCTACCGCGCGGACGGCAGCTCGACGTTCGTCAACAACCCCACCTCGGCAATGTCTCAGCAGGAGCTGTCCGGCCGGGTGGCCGCGCTGACCCACTAAGCCGGTGAATCAAGGTCTCATCGGTCTGGCCTTTGCCGCCGGATTGGTAGCGGCCGTCAACCCGTGTGGGTTTGCCATGTTGCCCGGCTACCTCGTGCTGGTGGTGCGCGGGCAGCCGTCGGGCGAACGCACCGGTCCGCTCGGCAGGGTGGGGCGTGCGTTGGGAGCCACCGCGGGGATGGCGCTGGGCTTCGTGACGGTATTCGGGTTGTTCGGGGCGCTGACCATATCGGCGGGCACCACGGTGCAGCGCTACCTGCCGTATGTGACAGCGGTGATCGGGGTTGTGCTTGTCGCCCTTGGGTTTTGGCTGCTTTCGGGCCGGGAGCTGACGGCGCTGACGCCGCAGCCGTTGGGGCCGCGGTGGGCGCCCACGGCGCGGCGGGGGTCTGCGGTAATCGGCATGTACGGCTACGGCGTCAGCTATGCGATCGCCTCGCTGTCCTGCACCATCGCGCCGTTTCTGGCGGTCACCGCCGCCGGCTTTCGGGGCGGATCGATTGCCACCGGCGTGCTGATCTATCTCGCTTACGTCGCGGGATTGACCTTGGTGGTCGGCGTGCTCGCGATCGCCGCCGCAACGGCGAGTTCCGCGCTGGCCGGCCTGCTGCGGCGAACCTTGCCGCTGGTCAACCGAATCGGTGGCGTGCTGCTGATTTTGGTCGGGCTGTATGTGGGCTACTACGGGCTCTACGAGCTGCGGCTGTTGAACGCCGATGCGAACCCGCAGGATGCGGTGATCACCGCCGCCGGCCGCCTACAGGGCGCACTAGCAGGGTGGGTGCACCAGCACGGCCTCTGGCCATGGGTGGTGGCGCTGTCGGTACTGGTGCTCGGCGCGGTCGCCGCCGCCTGGCGTCGACGAGCACGAAGCCGTCGACCCGCTAGCGCAGCCAGCCGCGACGGCGGCCCCACCAGTCGCGAATCAGAACGGCAAGGGTGAGGGCGGCGAACCCGATCAGGTAATTGTCCTCGACGTGGCCGACGTGGTTACCGCGCAGCATCGCCAGCAGGAAGATGATTACGAACACCCCGACGGCGTGCCAGGAGCGGATGTTGAGCCTGCTCCAGCCCCACGCTGCCGACGGAACCTCGGCGGGGTCGACGCCGTTGTAGTGCTCCACCTCAGTACTGGCCACGACGAATCCCTTCGGATCGGATCGGCTTTCTGCCTCGATATTCTGGCACACGCACTGAGCTGCGGCGCTGCGCAGGCGCGGGTTGGTGACCGACCGCCTGGTTCCGGTCGGCCACCAACCTCGGCTGACAGCTGTGTCTATCCGTCTACGAGGGCGGCATCAGCACCGTGTCGATCATGTACACCGTCGCGTTCGCGGTGGGCACCCCACCACAGACCACGCTGGCGTTGTTGACCTTGAGGCCGTTGCCCTGACCGGTCACCGTCGAGCTCGCGCCCTGAAGGGTCGGGTGAGTGCCGACGACCTTGGCCGGGCTCAGCTGACCCTGGAGCACGTGGTAGGTCAGGATGCTCTTCAGCAGGGGCGCGTTAGTCTTCAGCTGGCCGATCGTGGACTCGGGCAGCTTGCTGAACGCGGCGTCAGTTGGCGCAAACACCGTGTACTGACCATTGTTGAGGGTGTCCACCAGATTCACGTCCGGGTTGAGCTGACCGGAAAGCGCCGAGGTCAGTGTGGTGAGCTGAGGATTGTTCGACGCCGCAACTGCCACGGGGACCTGCGACATCCCGTCCACCGAGGCGGGACCGCTGGGATGGGCCGCCGCGTAATCCGCGCATCCGGGACCCACCAAATCGGCCGCCGCAGCGCTCGGAGAGACAGCGACCCCGAGGCCCAAGATACTGGCCGCTGCGAAACCGGTTGCCGCAATTTTGCTGTGTACTTTCATTGCCATTCACTCCCTGGTAGGCCGGCAAAGTCCACCCCGTCTGGCTGAACCCCGGCATCATTTGTTCGGAGCGGATCGGCTTTTGGATTGATCACAACAGCGAATTAGCCATAGGTGAGGGAAAATATCTGCAAGCCCTTGGTCGGCCGGACCTCTAGCGTCCCGGGAACTACCCGATCGCCGGCGACGATCTGGTGGGAGGTCGGCGGCCCGCTGATCGGCACCGTCGTTGGTTTTCCGTTCCGCGTCACGGTGAGCGTTCCGGTTCCGCCGGCCACGATGTAGACGTTTTTGGCCTGGTAGTTGAGTTTGATGGCGGCGTTGTCGCCGTCGGCCGTGGCGCCCTGATAATCCAGCGACCACGGCCCCGTCAACGCAAAACTGTTGGGCTTCAAGGCCGGCGGATACTCAAACGTTGCGGCCCCTTCGTCATACGTGCCGCCACCGCCGTAATTGACCACTTTGCCAACGGCCAAATACGTCTCAGGCGTGAGGCCGGGCTGCGGGGTGGTGTCGGCCGCGTCGATAGCCGGGGGGAGCTTGACGCCGGGCTTCGCGTCGGCCAGCAACTGCCTGACCAGGTTCTCGGTCACGTTGTAATCGCCTTCGCCGAACTTGATGTGGCGAACCGTGCCGCTGGCGTCGACGAGATATTCGGCCGGCCAGTACCGGTTGCGGTAATTCGTCCAGGTGCTGTAGCCGTTATCCAGCGCGATCGGATAGGTGATGCCCAGATCCGCCGCGCCTTGGGCGACGTTGTCTGGGACTTTCTCGAACGCGTACTCAGGGGTGTGCACGCCGATGACTTCGAAACCGCTGTCCCGGTAGGCGTGATACCAGCCGACAACATGCGGGATGGCGCGTTGGCAGTTGATGCAGGAGTAAGCCCAGAAATCAATCAACACGACTTTGCCGCGTAACGAATTCAGGGCAATCGGCTTGCCTTCCGCAGTGTTCAGCCACGCCGCGATTCCCTTGAGATCGGGTGCAGGGCCACAGTTTTCGAGGGCAGGCGCTCCATTGCTGCAGTTCGACAGCTGCGCATTCTGGGCGTTGACGATGCCACCGAGGTTCAGCTTCTCCCGGATCTTGTCAGAGCCGCCGACTTTCTGCTGCAGTGCGGCGGTGTAGTCCGGTATGGCCCGCTGCAGTTCCGCAGGCAGATCGAATACCAGCGCCACTGCGAGCAGGATCGTCACGATTCCTGCCGCGATCCGGATCTCGCGCTGTCGGCTCCGAAAAGCCTTGACACGCTCGGCAACCCGCTGGCCGGCCAGTGCGAAGAACAGTAGCGGCAACGCGGCACCGATCGCGAACGCGCCCGTGAGCACGACGAGGCCCACGCTGATGGTTGCGGTGGCTCCGGCCACGACGATTGCGGCGAGAACAGGCCCCGCGCAGGGGACGTAGAGCACACCCAGCGCGAGACCGAGCCCGAAACCATTGCTGCGGTTGGCGATTTGCTTTTGCGGGATGCGAGAGAACGGCCGTTCCAGCAGCTGCTCAAACCTGGGAAAGATGAGACCGGTACCGATCGCTACCAACGCCACCAGCGCGATCCAGCGGATGGCGTCCTGCGGTAGGTGTAGCAGCGACAGGAGTGCCGAGCCGAGCAGGGTCACCACGCTGAAGCTGAGCACCAGACCGCCGATCACCCGGTACGGGCGCAAGGTCTCGGACAGCTCGGGTTTCGGCTGGACCGCCACAGCGCCTTCGGATTCCGGGGACGTCTCGGCGCCACCGCGCTGGGTGCCGGAGAAAAATATCACCGGCAACACCGGCAGGATGCATGGTGATATTCCGGTGATCAGGCCCCCGAGAAAGCCGATCAAAGCAAGGGTCAACATGCCTGGTATTCGTCACCGTCGTCGCCATCGATTGGTAAGGGCGGCAACGATTTCTGGCAAGTCAACTGATGTGCACCCAAGGTAGGACACCCCGTTCGACGGGCTGCCCTACCTTGGGTGCGGCGAACGCTACTGCGCCGGCGGCATCAGCACCGTGTCGATCAGGTACACCGTCGCGTTCGCGGTGTGCACCCCGCCGCACACTAAACCCGCGTCGTTGACCTTCAGGTCGTTTCCTTGGCCGGTCACGGTTGAGGTGCCGCCCTGCAGGGTCGGGTGGGTGCCGTCGACCTTGGCCGGACTCAACTGACCCTGCACCACGTGGTAAGTCAGGATGCTTTTGAGAAGTGGTGCATCCGTCTTGAGTTTGTCGACGGTGGCTGGCGGAAGTTTGCCGAATGCCGCGTCAGTCGGGGCGAACACCGTGTACTGCCCGTTGTTCAGGGTGTCGATGAGGTTCACGTTCGGGTTCAGCTTGCCCGACAGCGCCGAGGTCAGGGTGGTCAGCATCGGGTTGTTCGACGCCGCCGTCGCGACCGGGTCCTGCGCCATCCCGGCCACCGATCCGGGGCCGCTGGGATTCTGCGCAGCGTAAGCCGAGCAACCGGACCCAATCAGGTCCGCGGTGGGATTCGCCGCTGCGGATGTCATTGCGGGTGGCGCCATGCTGGTCGCCGGCGTCGTGCTGGTGCTGTCCTGAGCCGCGGGTTTGTTGCTCGAACAGCCAGAGAAACCCACGATCGCAATTGCTGCGAGGCTCGCCGCCCCAACCGTCTTGGCCTGCACATTCATCATTGAATTTCGATTCCTTTGCTAAATACGGCCTTAACGCCGTGCTCCCGGTTAAACCCAAGTGATTCGGAGTGACGCCGGTCACGGATGGGTCCGAAGATCGTTCATTTTCGGTGTCATCCGAAAATTCGATGGAGGAATGCGACGCCGGTGTGCAGAGCGGCACAATGAGTAGGTGACCAACCCGACCACCGAAGCGCACGCCACTGACCGCCTGCGCGTGCTGGTGTTGGGCAGTACCGGCTCGATCGGCACCCAGGCGCTGGAAGTCATCGCCGAAAATCCCGACCGCTTTGAGGTGGTCGGGCTGGCCGCCGGCGGCTCCAACCTCGACACCCTGCGACAGCAGCGCGCCGAGACCGGTGTGACCAATATTGCCGTCGCCGACGAACGTGCGGCCGGGCGGCTTGGAGACGTTCCGTTCCACGGCCCCGATGCGGTCACCCGGCTGGTCGAGGAAACAGAGGCCGACGTCGTTCTCAACGCGTTGGTCGGCGCGTTGGGCCTGCGACCAACCCTGGCTGCCCTGCAATCCGGTGCCCGGCTGGCGCTGGCCAACAAGGAATCGCTGATCGCCGGGGGGCCGCTGGTCTTGGCGGCGGCCCGCCCGGGTCAGATCGTGCCCGTCGACTCCGAACACTCCGCGCTGGCCCAGTGCCTGCGCGGCGGGACCGCCGACGAAGTCGCCAAGCTGGTGCTGACCGCCTCCGGTGGGCCGTTTCGCGGCTGGACCGCCGCCGACCTCGAGGCCGTCACCCCCGAACAGGCCGGCGCCCACCCGACCTGGTCGATGGGCCCGATGAACACGCTGAACTCGGCGTCGCTGGTCAACAAGGGGCTGGAGCTCATCGAAACCCACCTGCTGTTCGGCATTCCGTATGACCGCATCGAGGTCGTGGTGCACCCGCAGTCGATTGTTCATTCGATGGTCACGTTTATCGACGGCTCGACGATTGCGCAGGCCAGCCCCCCGGACATGAAGTTGCCCATTTCGTTGGCGTTGGGCTGGCCGCGGCGGGTACCCGGGGTGGCGGCGTCCTGCGACTTCAGCACCGCCTCTACCTGGGAATTCGAGCCACTCGACGCCGACGTTTTCCCCGCGGTTGAGCTGGCCCGGCGGGCCGGGGAAGCCGGCGGCTGCATGACCGCGGTGTACAACGCCGCCAACGAAGAGGCGGCGGCGGCCTTCCTCGGCGGGCGGATCGGCTTCCCCGCCATCGTCAGAACTATCGCCGACGTGCTGCACGCCGCAGACCAATGGGCCGTTTTACCCGCTACCGTGGATGACGTACTGGACGCGCAGCGCTGGGCACGTGAGAGAGCACAACGTGCCGTGAGCGCGGCAAGTCCCGCAGGAGTCTGAACAGAGGGACTCCGAATGGTCTCAGAAAGGTCCTAGCGCCTGATGTTCGCAATCGGCATTGCGCTGTTCGCCCTCGCCATCTTGATCTCGGTGGCTTTGCACGAGTGTGGCCACATGTGGATCGCCCGCGCGACCGGCATGAAGGTGCGTCGCTATTTCGTCGGTTTCGGCCCCACGCTGTGGTCCACCCGGCGCGGCGAAACCGAATACGGCGTCAAAGCCATTCCGTTGGGTGGGTTCTGCGACATCGCCGGGATGACCCCCATCGAGGATTTGGCGCCCGACGAATCCGACCGGGCCATGTACAAGCAGAAGACCTGGAAGCGCGTCGCGGTGCTGTTCGCCGGGCCGGGCGTGAACTTCGTCATCTGTCTGGCGCTGATCTACGTCATCGCGCTGATCTGGGGACTGCCCAACCTGCACCCGCCGACGCAGGCCGTCATCGGCGAAACCGCTTGTGTCGCACCAGAAACCACTCCTGGAAAAATCGGGAACTGCAACGGGCCGGGCCCGGCCGCGCTGGCCGGCATTCGGGCCGGCGACGTCGTCGTCAAAGTCGGAGACACCCCGGTGTCCACCTTCGAAGACATGGCCGCCGCGGTCCGCAAGTTGCACGGCACCGTCCCGGTTGTCGTCCAGCGTGACGGCACCCCGATCACCACCTACGTCGACGTCACACCCACCCAACGCTTCGTCGGCAGTGGGCAGGGCGGTCAAGCCCAGCCGTCGACGGTCGGTGCTATCGGGGTGGCGGCCGTCCGCCTCACACCCAGGCACTACAGCGTGCTCACTGCCATCCCGGCGACCTTCGCCTTCACCGGCGACCTGACCGTCGAGGTGGGCAAGGCGCTGACCGCCATTCCGACCAAAGTCGGTGCGCTGGTGCACGCCATCGGCGGCGGCCAGCGCGACCCGCAGACGCCGATCAGCGTGGTGGGGGCCAGCATCATCGGCGGCGACACCGTCGACCATGGGCTGTGGGTCGCCTTCTGGTTCTTCCTGGCCCAGCTGAACCTCATCCTGGGGGCGATCAACCTGGTGCCGCTGCTGCCGTTCGACGGTGGCCACATTGCCGTCGCGGTGTTCGAAAAGATTCGCAACGTCATCCGGTCGACGCGGGGCATGGTCGCCGCGGCGCCGGTCAATTATCTGAAGCTCATGCCGGCGACCTATGTGGTCTTGGTGTTCGTGGTCGGCTACATGCTGCTGACGGTGACGGCCGATCTGGTCAACCCGATCCGGCTATTCCAGTAACGAATTAAGAGGAAGGGGGAACAGTGACTATTGGTTTGGGCATGCCGGCGGCTCCGGCACCCACGCTTGCCCCCCGGCGCACCACACGTCAACTGATGGTCCGCGACGTCGGGGTCGGCAGCGACTATCGGATCTCGGTGCAATCGATGTGCACCACCAAAACCCACGACGTCAACACCACACTGCAACAGATCGCCGAGCTGACCGCCGCCGGCTGTGACATTGTCCGGGTGGCCTGCCCGCGCCAGGAGGACGCCGACGCGCTGGCCGAGATCGCCCGGCACAGCCAGCTTCCGGTGATCGCCGACATCCACTTCCAGCCGAAGTACATCTTCGCCGCGATCGACGCCGGGTGTGCCGCGGTGCGGGTGAACCCGGGCAACATCAAGGAGTTCGACGGCCGGGTCGGCGAGGTCGCCAAGGCCGCCGGCGCCGCGGGCATCCCGATCCGCATCGGCGTGAACGCCGGCTCGCTGGACAAGCGGTTCATGGAGAAATACGGCAAGGCCACGCCCGAAGCGCTGGTCGAGTCCGCGCTGTGGGAGGCCTCGCTGTTCGAGGAGCACGGCTTCGGCGACATCAAGATCAGCGTCAAGCACAACGATCCCGTGGTGATGGTCGCCGCCTACGAGCAACTGGCCGCCCAGTGCGATTACCCATTGCATCTCGGCGTCACCGAGGCCGGCCCCGCGTTCCAGGGCACCATCAAGTCCGCAGTCGCCTTCGGGGCACTGCTGTCGCGGGGCATCGGGGACACCATCCGGGTGTCGTTGTCGGCGCCGCCGGTCGAGGAAGTCAAGGTCGGCAATCAGATCCTCGAATCCCTCAACCTGCGGCCCCGGGGGCTGGAAATCGTGTCCTGTCCGTCCTGTGGTCGCGCGCAGGTCGACGTGTACACGCTGGCCAACGCTGTCAGCGCCGGCCTCGAGGGTCTCGACGTGCCGCTGCGGGTTGCCGTGATGGGATGCGTCGTCAACGGTCCGGGCGAGGCCCGCGAAGCCGACCTCGGCGTCGCCTCGGGAAATGGCAAGGGCCAGATCTTTGTTCGCGGCGAAGTGATCAAGACGGTGCCCGAATCCCAGATCGTCGAGACGCTGATCGAAGAGGCCATGCGGCTGGCTGCCGAAATGGACGACGCGTCAGAACTAGTGGCCGGAACCGATAACGGACCGGGCACAACAGCGAGCGGTTCGCCGATTGTGACCGTAAGCTGATAATCGTCAGTTCGCCCCACAGAGAGTGCGCCAGATGTCGGCTCCGCCTCTATTTCGCCTAGTCGGTGACCGGCGGGTCTCAGTGGTGCGTGACGCCGCCGCAGTGTGGCGCGTGTTCGGCGACGACCCCATCGGGTCGTGCATGGTAGCCTCGCGGGTCGCCGATCACGGCATCGAACCCAACGCGATCGGCGGCGAGCTGTGGACCCGGCGTGGTCCGCAGGAGTCGTTGTGCTTCGCGGGCGCCAACCTGATCCCGTTGCGCGGCGGACCGGACGACTTGAATGCCTTTGCCGACGAGGCGATGAGCGCGACGCGCCGCTGCTCGTCGGTGGTCGGCCGGGCCGATCTGGTGATGCCGATGTGGGAGCGGCTCGAGCCGGCCTGGGGCCCAGCACGCGACGTGCGGGCCGACCAACCGCTGATGGCGCTGGCCAGCCACCCGACTTGTGAGCTCGACACCGAAGTACGCCAGGTTCGTCCCGAGGAGCTGGACGCCTACCTGATGGCCGCGGTCGACATGTTCATCGGCGAGGTCGGCGTCGACCCGCGTCTTGGCGACGGCGGGCGCGGCTATCGCCGTCGGGTGGCTAGCCTGATCGCGGCCGGACGAGCCTGGGCGCGCTTCGAGCGCGGTCAGGTTGTCTTCAAGGCCGAAGTGGGGTCCCAATCCCCGGGAGTGGGTCAGATCCAAGGCGTCTGGGTGCATCCCGAATGGCGCGGTATGGGCCTGGGCGCTCGCGGCACCGCGATGCTGGCCGCGGTGATCGTCGGCAGCGGGCGCGTCGCCAGCCTCTACGTCAACAACTTCAACGCCGTGGCCCGCGCCGCGTACGCCCGGGTGGGCTTCGCTGAGGTCGGGACTTTCGCCACGGTGCTGCTGGACTAGCTGTACTGACCACGGACGTTGGTGACGGCGTGGCGTGGTGACATGACGAAGACCTCCGAGTGAAGTGCGAGCTGCTTAGGAACGCATTCATCCACCGGAGGTCTTCATGTCCCACCGT
>Ga0182030_10022053_pt1 | contig 11879 bp, 9 predicted proteins | sample 812S3MmetaG_FD_121299 | JGI IMG/M metagenome (GOLD analysis project Ga0182030, IMG submission 121299) | Permafrost microbial communities from Stordalen Mire, Sweden - 812S3M metaG (Illumina Assembly) | ecosystem: Environmental > Terrestrial > Soil > Wetlands > Permafrost | place: Sweden... | reverse complement strand
TACTCTTGAAGAACTTCAAAGCGAAACAATCCCAGCCATGCGCGGACTTTCCAAAGCAGGAAGCTGACCTACTCACTCAGCTAACCGAGCTACTCCCCGACAAAGGGATTCTCATGGCGCTCTGACCAGATCGTAGTGCTCGGACCATGCCCAGTAATAACTTCGGTCGAGTCATCGAGCAGGAATAAGCGTCCTTTAATCGACTGAACGATTTGCTCAAACGAACCGCCCCACAAATCTGTGCGCCCGATCGAACCTTGAAATAAAGTATCCCCGGCAAAAAGAATGCTGTCTTTCGTAGCAAGCGAAAAGCAAGAACTTCCCGGCGTATGTCCGGGAGTGTGAATCACGGTGGTTTTCACATTTCCGATCGCAAGTTCTTCTTCATCTTGAATGTAATGATCGATCTGAAGCGGCGTGTCGAATTTAAATCCGAACATCTGCCCTTGTTTATCAAGATTGTCGTAAAGCCACTGGTCTTCTTTGTGCAAACAAATTTTCGCGCCGGTTTTTTCTTTGACCGCCCGCGAACCGGCTATGTGATCGAAATGCGCATGTGTGTGCAGCAAATATTTGATCGTGTAACCTTCTTTTTTGCAAAGTTCCACGATCTGATCAGCATCGCCACCTGGATCAATTACGGCAGCTTCTTTAGTTTCCGGACAGGCAATGATCGAGCAATTACATTGCAGCGGTCCAACAGGGAAACTGGCAAGTAGCATTATTCAAACAACTCGCTTACTGAACAATCTTCGTGGATACGAGCAATAGCTTCGCCAAGTAGACGAGCTACGCTGCACTGCACGATTTTATCGCAAGTACGAGATGGGTCTAGTGGAATGGAGTTTGTCACAATCAACTGTTCGATCGGTGAAGCTTGCAATCTTTCGATGGCTGGTCCAGAAAGCACAGCGTGTGAAGCGCAGGCATAAATTACCTTGGCGCCTTCTCTCTTGAGCAACTCCGCGCCTTTAACAAGAGTGCCGGCAGTGTCGACCATGTCGTCGACCATGATGGCTACTTTGCCTTTCACATCACCGACCACCGACATGACTTCAGCAACATTGTGCTGACTGCGGCGTTTATCGATGATAGCAATAGGTGCATCGTTTAGTTTCTTAGCAAAGGCGCGCGCGCGAGCCACACCGCCGACGTCTGGGCTAACGAGCACTACATCGTCATGCGGCAAGCTGCGAATGTAATCAAGCAAGACTGGGCTAGCATAAAGATGGTCAACGAGAATGTTGAAGAAGCCCATGATCTGCGGCGCATGCAAGTCGAGTGCCACCACGCGGTTAGCACCAGCGGTGGTGAGCAAATCTGCCACCAGCTTCGCGGTGATTGCTTCACGTCCAGCAGCTTTACGATCTTGCCTGGCATAACCAAAATAAGGAAGCACTACAGTGATGCGTCCGGCTGAAGCTCGCTTGAATGGATCAAGAAAATAAGCAGCTCCATCAAGTTTTCATTCACGGGTGCACAAGTGGACTGCATGAGGAAGCAGTCGACACCGCGAACACTCTCCTGAATTTGAACGTAAATTTCGCCATCGCTGAATGGGGTTATTTTCAGTTGCCCGATTTCTGTTCCCAGATAATCGGCGACTTCTTTGGCCAACTCTGGGTTGGCTGTGCCGGAAAATACCTTCAATAAGGTTCTTCCACCGGTGGAAATTCGTTGCTTCAGGGGCATTTGCGCTACCAAGGTCGTCTACCTCGCTCGTAATGAAGCTGATCGAAAGCGTTCCCGACAAACGCCCCGTAAGCTCGTAGTTGCCATTGCTCCGGACAAGTGTCTCATTTTGGCGGCATTTGCCTGGCGAGAACTTACTGAAGCATTCCAACTTATTCTAGAGAAAAGTATGACTGTTCTTCAGACGATAAGCAATTCTTTAGCCTAAATAAATTGGAATTGACCGCTAGTTCCTTGCTCTAAAAGCCCTGTAAGAGCCAATTTTACATGCATGTAGGTGAGTCCACCCTGCACATACGCAACGTAAGGCTCTCGTAACGGTCCGTCACCTGAAAGCTCAATGGTCGATCCTTCAACGAAAGTACCTCCGGCCATGACCACCTGGTCTTCGTAGCCCGGCATATCCGCCGGCTCAGGTTTTACGTGCGAATCGACCGGTGAGAACTGCTGTAACAGGTTCAGGAAATTGACGAGCTTTTGACGGTTACCAAACTTAATAGCCTGAATGATATCTCCTCGAACACAAGCCGGTTCCGGACTAACTTCAAAACCCAGACTCTTAAAGACATGTGCAAAAAGTTGTGCACCTTTTACTGCATTTGAAACCGCCTGCGGAGCTAGAAACATGCCCTGCAAGAGCAATCGATTCTGGTTGAAACTCAAGCCCAGATGCCCGCCGATGCCAGGCGCGGTAAGCCTGTTGAGCGCAGCGTCCACCAGAGCGGTTTTAGCAGCAAAATATCCACCAGATATAGCCAGACCGCCACCTGGATTTTTGATGAAAGAACCGGCGATCATGTCGGCGCCGACAGAAAGCGGCTCGCGCAGTTCGACCAGTTCACCGTAGCAGTTGTCCACCATGATAATCACATCAGCTCGAATTGCGCGGATTAGCGTTGTGAGACAAGCAATGTCACGGTTGAGCAGCGTGGGGCGTTCTATCGAATAGCCACATGACTTCTGTATGTAAGCAATGCGCGTCGGCGGCGCCAGCAGCTTTTCCAGCGCCAGGCGCAGCCCTGCCTCATCATGCAAAAGCGGGATCAAATCGGCTTCCTGGTAGAGCACTCCGAGATTTTTTAACGAACCGGGTTCATCACCGGCAAGACCAATTACCTTTTCCATAGTGTCGTAGGGGTGCCCGGTCAGAACAGTAAGGCAGTCTCCAGCTCTTAAATTGCCGAAAAGCAAGCAAGCCAGGGCGTGCGTGCCTGAAACAAGTTGCATGCGCACAGCAGCCGCCTCTGCCCCGCATATTTCAGCAAAAATGGCGTCTATTACTTCGCGACCAGCATCGTCCATCCCGTAGCCTGTGCGTTCGGCGAAAAACTCGGCAGTGAGCTTGTTGTTGCGAAACGCATCGAGAACCTTCTTCTGATTGGCATAGGCAATCTCGTCGATAGCGGCGAAGCAGTCGGAAAGCTCTTTTTCTGCATGCGCAACTAAATGCGCTGGATTAATAGATGCCATAAGAAGTCCTTTGCATAGTGCGACGTCGCCTTGAGCGAGTTTTACAACATGTTGATTGAACTAGGGTTTACCCGAATTTTCAAGGGAGGGTGCCAGAAGGGGCCGCACACGAGCGCAAATTGAATGAAAGTATTCGAAAAAGGATTGAACCGTTGACAACGATTCCTCGTCTAACTATTTAGGAAGGCGACGAGAGTTAAATTATGTTGTTCGATTATCTATGCATTGAAAAATGCAGAATTTGTCATGCCCTGATCGCAGCGCAGTTTTCACAAGCGAAGACCGTTTGCAATACATGTTGGGCTCCGCTAGCAGCTGAGCAAGCAAGACTAGATCTTTGTGCAGTGAGCATTGGATGTGGTATTACTGTCGCCCATGCTGTTGCATACGAAAAGGCGATTAAGACTCTGATCTATAGGCTGAAATACGATCAGGATCGTTTGATTGCGCACGATTTAGGTACGCTTTTACACAAAGCATTTTGCAAATTACTAGCGGAGATTGACACAGCGATACCGTCAATTCTCGTGCCTATTCCGCTTTCGCGGTGGAGGCAAATTAAACGCGGATTCAATCAATCCGAGCTCCTGGCCAGACAGATTTGCATTGCGGAAAAGACTGGCACTGGTCGCACAACAAATTTGAACAGCAGATTACTGCGTCGGCAAAAACATACAAAGCCTCAACATAAACTGAACAGAAACGACCGCGCCATGAATTTGCAGGAAGCTTTCAAATGTCGCGGCAACACTGCGACCGGGCGCGAAGCAAATATAATTCTCGTGGATGATATTCACACATCGGGCTCGACTTTAGCCGAAGCTGCGCGCTGCTTACAAGCGTCCGGTTGGCAAAACATTTTTGCAATTACAGTGGCTAGAGCGAATCTCAACCAACATAATGATCTGGGGTTTTAACCAGATAAATTTCGGCTCGTTCATGTTATCTTGAAATGAGAGTCATCCTGGAGGTATAAATGCGCCATTTATTCAGGAGAGTTTTGCCAATAGCGCTCTTTGCGCTTTGCTTTCAAGCTTCCACAACAAATATGGCCTTGGCGCAGCTTGTTCCTCTTACAGGCGTTGCCGATGGAGAACAGCTGCGGCGCATAAATGGCGTTTTCAAAGAGATTACCACTTCACCCAGCGGAGAGGCCGGCAAGTTAGTTCCGGCGCTTCTAGACTCGCTAGGAAATCTCGATCAAAATGCTATGAATCAGGTTTACCAGCAAGTCCAAACCCTATTGTCGGACCCTTCAGTCGTGGAGGCTCTGGTGCAGGCACTAAAATCCAATAATGCCGAAACAGCATCTGGCATTCTGGCCAACTCGCGCAATGTTGCCGGCAGAGCCTTAATTGGTGGAGTATTTCGTCACTATCCCGAGGGCAATCTCGATTTCACGGCGGCTCAGGTACAGGAAATCATACTGGCTCTGGGCTCAGAAAACAGAATAGTGCGAGTAAACCTGGCGCATGTGCTGGGTAACGTTATGCTTCCTGCCGATACGACTGTGCAAGACGCTCTAATTCGGCTTCTAATCGGTGATCCACAAAGCCAGGTGCGCACGTCTGCGGCAAACTCACTTGCCACTTTTGGACGCGAAGTCTACTTCAAAAACGCAGCGCCCATCGCGATGGCATTTGCCAAAGTTCTTTTAGAAGACGCTTCGCCTACTGTGCGCTCGGCAGCAGCAGCGGGTCTGGCGCAGATGGGCGGCAAAGCCGAGCCGGCCGCCGCTGCGTTAAAGAAAGCGCTCACCGATAATTCCTCCCAGGTTAGAGCCCAAGTTTTGCAAACGGTGATCAACATCGGTCCTGCAGGCAGCGCTTGTATCCCCGAGCTAATAGATATGTACAACGCGCCCAATGATATGTATCGCAACTTCACCAAAGACAGAGTAGTACAAGCCTTTGGAGCGATCGGTCCCGGAGCATTAATGGCTCTACCGTTGATTGTGTCTCAATTAAAAGAACATACATCTTGCATGAACGCCGCCAATGCCATTTCAAATATTGGCCAGGCAGCATCACCGGCGGTGCCAGAGTTGATCAAAGTGTTGGACAGTCCCTATAGCGGAGATAGGGACGCAGCAGCACGCGCACTCGGTGCAATTGGTCCGAAAGCAAAATCGTCACTTACGGCTTTACGCAAAGCCAGTGATGATGAACGCAGCGCCGATGGAAATCACTTTCATAACAAACATACTTTCACCGAAGCGATCATGAAGATCGAAGGGCGTAACGAAAGCGATTCCTAAAAGAAAGGACTCCTCATTTGGAAGACGAGCGCCTCCCCGGGAGCGCGGGCGTCCCGCCCGCTTCGGTCTGTTCTATCGAACCAGCACGTTAGGCGGATTAAAATCAACTACGGCAGCACTCTGCTCACCCGTTTGAACCCCATGTCCATCGAATACCGAAACTGCACTGACGTCAAAAGGCTCTGCCTTTTGCGCGTACTCGCCCTGCTGCGAGCTGCTCATCATGTTGGTGCGTGCGGCAATGTTAACCTGGCGAACGAGATCAGCCAGCAGACCAAGACCGAACATCAGCACTGAGAGAAGCAAGACACCAACAGCAAGCGTTTCGCTTGTATGGAAGATTGCCGCAGCAAGAAAGCCGACTGCCGCCAGCGCAACACAGCCGAGGCTCAGCAGAAGAAATATTTTGATGGGATTGTAATATACGATCGCCTGCACAATATACTGCAGCGTGCGCAGCGAATCGCGTAACAAGCGCACTTTAGAGCTTCCCATTCTGGCGTGATATGAAATCGGCATATAGCTAACAAACTTATGAGTCAGCATATAAGCCAGCGTCAGTGAAGTCGTAAAGCTAAATGTATCGCAAAGATGGTCGAGATAACTCAAAATTGCTTGACGCGAGAACACACGCAAACCTGAGTTTACGTCAGGAACTTCCCGACCTGCTGTATATTCGACAAGACTTTTTAGCAAGGTTCGCAGCGGCAATTTGAATGCTGATTCACGATAATGTTGTCCAGTGCGAGCACCGACAACCATATCGAAGCCTTTGCCATATTCGACAAGCATGCCTGGAATTGCTTCAGCCGGGTAGGTCAAATCGGCATCTATCATAACGATGGTGTCGTATTTTGCGGCGCGAATACCAGATTTAAGAGCTCGACCGTAACCGACGTTGTGCGGATGGCGAATGACGCGCGCTCCCGCTTCACTGGCTCTGGCACCGGTTTGATCGCTTGAGCCATCGTCTATGAGGATAATTTCGGCATTGGTAATACCAGAATCGACAAGCACTTTTCGCAGGGACAAAATCGTTCCTGCAATTGCGTCTTCTTCATTTAGCGCCGGAATAACTAGGCTAATCATATATATATGTTGGTCCACCAGACAGACTGGGCGAGGGAAACATCATAGCAGCGTATCTGGTTGACAAGCGTGAAAAGAATTTCAATCACAGACCAGCGAAGGCATTTTGCTTTCAATTAGCTCGCCGGGGAATTAATTAGATCCAATTCGAACGCGAGGGGAGCATCCCTTAGCCCGAATTCATCTAGGAAGTTAAGATTAAAGAACCTATCTTAGATAACTGAGTGATTGGCAGACTTATCCACTTTTGCAGTAGGTTTGCACAGTCCAATAATTAGCATTGCAATGCTAAGCCAAACCAACTCATTGACCGGGATCAAATAGCGCGGCACAAATTCAGTAACCGCAGCAGACAAGCCGGCATAGAGAACTATCGAAAGCGAAAACGTAAACAGCAAAGAGAAATAGCCGGTCGAAAGTCGTTTCGCCAAGAAACCGGCAAAGCCAATCAACAGAGTCAGCCCACCAAGCCAGTAGTAGCGGCATACTCCGTCAAACGAAGCCGGTCGAAGAAAACGAGTGATCACTCGATAATCTTCCGGTTGCGTTCGTCTCAAAATTGGAAATAGCCGCATGTGCTTATCAATGTCGGGGCTCTTGCGATAAAGCATCACAGCAACTTCGGACAAATTTTCTGCGCTGGTAAAGGTAGAATTGTGCTCGCCCATATAAGAGTTGAACGTATTGCCGATTTCAGCTAAAAGGTACTTATTTGGCGTGAGGAAAAATGCGAGTGCTGCATCATTCATCGCCTGGTCAGCGGTTTTCTTGGTGTGAAAACGAGAGGACCAGGCATCGATCATGGTGTGAGAACCGATCCACGGATTATTATCTTCGATCATCGTGTTGAGAGCGAATTTAGTGAAATCGTCTGGACAACGCCGAAGCATGTTGCCCTTCAAATGTTCGCGCTCTTGCGCCGACATGGTCTTCCAGGGCAGCTCATGCAGGCGGTAAGCAGCGGGGCGACCAAAGCGAGAAGCCATATCACAAGAGTATATTCTGCCGAAGGCAGAATTTGCGCCTTGAGCTACTATGAAGGCGAGAACACAAAGACCGAGAGAAGCGAAAAATTCCTGACGGCGAAACTTAGCTTCGCAGCAGAACTGAAAGAGATAGATGCCTGGTATCACAGCCGCGAATATGTACATGTTGTAGCGCGTCAGCGTCATCAGAAGAAGCGAAGTAAAAGTGACAGCCAGAGCCAGGCGTCGTGACGTGAGCGCCTTCGGAGTGCTAGTTGGGCAGAATGGTATTTCGAAGATGATTTGGGCAATCATCCTGTCCAGTTCAAGCGCGCTGAACGTGCCCAGTCGAATGGCAGCACCAAGCAACCAGAGCAACAATCCACAAGAGACCGCCTCTGTGTAGATGCCGTGGGTAAATACATTGAAGTAATTTGCCACCACTACAGTAAACGCAAGAAAGAGACGAGCACCAAGCCCTCGTACTGCATAACAAATGTACGCAGCTCCGGAGGCTGCAATCAAATGCTGCACTCCCACTATGGTATACAGCGCTGTGTCGGAATAGCCGCAAGCTGTAAGAATGGTCTTTAAGAAAAGTGGATAGAGTGGCGGCCAGTGCGGCACCAACATATTCATATCGTATGTTAGTAATGTGGCACTATCCGAATAATTGAAAGTTGGAGGTACAAAACCGAGCAATAAGATAGAAGGTAAAAAGCAAACGATCGCCGGCAGCCAATTTTGCAGAATTAGCAAAAGGTCGTGCAGAGCCTTAGCAGCAGGCGACTTCCTCGTTTTACTTTCTAACTCAGACAATGACGTGCTCAATGCAGTTCTTCCTCATCAATTGCCGTCAGCCTTGGCGGTTTTTTCGCTTTTTGAAAACGGCAATTTGCGCCACGATAAAACAGAGAATCCTAACAGGAGCCAAGCGACAGCATTTACTGGAGCCAGATAACGATTAATAACCACGGTAATAAACGCCGAAAGCAAGGCATAAACGACCACGCTAGCGCAAAGCGCTATGGCGAAGAAGAATGACTCAAGCGAAGCACCACCAAAAGCTACTCCAACTGCGCAGAGCGCGAGCGCGGCAAGTCCCATCGGCAAGTACTGGCAGATGTTATCGAACAAACGCGGATTTACAACGTATCCGATGCGGTCGTAGACGTGTGGATCAATATTTTGAATCAACGGCACTTTCTGAATCAATGGCGAAGTATCAGCCTCTTGCCGATACATAGTAAGCGATGTGGCATTGGCGCTGATGAACGACGCGAAGGCGTAGGTGTCTTTGCCCATGTACTTCAGAAAGCTCTTATAAATTTCGGCATAAAGATACTTGTTAGGCGTCAAGAAAAAGGCTTTGGCCGCATCGTTCATGAGTTGATCAGCCGATTTGCTCGTATGCAGCGACGGCAACAAGCCCGAGATCTGATCGTATGAACCCTTCCACGGATGATTGTCCAGAATCATGATCGATAAGGCTGCTTTGGTGGCATCGTCCGAACAATGCTTCTGCATATTACCAAGCAAGTGTGTCATTTCATCTGCCGGGATTTTCGACCAGGGCAGCTCATGCATCCGATTCACAGCGGGACGCCCAAACTTCGCGGTAGAGTCACTTCCTAGCAATCTACATGTCACTTCGGTGAATAACTCCACGTTAGCAAAAGCACAGGCACCAAGTAGAAGCGAGAAGAGCAAAGGCTTTAAGCGCGACACCATGGACGGTGCTGCAGTTTTCACGGCAGGCCTCAAGGCTTTGAGCGCAAAGAAAGCAGGCAAGGCAACAGCAAACAGAATCATGTTGTGACGAGTTAAAGTCATCAGTACAAGAGCGCTATAGAGCACGAAATAAATTACGGCTTGTCTGCTCAGATTGAAGCTGCGTGATTGCGGCGGGTCGCTGGGGCGCTCAACCTTTATGGAAAGCAACGACGCCGCTAAGTCAACCGGAGAGTAGAGTGCCAGTCGGGCAAAAGCCCCGATGAAAAACAAGAAATAGGCGGTTGATAAGGCTTCGGTATATATGCCGTGCGAGAGCACGAAGAAATAATTGGCTGGAGCACAGAGCAGTGACATGACAATTCGACGTGCATTATCCTTGAATACAGTGCATATATAGATGCAGGCCGCCGTCGCCAGGATCTGCTGCCAGATCACAATTGCATAAAGCCCTTTTTCGCTTACACCAAAGAAGCTGGTGTTGAAGAGCAGAAATTCAGGGTAAAGCGGAGGCCAGTGCGGCACAAGGAAGCTGATTGGTGCGGTCAACAAGGTGGCGCTGTCGCGCATGTTGAACGTTGGCGGCACAAAAGCTAGCAAAAGAAGAGACGGCAACGCACAAATCAAAAACGGCAAAATGCGCAAAACGAATTCGCTCCAATTCGGTGTGCCTGCTATCGGCGTATTGCTAGCCTGAGCAACCAATGCGTTTTTATCCTGAGCTGTTGAACTGGACACTAAGGTTTTCCGCCTGAGCTAAGGCTACTTGGGAGCTAATAGTATCGCGCCCAGGCAAAAATAAAATTGATAAGATGTAATGAGCGCACCCGGGAGCTTAGCTGGGAGCGCCCAGACTCTGGACCTACGAGACTGCAACAGGGCTGGTTTTCAGATTCTTGAGCCAAATCCCAAAGCAGAGCAGACCAAAAAGCTTATGTCCATTGTCTTTCTCTTTACGACGATGTTGTAGACGCAAACTTTCGATTTGAGCCGGGTCAAACCAATTGGAAAGCGAAGAATCGGAAAGAACATCATCAGCGAATCCACGTAATGGACCTTCTAACCACGCCGCCACGGGTGCCCCAAAGCCTTGCTTACGTTTTTCGATAATTTCCATCGGCAAGTATTTCTTCTGGCTCTCTTTGAGAATTTGCTTTTTACGCAAGCCTTTCATTTTGTAATCGACAGGCAAAGAAGCAGCAAATTCAACCAGTCGATGGTCCAGGAATGGCGCACGCGACTCAAGCCCATTGGCCATTGTGGCTCTGTCAACTTTCACCAGAATATCGTCTGGCAGGTAGGTCTTCATATCAACATACATCGCCTGATCAAGATAATGACAGTCAGAAACCTCATCAAAGAAATGCTGAATTTCTTCAAAAGGATCAGCATTCTCAATTACATTGCGCCATTCGTTGTTCATCAGGGCAAGTTTTTCTTCAGGGCTGAAGATGCTTCTCCACGAACAGTGAGCACGTCCCGAATCAAGAGAAAGCCCTGCGAGGAACTGTCTCAATTTGTAATCAAAGCTGACTTTGCCGTGGGTCACCGGAACAAAGCGCTCTGCAGCGGTCTGCATAGTTTTGCCTGCCCAATTTGGCATCCACTTCATCATGCGGTGAATGCGATCAGCAGCATATGTTTCGTAACCGGCAAAGAGTTCATCGCCACCATCGCCAGACAAAGCAACCGTAATACTCTTACGGGCAAACTTGGCCAACAAGAATGTGGGTAAGAACGAACTATCAGCGCAGGGTTCACCAGCTGCTGTTATGAAATTTTGCATCAGGCTTTCGGGATCTGGGGACAGAATTTCAAATGAATGATCTACCTTCAGACTTTCAGCCACAAGCCGGGCGTCATCAACTTCGTCGAAGCTGCTCTCGCCAAATCCGATCGTAAAAGTTTTCACTTTCTCAGCTGGAATATGGCGCAGCATCGATGCCACCACCGATGATGAATCAAGTCCGCCACTCAAAAACGCACCAACCGGCACGTCGCTGATTAAGCAAGCTCTGACAGCCTGGTCAAGCAAGGTATTAAGTTCGTCAGCGGCTTCAGCCTCTGAGCGAAAAGTGCGCTTATTTTTGAAATGTGCGGAAAGGTCCCAATAACGACGCATTTGTGGCGCCGTATTTGGTGCCAAGATCATCAAATGCCCTGGGGGAAGGCGACGCACGCCCTTGATCAGATGTTTGTCTCCGACCGTGTAATTCAGAGAAAGATATTGCCCAAGCGCAACAGGATCGACATCAGCCGATACTTGGGGATGACGCAACAAGGCTGCCGGTTCTGAAGCAAAAACGAAACCGCCATCGCGCGTCATGGCATAGAAGAAAGGCTTTTCGCCCATGCGATCACGAGCGATTAAGACACGCTGTTTTGGCGCATCCCACAAACAGAAAGCGAACATACCGGCCAGCTTCTCGACGCAATCTACGCCCCAGAGCTTGTAAGCTTCCAATATGACTTCAGTATCGCCATTAGTGCGGAACTGAACGCCATGCCCTTCAAGTTCCGTGCGAATGTTCTGGAAATTATAGATTTCTCCGTTAAAACTGATCCAATAATTGCCGCTGTGATCAGCCAGCGGCTGATTGTTCGTCTCAGCCGTGTCAATAATCGAAAGACGACGGTGACCGAGCACCACTGGTCCGAGATCTTTGATGCCGCTT
>Ga0182030_10022051_pt1 | contig 11881 bp, 8 predicted proteins | sample 812S3MmetaG_FD_121299 | JGI IMG/M metagenome (GOLD analysis project Ga0182030, IMG submission 121299) | Permafrost microbial communities from Stordalen Mire, Sweden - 812S3M metaG (Illumina Assembly) | ecosystem: Environmental > Terrestrial > Soil > Wetlands > Permafrost | place: Sweden... | reverse complement strand
CCGCTGCCGTCGCGCTGGTAAATCCGCAGCTTGCAGGGGAAATTCAAAATTCAAAATTCAAAATTCAAAATTTCCAGGAGCTTTGCTCCGCCGGCCTCGCGTTCAAGCTCGCGCACGCGTTGGTGAAACGCGGTCGCGAAACCGGTTTGCCCGGCGCGGCGGAATTTGATTTGCGGCCGCTGCTCGATCTGGTCGCACTTGGCACGATTGCCGATTTGGTTCCGCTTACCGGCGAAAACCGGATTCTCGTCACCGCCGGCTTGGAAAAATTAAACACCACGCAGCGACCGGGAATTATCGCGTTAAAACAGGTCGCGCAGTCGCCGGAAAAATTGGGCACGCACGATGTCGGCTTCCAGCTTGCGCCGCGCCTGAACGCTTCCGGCCGGCTCGAAACCGCCGAGGAATCGCTGCACTTGCTGCTCGCGGAAAATGCGGAGGAAGCCATGCCGCTCGCGCAAAATCTCGACGCGCGAAACCGCGAACGCCAAAACATTGAGCGCGGCATCACCGACGAAGTCGCGGGCGTGGTGCGCTCGAAATTCAATCCGCAAAATGATTTTGTCATCGTCGAGGGACAATTGCTCTGGCACATCGGCGTGGTCGGCATCGTGGCGTCGCGCGTGTTGCAGGAATTTTACCGCCCGACGATCATCCTCGGCGGCGACGCCGAACACTGGCGCGGTTCCGGCCGGAGCATCGCCGGTTTCGATTTGGCCGCCGCGTTGCGCGAGTGCGACGATTTGCTGTTGCGCCACGGCGGCCATGCGATGGCGGCGGGCTTGAGCATCGCGCCGGACAAGGTGGATTTGTTTCGTCAGCGGTTGAACGAATTGGCAAAACACACGTTGAAGCCGGAGGATTTGCAGCCGCCGCTGCGTCTAGATGCGGAAGTAGCTTTGAACGAAATCACCTTGGATTCATTGGCCGAACTGGAACAGTTGAAGCCGACGGGGCAGGGCAATCCGGCGGTGCAATTCTGCGCGCGGAATCTGACGCACAAAAAACCGCTCCAGCGCATGGGCGCGAACAAGCAACACGTCAAGCTGTGGGTGACGGACGGCACCGTGACGCACGAAGCGGTCTGGTGGAACGCCGGTGCCGGCTCGCTGCCAGTCGGAAAATTTGATCTGGCCTTCGCGCCGGCGGTGAACGAATACAACGGCAGGCGCACGGTGCAGTTGAAAGTGCTGGACTGGCGGCTGGCGGATTAGTCCAAAGCCCAAGGTCTAAAGTCCAAAGTCGGGTGCGAATAACACGTTGCTTTAGACTTTAGACTTTGGGCTTTGGACTTTAGACTGTTTTTTATGATTTCAGCAATCATCGTCGCCGCCGGCAAAGGCACGCGCATGGGCGCGGGCGTGGACAAGCTCTGGCTTGAAGTCGCCGGGCGTCCGGTCGTCGCGCACACCTGGAAAAAATTCAATGACGCGCCGTGCGTGGACGAAATCATTCTCGTCGTGCGCGACAGGATGCAGCCGCATTTCACGGAGTTGGCAGCGAAATACCATTTTCAAAAAAAATTCCGCCTCGTCGCCGGCGGCGCGGAGCGGCAGGATTCGGTCTGGAACGGGCTGGAAGCGGTTTCGCCGAAAACCGAAATCGTGGCAATTCAAGACGCGGCGCGGCCTTGCACCAGCGCGGAATTGATCGCCGCTACCATCGAGGCCGCGCGCGAAACCGGTGCCGCTGTGGCGGCGCAGCCGGTGGCGGACACGATCAAGGAAACCGTGGATGGCAAAATTATTTCGCGCACGGTGGACCGCTCGAAATTGTGGTCGGTGCAGACGCCGCAGACGTTCCGCGTGGAAATCATCCGCCGAGCCATCGCCGCCGCGCGCAAACAAGGTCTCGTGTTGACTGACGACACGGCGGCGTGCGAGCTGATCGGCCAGCCGGTGCGGCTGGTGAAAGGCTCATCGCCGAATCCGAAGGTGACGGTGCCGGCGGATTTGCCGTTCGTTGAGTCGCTGTTGCGTTAATTGCCGGTGGGCGAGCTTTCCTCGCGAGCCGAAAATCAAAATCACGCATATCTCGCGAGGACGCTTGCCCCGCCGGCTTTTACTGAAGCAATTTCAAAAACTTTGTGCCTGCGTGTCTTTGTGGTAGTTTTTCAGCCATGAATCGTCGTTTCGTTTTCATTCTGGTCATCGCGGCGCTGCTGCTGAATCTGGCGGTGGGCGCGAAGATTTATTTAAGCTCCGTCCGCACGGGGAACGACGACGACACGGTGTCGGCCAACGTGGAGGTTTTCACGGACGCGCTGCAGAAAGTCCGCAGCCAATATGTGGACGGCCGGGATTTGACGTATCAGCAACTGGTTTATTCCGCGCTCAAAGGCATGGTGGGCAAGCTCGACCCGCACAGCGAATTTCTCGACGCGGATTCATTTCAGGAGTTGCAGGATGACACCGAAGGGCAGTTTGGCGGGCTGGGCATTACGGTGGTGATGCGGGATGGTCATGTCACTGTGCTGGCACCGATGGCGTCGTCACCGGGCGCGCGCGCGGGCATTCTGCCCGGCGACCGCATCATCAAGGTCGAGGGCCGCAGCCTGGAAAACCAGTCGCTCACCGACGTGGTCAAGCTGCTGCGCGGCCAGCCGGACACGCGGGTGACGATCACCCTCGAACGTCCATCCACCGGCGTGGTGCGGGATTGCACTCTGACGCGGGCGGTGATCCAGATGGAGATGGTTCAGGACGTCAACGACAAAAAAGAATTTCCGCTGGATGCAAACAAGATCGGCTACATCCACATCGTGCAGTTCGGCGAGCAGACGGCGGCTGATTTGCAGGACGCTTTGGACAAGCTCAAGCGGCAGGGCCTGAAGGGATTGATTCTGGATTTGCGCTGGAATCCCGGCGGCCTGCTGGATCAGGCCGTGGAGGTCTGCCAGAAATTTCTGCCGCGCGGGCAGTTGGTGGTTTCCACCGAAGGCCGGCGCACGCTGGAAAAATATTTTGCGAAGGGCGACGGCGACGAACTGAAGGACATTCCCATTGTCGTGCTTGCCAATCTCGGCAGCGCGAGCGCGGCGGAAATTGTCACCGGCTGCCTCAAGGATCTGCATCGCGCGGTCGTGCTGGGCGAAAAAACTTTCGGCAAAGGTTCCGTGCAGACCATTTTTCCGCTCGACGACGGCTCGGCGCTCAAGCTCACCGTCGCCAAATATTACACACCGGCCCACAACGTCATTCATCAGCACGGCATCACGCCGGACATTCTCGTGCCCGTCACCGATTTTGAGGAGGCGGTGCTTTACCTGCGGCGCACGCCCAACGGCATCCAGTCGTTGCCTGAAGCCGAACGGGATCGGGCGAAGGACGTGCGCGACGAGCAGCTTGAGCGCGCGGAAGATTTGCTCAAAAATCTCATGATTTACGACCGGGTCACCGGCGGGCCGAAGCCGGGGAAAATGGCGGCGAAATAATTCCGGGCGGCGAATTTCTAATTCCGAATGAGCGGCCCATTCCCACCGAAGAATTCGACCTTCGAAATTCTGAATTCGTAATTCCATGACCTTGCTCGCGCTCGAAACTTCCTGCGACGAAACCAGCGCCGCCGTCGTGTGCGCCGGGAAAATTCTGGCCAACGTCGTCTCCTCGCAAATCCAGTTGCACGCCGAATACGGCGGTGTGGTGCCGGAACTCGCCGCGCGCGAACATCTCAAAAATCTTTTGCCGGTGGCGCAGGAAGCGTTGCGCGAAGCCGGAATTTCTCCGGCGCAGCTTGACGCCGTGGCCGCCACGCAAGGACCGGGCTTGCCCAATGCGCTGCTCGTCGGCTTCAAGGCCGCGCAAGCCGTGGCATTCGCATTGAACAAACCGTTCGTCGGTATCAACCATCACGAGGCGCATTTGTATTCGCCGTGGATTTCCGGTGAACCGCCGGCCGCCGATTTTCAAAAATTTCAACCGAACCTTTCGCTCATCGTCAGCGGTGGCCACACGCTGCTGGTGTTCGTGGAATCGGAATTAAAACATCGCGTGCTCGGCGGCACGATTGACGACGCCGCCGGCGAATGTTTCGACAAGACTGGCAAGCTCATGGGCCTGCCGTATCCCGCCGGGCCGATCATTGATCAACTGGCGGAGCAGGGGAATCCGAGCGCCTACGACTTCCCGCGTCCGCTGATTCACGATGCGAATGACGACTTCAGTTTCAGCGGCTTGAAAACTTCCGTGCGCTATTTTTTGCGCGACCATCCCGCGCTGCTCGACGACCGGCAAAAAGTCTGCGACCTCTGCGCCAGCGTGCAGGCCGCCATTGTGGAGGTGCTCGTCAAAAAAACCATCCGCGCCGCGAAACACAATGGTATCCGCTGCGTGACCGCCTCCGGCGGCGTGACCTGCAACCGCGCTTTGCGAAATGAACTGGAACGCGCCTGCGAAAAAAATGGCTTCACCCTGCGCCTTGCCGAAAAAAAACTCTGCACCGACAACGCCGCGATGATCGGGATTTTGGCGGAAAGAAAATTGCTGGCGAACGTCCCGCTGCCACCGCTCGACGAGGAAATCAAGCCCGGCTGGGTTTTGGCATAATTCATTTCATGTCCGAACGTCTGCCCATTTACGAAATCGAGCGCGAGATCATTGCGCGCCTGCAATCCGACCGGCGGCTGATTTTGTCCGCGCCCACCGGCTCCGGCAAATCCACGCAGGTGCCGCAGATGCTCTTGAAGCACGGCCTGCTCGGCCACGGCCAAGTTGTCGTCCTGCAACCGCGCCGGCTCGCCGCGCGCCTGCTCGCCAAACGCGTCGCGTCGGAACTCGGCGTGAAACTCGGTGACGAGGTCGGCTATCAAATCCGTTTTGAGAACGTCACCTCGGCCAGGACAAAAATCCGTTTCGTCACCGAGGGCGTTTTGCTGCGGCAGATGATTGACGACCCGCAACTGCGCGGCGTGTCGGCAATTTTATTCGATGAATTTCACGAGCGGCATCTCTACGGCGACATCACGCTGGCCCAGGCGCTCGACCAGCAGGAAAAGCATCGGCCCGACCTCCTGCTGGCGGTTATGTCTGCCACCTTGAACGTGGGCGAACTGGAAAAGTATCTGTCTACAAAATCGGAAATCGGAAATCGGAAATCGGAAATCAATTGCTCCGTCTTGTCATCCGAAGGCCGCACGTTTCCGGTGGAAGTGGAGTATTTGCCGCGCCGGCTCGGTGCCGGTGCGCCGCCGGTCTGGGAAATCGCGGCGGAGGAGTTTTCGCGCTACGTCAACGGCGGCGGCGAGGGTGACGTGCTGGTGTTCATGCCGGGCGGCTTTGAAATTTCACAGACCATCGAGGCCATCCGGCACACGAGCGAGGCGAAAGGTTTTATCGTGCTGCCGCTGCACGGCGAATTGCAGCCGAAGGATCAGGACGCGGCTGTCGCGCGTTATCAGCAGCGGAAAGTGGTCGTTGCCACGAACGTCGCCGAGACGAGCATTACGATTGACGGCGTGCGGCTGGTGATTGATTCCGGCCTCGCGCGCATTGCCCGCTACGATTCGAATCGCGGCATCAATACGCTGCTGATCGAAAAAATTTCGCAGGCGAACGCCGACCAGCGCACGGGTCGCGCCGGCCGCACCGCGCCGGGAACGTGCATCCGGCTCTGGTCGCGTCCTGAACACGATGAACGTGCGCCGCACGAAATGCCGGAAATCCGCCGGCTCGATTTGTCGGAAGTCGTGCTGACGTTGAAGGCGTCCGGCGTGGAGGATTTGCGGAAATTTCGCTGGCTGGAAAAGCCGGACGAAATTTCACTGACGCACGCGGAGGAATTGCTTGAAGATTTGGGCGCGCTGAAAGTAGTGGCACAGGCGTCTCGCCTGTGTGATTCTGGCGTGGCTGACAAATTAGAAGCTCACAGGCGAGACGCCTGTGCCACTGCCATCACCGCCATCGGCCGCAAGCTGCTGGCGTTTCCGCTGCATCCGCGTTACGCGCGAATGCTGCTCGCGGCGCAGGAATACGGCTGCGTGCATCAGGCGTGCCTCGTTGCCGCGCTGACGCAGGGCCGCGATTTGTTGATTCGCAACGCCGGCAAGGACGTTGAAACTGCACGCGAAGATTTGCTCGGCGAAAAGGCGTCGTCGGATTTCTGGATTCTCATGCGCGCGTGGAGTTTTGCTTTCAATAATCAATTTCGTATGGACGCCTGCCGCAAGCTCGGCATCCACGCCGTCACCGCGAAACAAGTCGGGCCGTTGTTCGATCAATTTCTCCGCATCGCGAAGGATGAAGGTCTCGACACGCGGCCGAATGAGGTGAAGGACGAGGCGTTGCAGAAATGTATTTTGATCGGCTTCAGCGACCGCGTGGCGCGGCGGATGGATCAAGGCACTTTGCGCTGCGAACTGGTTCACGGTCGGCGCGGCGTGCTGGCGCGCGAAAGCAAGGTGCAGCACAGCCCGCTTTTCGTGGCGGCGGAAATCCGCGAGATCGAGGGCCGTGACCGCGAGGTGAACACGATTTTGTCGCTCGCCACTGCGATTGAAGCCGACTGGTTGCGCGAACTTTTCCCTGACGACATCAAAAGCGATTTGCACGTCCAGTTCGACGCGCAGCAGAAACGCGTTTTGGCCGCGGAATTATTGCGCTTCCGCGACCTGGCACTGGCGGCAAAAAGAATTGATCCGCCGCCCGCCGAGGCGGCGGCGCGTTTGCTCGCGGATGAAATTTTGGCGGGACGTTTGCTGTTGCCGAACTGGGATCACAGCGTGGAGCAATGGCTGGCGCGGTTAAGCTTGTTGTGCAAGGAGTGTGCCGACTTGCAGTTGCCGGCGATCACGGATGACGACAAGAAATCCATTATCGAGCAGTTGTGCCACGGCGCGGTGAGTTACAAAGACATCAAGGAGCGCGAGGTGAAACCCATCGTGATGTCGTGGCTCTCGCAAGCACAGCGCGATTTGCTGGACAAGCACGCGCCGGAGCGGCTCACGTTGCCGAACGGGCGCACGCCGAAGGTGAATTACGAACCGGGCAGGCCGCCGTTCATTTCCCTGCGCATCCAGGAACTTTACGACGTGAACCAGACGCCGAAAGTGGCGCTGGGCCGCGTGCCGGTGACGGTGCACATTTTGACGCCCGGCATGAAGCCGATCCAAGTGACGCAGGATTTGGCGAACTTCTGGCGCGAGCATTACCAGAAAATCAAGTCCGAGCTGGCGCGGAAATATCCGAAACATTTCTGGCGATGAATTCAATTCGGAGGGACGAATTCCACGAGTCCCAAACTAAAAATGAATTCAGGGGCTCGTGGAACTCGCCCCTCCGAAAGTAAAATGAATGGCATTGAACAACTTTGTCCGAACTGCGGCCTATGCTGCGACAGCACGCTGTTCGCGGACGTGGAACTGCGCCAAGGTGATGACGCGAAACGATTGGCCGAACTTGGATTGACGCTGGCGAAAAAATCCCAAACCAAGCTGGCGTTCGCCCAGCCGTGCGCTTGTTTTGACGGCAAGCTTTGCAACATTTACGGAGACCGGCCGAAGCGCTGTCGGTTATTTGAGTGCGGCCTGTTGAAAAAAGTTGAGGCGAATGAGCTGTCGGCAGGCGCGGCGTTGAAGAAAATTTCCGAAGCCAAAAAACGCGCGGAAAGAGTGCGCGAGCTGCTGCGCTTGCTCGGCCAGCGTGACGAACGGATGGCGCTGACGCATCGTTATGCCGAGGCGATGAGCGCGCCGATTGATTTGGCCGATGAAAATTCCGCCGAACGGCGCGGCGAGCTGATGCTGGCCGTCAGTGATTTGATGCTGTTGCTCCAGCGCGATTTTCTGCGCTGACTACGGCACGTTCATCCCGATGTCCTTGGCCAGCTTGGCGGCGGAGTCCGGGTCCACCCATTTCACCAGCGTGATGAAGTTGATGAGCGTGGGGCTGTCGGCCTTGACCTTGAACATATTTCGCAGCGCATGAACGACCTTGACGTAGGTCGCGGCGTATTTCTCGTGCGTGAGCCGGTTGGCGTAGGATTCCAAAACGGCGCGGGCGATGGGATCGGTTTGGCCGTCGGGCTGATACGGCAGCAGGCAGAACACGCGGACCAGCGACATGGCGTCGGATTCGGCGAGCGTGAGCCAGCTCAACTTGACTTCGTCGGAATCGTATTTGGCGTGGAGCCGGCTGCGGATGGCGGCGGTGATTTCGGCGGGCGCGGCGCGGCTGGCGATAAGTTCCTTGATGCGTTCCCAGACCATGTGCTGTTCTTTTTCCGCTGACTGGGCGGTGCTGGCAATCGGAATTTCGGTCAGGCCCAGTTCCTTGGCGACGGCGCGACCCAAAATTTCCGCGTCGCCTTTGCGCAGGCGTTCCGAGGCCAGGATTGCGCCGACAATTTTCTGGTGCCGGTGGGTGGGAACCATCCGCAAAACCGTCGCGAGTGCTTCGGGCGAAGGAACTTTATTCGCCGGAACCAGATGTTTGATGAACTCAACGGCGAGCGGGCCGGGATCGGGAATTCTTTCCGTGCGAAACGTCAGGACGAACCGCAGTGTCTTCGCCAAACCGCCCGCCTTGCCAATGTTGTTGATGACGGCCAGGCGATGGTCGTGGCTGATGATGTGGGCGAGCAACGTCTCCGCCTGTAGGATCAATTTTTCATCGAGCTTGTTGTCGCCGGTGAGCACGAGCTGTTCGATCAGCGGCGGCAGGCGCTGCGCAAAAATCACGTCAGGCGACTCGGTGCTTTGGTTTTCGTAGTAATGCAGCAGTTCGAGGACGAAGGAAAGTTTCAGGAACGCATTTTTTTGCGCCCGCGCCGGCTCGGATGTGGCGCGGCTGGCGCGGACTTTTTGGTGGAGCGCGTGCAGCCCGTCGCGCCGGGGCGGAGTGAGATTTGGATTTTGCTGAAGCTGCGCCTCGAAGTCGCTGGCGAAGGCCAGGACAATTTCCTCCGGCTTGGGTCGCGGGTTGTGCTTCACGTCGGTGGTCACGTCCTTGAACAGCGGCAGCGCCTCGTCGCCGAATTCGCGGACGATGCGTTCGCGGGGCATCTGACCCTTGACGAAACAGCGGTTGGCGCGGGACATCGCCGGGGCGAAAAATGATTCCGGCTGCGTGACCAGCCCCTGCAACATGCCCGCCTCGAACGGCGCGTCCAACTGAAGTAACTCCTCGATCAATGGTTTGATGGCCGTCGTCAGGTCGCGCTTGGTTTTGTCCAGTGATTTCAGAAGGGCGGGCTGCAGCATCGCGTCGTCGCTCTTGCCGCCGACCAGCGCGGCGCAGGCCTCGTTCATCAGGTTGTTATGCTCCACCAGGCGCGCGATGATGACGCCGAGATCGTTCATCGGCAGCTTGCTCACCAGCGTGGTGAGGATGGTGACGAGTTCGGCGTGGGATTTTTTCCGGTGCTCGATGGCCCGCTCCAGCAACTGCCGCAGCGCCTTGTTCTCGTGTTCGAGCGCGAGGCGGCCCGTTTCCAACTGCTGCACGCGCAACGTCAGGTCAGGCCACGCCCGCTGGATTTCATCCACGGTCGTGGCGGGGCCGGTGCCATTCTCGGTTTGTGACATGAACCTATCTTTATCCAAAGCCGAAATTCTTGCCATCCCTTTTTTGTCAATTAAAGCTAAAAACTTCGATTCGCCGGTTTCAATTCATCTGGCCAAACATCTTGGCCGACCGCGCGAAAGTCTCCGTCGGCACGCCCAGATCGTGCTTCGTCAGCACGTCGCGGTCCCACGGATTTTTCGTCCGCCAGATCTGCCACTTTTGCCGGAGCGAAAGGTGAAACGAATACCACGGCGACTCCAGCGCGGTGTTGATGAGCGGAAAATCCGTGCCATACACCAGCCGCCCGGCGAACTCCGACTTGGTCAGCGCCTCTCGCAAACAGCCCGGCTTGTTGATGTTCGTCAGCGCGGAAATGTCCGTGTAAAGATTGGGAAATTCGCGCATCAGCCGCGCCAGCCGATCCGGTCCGCGCTCGCCGCCGTATTTTTCCGACGACGCGATGTGCGCCGCCACCACCGTCACGCCGAGGCTCAACGGCAGCCGCAACTTTTCCGGGTCGCCCAAATTTTCGTCGGCGCGCGAAAAGGATTTTTCCTCGCCGGTGTGCGACAGCAGCGGCAGTTTCAACTCCGCCATTTTTTTGTAAAAAGGAATCAGCTTCGGGTCGCCTGGATCAATGGCCATCACCGGCGGAATCCATTTGATCAACACCGCGCCGTGCGCCTTCGCCCATTCCAGTCGCGCCAGCGCATCCGGGCGATACGGATTCACCGATGCGCCGAACAACAGATTCGTGTGCTGCGCACAAACGGCGGCGACGAATTCGTTCGGCACAAAAACTTCCGTCCGGTTCGTGTCGAGGTTTCCCGCCGCGTCCACCACGCCGTCGAGCGCGAGCAGGACGACTTTGCTTACCAGCTTGCTTTGCGCGAGCGAGGCGGAAATGCGGTCGCCCACCAGGCCGTCGCCTTTTTCCAGCAGCTCCTTTTTGGAAACGCCGAAGCTGTGCAGGTAAATATTGAATCGCCAGTTGTTCCTTAATCTCGGCGACACAAAACAGCCGCTGTCGCCCGTGCCGATGCCGGCGATGTGGCAGTGCATATCCACGATGCCGGCGGGAATCGGCTCCACCGGGCGGAACGGCCGCGCCGGCAGATAAAAGACGACGAAAATGAGCGCCAGACTGCCGGCGAGAAATAATTTACGACGGCGCACGACGGAAGCGGACTTGGGTTTGATTTCGTTCACCTCGCAACCTTACGCGAAAGGCCGCGCGAGTGTGAATTGATAAAACGGAGCATAACATTGATAAAATAATTGCGCCCCGCCGCCGCCCGCGCCGCCGCCGCCCGCGCCGCCGCCGCCCGCGCCGGCGCGGCCAACCCGCTTGCGTTGGCCCAAAACAGGATAATAATATTTTGCGCAATTTGTTCCTGGTTTTCGCAAAAGGGCGATAGGTCTAAAGTAATAGCGGCGTTATCTTTTTGGGTAACGCGTGGCGTCTCGGCCGCATCACCGATCCTACGCTGGATGATCGCGACGTGATTTTGTTTCCCGAAAAGATCAATGGAAAATTCGCGCTGCTCCGCCGGCCGATGCAGTGGACCGGAAAACAATACGGCACGAAGTATCCGGCGATTTGGATTTGCTTCGGCGACGATCCGCTCAAATGGGAAAAGGAGACGTTGCTCGCGAAGGCGAAATTTCCCTGGGAAACAAAAATCGGCGGCTCGACTCCGCCGCTCAAGCACAAGAAAGGCTGGTTCGTGATTTATCACGCAGTTGATGCGAAGAGCGTTTATCACGTCGGCGCAATGATGCTGGATTTGAAGGATCCGCGCAAAGTCATCGCCCGCGCGCCGGAACCGATCATGTCGCCCGAAGCCAAGTATGAGTGGGAAGGCTTGTATCCGCACGGCGTCGTGTTTCCGACCGCGAATGTTGTGGTGGACGGCAAGCTGTTTGTTTATTACGGCTGCGCGGACAAATACATCGGCCTCGCCACGGCAGACTTCGATAAATTGGTAAATTTTGTCCTGCAATTTCCGGCCTAAACAATTTCCATAAAAAAAATTCTTCTCTCTTGGCGGCGGGCTTGAATGTCAGCCTGCCCGGACGCAGCGTGGTCATTTTTACCTCGGTCAAGTGACCGGAACTTGATAAATATATTTTGCCACAGCAAATAGTAGCTGGTCTTAGAAACTAAACTTTATTCGTGTCGTGTATTTGACAAAAATATGAGCCGGATCATAGGCTGCGGATGCAGCTCCGGTGTGGCCATGTTGCTGTTCGCCTGGCTTGCCGTTCCGTCTAGGGCGCAAACCGATCCGCCTGCGCCTGTGCCGCAGCCGGTTGGAGTCGTTGCGCGCACGACCAAGCCCACGGGCGTTTACCTTGTTGGCGATAAAATCAAGGTGCGAATT
>Ga0182030_10022050_pt1 | contig 11881 bp, 11 predicted proteins | sample 812S3MmetaG_FD_121299 | JGI IMG/M metagenome (GOLD analysis project Ga0182030, IMG submission 121299) | Permafrost microbial communities from Stordalen Mire, Sweden - 812S3M metaG (Illumina Assembly) | ecosystem: Environmental > Terrestrial > Soil > Wetlands > Permafrost | place: Sweden... | reverse complement strand
ACTGGCGCGCTCGTGTGGCTGGAGCGCGCCGCGAAGAACGGGAATAGTCCCGGAAAGTTACTGCTGGCGGCCATACTTGCGGCAAGCCCATCGCCCGACATACGTAATCCCGCACGCGCCTTAGCGTTGACCGACAATCTTGAGCATGAATACAAAGATAATCCGAGTCTTTGGGAAATTCGTGCAGCGGCGAACGCATCGCGTGGCGACTATCGCGCCGCCGCCAAAGCAGAATCAAAGGCCATTAGCCAAGCTACCGGTCTCGGCTGGGATTTGGCGCAGTTAGAAGAGCGCCAAGCACTTTATGCTTCCCAGAAAATCTGGAGTGGCAATTTGTTGGATTTCTAGGGAACCTAGATAAAGTGACAGGTCATGTCTTCATTCGAGGAAAGGCAGAGCCGGTCCCGAGGAGGTAGCCGACCGTTTTGGCTGGCTCAACACGCACTTCCTCACTATCCGCCCATGACGCGACGAATTCACCTTAACTAAAGGTCTGAAGCTCAGTCTGTACGCGGCCGCACAGAGGGTCGCTCAGTGAAGCGAGTAAAGTTTTTTTGTTTGCAATCCCCGGGCTCCATTTGCCAATTGGGGCCCACCGGTTGAGATAGAGCATCGCATCGAGAGGTTCAAAGTGAATTCACCGCTCCCCAACCGCCGGGGTTTTGCCGCATGGCTTTGGCGACCCCCGCAGCGTTGGTTCTTGCTTGGCATACCGGCTGGAGGGCTGCTGGCATTCATCGTGGGCATGGGTTTCGCCGGCGTCTCTTTTGGCGGCCTGCACTACACCTCAACGGAAACCTTCTGCACGTCATGCCACGAGATGGCCGCGCCATTTCAGGAGTACAGGCAGAGCGAGCATTATTCCAATAAGCTCGGCATTCAAGCCACTTGCGCGGACTGCCATATTCCACCGGCATTCGTGTCGGGCTTACTGCGCCACATTGAATCCGGGGCAACGGACGCATGGGGTCATTTAAGGTCTGAGCTCAACACGCCCGTCAAATACGAGGCCCATCGACTCGCGATGGCTCGGGGCGTCTGGAAGGAACTCAAAGCGAACGATTCTGCGGAGTGCCGCAGCTGCCATACGCCCACCGCCATGGCATTCGACAAGCAACCGGCCGCGGCGGCGAATGAGCACAAGTCGATGGCAAAGAACGGCACGACTTGCATTGATTGCCATAAGGGCATTGCGCATATGCTTCCTCAGGGTGGTTGATCGCAGACGCTAACGTGATCACTGGATCCCAATTTTGATCGCGCGTTCCTTCACTCGCCGCGTCCGCCGTGAACAGGCAACTTGACTACGAATGATTTGGGCGCCCACTTGATTCCGGCGTCAGCAAAATCAAGTATGAAAAGCTTCGAGCAATGGCAAACCGAAGTCGTCGAACTCTTGCAATCGTAGCTCAAATTCTTGGCCGTTCTAAGCGGCCTGTTGGGCATGACAAAGAGCCCGCTCGAGTCGATGCGCTCGGTCGGCATCTTTTCCTTCGTACAGTGTTAAGTGAGAGATTTCCGTCCGAATTACCCGAGCCACCGCTTCGCAAACCGCGGGCTACAGGCTTCTGCCGTCGACCCTTTGCACCTCGAGTCTGCTATGGCAGCGCAAACACGAACACCGTCGCCGAACCGCCTGGCCTCTGCCAAAACCAGGTCATTCCGCCCGACATGGCCGCGACGTATTGCTTCTTGTCGATGGCATAGCTGATCACACCGCCTGCGACCGACCCCCCCGTATTGAAGCGGTACAGGACCTGGCCGTTCTTGGCATTCAGCGTGAGAAAGTCGCCGCTGATCTCGCCCGTGAACAGTACGTCGCTCCCTGTTGCGGTCACGGCTGCCACCATTGGCGCATTGGACTCGTAACGCCAAGCCACGTGACCGGTCGATGCGTCGACAGCGGTCAGCGCGCCACGTGCCGTTTCAACGGGATCCCATCGCACCGACCCAGCGAAGTAGTGGCCAAACCATTGCTTGGGGTCGCCGCCGATAGTGTAAGTGGTGCACCAGTCCACTGAGGGGACATACAAGAGGTTTGTTCGCGGGCTGTAGGCCGGCCCATTCCAGAGCACTCCGCCCGTGATGCCGGGGCAGACGTGCACCCCCGTCTCATTGGGCGGCACGTGCTCGTTCAGCTGCTTGCTGACCGGCGTTTCGAATAGCGGCTCGTGTGTTTCACGATCCAGCACTCGCAGCAAGCCGTCCTTACCCGCAGCGGCCACGAGCGCCCGCGGCTGGCCGCGGACCTTGGCGGTAAAGAGAGGGCCGGCTGTGACACCGCGATCGTAGAGGTCGTGAGGAAACAGTTGGCGATACCAGAGAAGTTTCCCAGTGTGGACATCCAGCACCACCAGCGAGTCGGTGTAAAGGTTATCTCCGGGCCGCGTGCTTCCATCCAGTGTGGGCGCCGGATCGGCGGTTCCGATGAAGATCTGGCCGTGCTCCTCATCTAAGACGACAGGTGTCCAGATGCCGCCGCCACCTTTCTCCATGACGGCAGTGTTGCCCCAGGTTTCAGATCCCTGTTCGCCGGCATTCGGAATCACGTTGAAACGCCACACCGGCGTGCCATCGTTCAAACGGAAGCCACCGATCCATCCTCTGATTCCGGATTCGCTGCCGGCCACGCCGATGATGACGATGTCGTCGACGACGATAGGCGCCATGTCCACAATTTCTTCTTTTACAGCACTACCTATGATGTTGCGTTCCCACAGCACCTCGCCGGTCGAGCTGTCCATGCTTACCAGCCGGCCGTCAACTGTGCCGCGAAGAACTTTACCGTCTTTAATAGCGATGCCGCGATTTGCCTGCACGCGCGGTTTTCCGTTCGGATAGTGATCGCGCTTCCAGTGCAGCCGACAAGTGCGTGCGTCGATGGCTAGCGTTTCGAAGCGCGTCGTCAGGTACATGATTCCTTGGTAGACGAGGGGATTCGTGTAGAAGGACTCTGAGACAGCGGCTTGGTAGGCACAGACCGGGCGTAGTTGGTTTGCGTTGTGGGAATTTATTTGATCAAGCGATATGTACCGTTGGCCGGCATAGTCGTGGCCAACATGGAGCCAGTCGACGGTGTTTTCGGCTGCTCGATTCAGCTCTTGTTGCGTTGGGCCGCCTGTTACGTCTGAAAATACCGGCTTCGCATCGAACACCAGCAGCATCAGAATTGGAAGAGATAGCAAAGTTCGCATTTGAGCGCCCTAATCAATGCACAGCCGGCGGCGCCGTTCAGTCGTCATTTCGCGACCGGCAGATCCACATAGCTCGCGGCGTCGGGCTTGTGAAAGATACGCTGCGTGGCTTTCACATAGTCGGCAGGCTTGGCGAAGAAGATATTCGGCACGAAGGTCTGAGGATTGCGATCGTACAGCGGGAACCAGCTCGACTGGACCTGCACCATGATGCGGTGGCCGGGTAGGAATACGTGATCGGCATTCGGCAGCTTCAGCGTATAGCCTACGATCTTGCCCGACGGAATGGCCGACGGATTGGCCGGATCATCGCGGTAGCGGCCGCGCATGATGTCCATTGCTATCGGCAATTGATAGCTCCCCATCTCAACATTGCCGGGAACCTCGTCCGGATACACATCAATCAGCTTGACCACCCAGTCGGCGTCCGTTCCGCTGGTCGAGGCAAACAGGTGAGCCACCGGTTGACCTGCGATGCGCAGCGGCGCCGTCAGCACATCCGAAGTGTAGGTCAGCACGTCGGTGCGGTCCGAGGCGAACCGTTGATCATCGACCAGCCACCGCCGCCAGGTCGAGTCCGTCGCATACGTCGGACGGATCGGCCGCGGCCGATAGGTGACGGGCTTGGCCGGATCGGATACGTATTCATCAAATGCAGGCGAGACCGCCGGCTGCTTGTCAAAGGAGAGTTTCGCGCCCGCAGAGAGATACAGCGGCGCTGATTTGAAGGGGCAACCGCTCGAGCAGGATTGGGGCCACTGATCATAGCGGCGCCAGACATTGGCGCCGGTTTCAAACGCGGTCACCGTCGCAATATCCGCCTTCGGCGCGCCGTCCTTCAGATGAGAATCAAAGAATGGCAGCAGCACGTTGAGCCGAAACCAGTGACCGGTGTCGCCGTCGAACTTGATTGCGCCCAAGGATGATCCGTCGCCGTTGCCGCCGCCATGGCGCCACGGTCCGATGACGAGAAAGGAGTTGTCGTGGCCCGCTCCGGACTGAGCCCGCGTCGCGGCAAACGCCGCCGGCGCACCGTAGATGTCTTCTTGATCCCACTGGCTATGCACATATAGCGTCGGTACCGTCAGCGGCCGCGCGGCCAGGATCTTGTCCACAGCCTGTTCGCTCCAGTAGCGATCGTAAGCCGGATGCGCCGTGAGGCGCTGCCAGAACGGCAGTTGGTCCATACCGAGGGCTTTCCCCAACGTGCCTGCGGAACCGACGGCAAGCCACGTCCCATAGGCGTCATAGCGGGGCGCGATCCACTTATTGTCCGACGACTTGTCCGCCGTCTGCTCAAAGATATAATCGGCATAGGTTTGGCGCAGCGCGCCGTTGTGAAACCAGTCATCGCCCATCCATGTATCGACCATCGGATTGAACGGCGCGGCAGCCTTCAATGCCGGATGCGGATTGACCAGGCTCATCAGAACGGTAAATCCGTCGTAGCTCGTGCCCATCGTCCCGACGTTGCCATTGGATTCCGGCACGTTTTTCACCAGCCAATCGATCGTGTCCCAGGCGTCGGTGGAATGATCCACCGGCGTGTGATTCAGATCGCCCGACAGGGGCCGGTTCATGACATAGTCGCCCTCGGATTTGTATTTCCCGCGCACATCCTGGGCAACGATGATATAGCCGGCGTCGGCGAGTTCCCCGTAGCTCAAGGGCAGCACAAGCGCACGGCGAGGGCTTTCACCGCTGGTAGTGAATTTGTTGGCGTTGTACGGCGTGCGGTCGAGGATCATGGGTGCGTGAGCCGCCCCCTTCGGAATGATAATGACCGTGTGCAGCTTGACTCCATCCCGCATGGGAATCATGACGTCGCGCTTGACGTAGTCGTCGGCCTCGGTGGCGATCGTGAAGGTGGCGGGAATGTCGCTGCCGGCCGGCGGCGGCGCGGGCACTGGGTTTGCGATTGCGGCCGACCCGCCGATCAGCAACAAGGCTGCGGCCGTGAGCACGCCGACGAATGTGTGAATCTGTCTAAAATTCATGATGCGTTCCCAGTGTAAAAGGATCGAACTAAAGCATTTTTCATAGGTACAGGGCAAGCAACGCGTGCGGCAATCAGGTACCCCCGAAAATTCGGACCTCATATCGTCTCGTAACTAAGCTTGGCGCAAACCCGGCGATGCCACCGGCTTCGAGGCGTCTGAGGCATATGCAGTCTTGATGCCGATGAACGTGCTGCGGCCGGAAGTCCTATAGCTCCCCTCGGTCATCTCGAATGCGATATTCGGGCCGAGGCTATCGAATTGCTCGAGCACCAGGTCGAAGCCGGCCTCGCGCATCGCTTGCAAGAGGTACTCACGCTGGATCCAGAAAGACTGTTTATTGTTCCAGGATGCCCAACGGCGATTTTCGCGATCCAAGAAGGCCCGTTTGGTGCGAAATTCCGGCAACCAACGGCCCGGCAAACCTTCATTCTCGCTCAAGAAAGAGAGCTTATGCGTGGTGGTTCCGGTGTTCTTGAGGGGCAAAACCTGTGCCAACGCGCGTCGAAATCGCCGCGGTTGTATGAAACTCGGCGAATCCTTCGCCTCGGCGAAGTGCGTTTGCAGAATCAACAGCCGCTTGGTGACTTGCGAAAGCAGGTTGAGAAATTCGCGCGGCTTGTCCAAGTGGTAAAAAAGTCCGCAGCAAAACACGGCGTCGAAGCTGCCGTGAGCCGCGATATTCCATACATCGTCACGCACGAATGCCAAATTCGGCAAATTGACTCTCGACTGCACGTAGCGGCAGGCCTCGATATTCGATTCGCGCACGTCGAGCCCCAGCGCCTCAAAGCCTAGCCGCGCGAATTCGACGGTGTAGCCTCCCTCGAGGCAGCCCAGATCGGCGATGCGCAAGTGCCGCTTGTCGCCGGGAAACGTCGCATCCAGTATGCGTTTTGCCGCGAGAAACCAGGGGTGCATGTCCATCGAATAACCGGCGTCCGGTTTGGTAAAAGAACCATCGTCCAATCGGATGTTGTGAGATGTAAAACTGACCGGCATTCGTGCTCCGAGCGATGTTCGCGCAAATCTTAACCCCTTTTTGCCGGGGCCATCGATTCAGGTGACAGGCAACATCGGGGATCGATATGAAACGCGCATGGCTGGGAATCCTACTTGTCGGCATGGCTATCGATGCACAGGCGGTCGGCAGCCTCGCGGATGTTCAAATCATCGACCGTGATACGGGCAACGTGTTGCCGACGTATCGATGCCGTGGAGAGTATTGGGTTGCGGGCGCCCCCGGTGCCCGCTATTCGATCATGGTCCAGAATCGCCGCGGCAAGCGCCTGCTCGCCGTCACCGCCGTTGACGGCATCAATGTGATCAGCGGCGAAACCGGCGCATGGGGCCAGAGCGGCTATGTGCTGGGAGCGGATGAAGGCTATGAGATCACCGGATGGCGCAAGAGCGATGCCGAGATCGCTGCGTTTAATTTTACATCGGCCGGCCGCTCCTACGCCGAACGCACAGGACGTCCGGCAAACATCGGCGTGATAGGCGTCGCACTGTTCCTAGAGCGCCCCGCGCGGGTTCCTCAATATGAGGCTTTGAACCAGAGGGCCGAAGAGTCGTCCGGGGCCGGAAGCGACTCTGCGGCGCGCGCCGCGCCGCAGAGTCCGGTCGTATCGTCGCTGTCGTCGTCGAAATTAGCCGGAGCGCAATCGCTGTCGAACAGGGCACCGGCGGAAAAGCTGGGCACCGGACACGGGGGGCGCGAGGCATCGTACGTCCAGAACACGCAGTTCGACCGCCTGTCGAGCACACCGATTGAGATCATCAAGATTCGCTACGACAGCTTTGAGAACTTGGTGGCGATGGGAGTCGTACCCTCGCGGCCGGCATGGCGGGCTGGGCCGAATCCGTTTCCCGATTCGACTTCACCGAAGTATGTACCGGACCCGCCTGGCGGCTGATAATGGAGTGAATGAGCCTGCCGGAGGAGACCGACGAGAATCTGATGTTGCGCTCTGGGCGCGGCGATGCCGCCGCGTTCGAAAACTTGTATCGCCGGCACGAGTCGCGCGTGTTTCGCTACTTGCACCGTAACCTGCGAAATGAGGCCAGTGCCAATGATTTGATGCAAGAGGTGTGGTTTGCAGTGGTGCGCAACGCGGCGGGTTATCAACCGACCGCGAAATTCACCACTTGGCTGTTCACCATCGCCCATAATCGCATGGTCGACATGATTCGCGCCGGCGGCCGGCTGCAAAGCCTGGATGCGGGCGACGGTGCGGACTCCGAAGGCTCGAGTTTATTGGACAGTCTCACGGCCGATGCGAAATTCGAACCGCCTGCCGAGGTCCAAGCGCAGGACGAAGCGGCGGCCTTGCTGAGCGCCGTGGCACAGCTGCCCGCCGAGCAACGCTCGGCGTTTCTGCTGCAAGCGGAAGGCGAACTCAGTGTTGAGGAAATAGCCGTCGCTACCGCGTCCAACTTCGAGACGGTCAAGAGCCGGCTGCGCTACGCGCGGGCGAAGCTGCGTCAGCTCTTATGGGAATACGCATGACGTCGAAACAGAGCACACGAGATCAAGATAAAGAATTGCTGGAACGCTACCGGCGTGCCAGCGATACGGACACCGCTGCGCCGAGCGAAGCGGTGCGAGCGGCTATTCTCGCCGAGGGCCGCCGCGCTGCCGAACAACGCGCAACAGAGGTACGCGGACAGCCATTTGCTGCATCCCGCTCCGCTGCCAACGATTCCCGCTGGAAAATCACGGCTTTTGGAACTGCGGGCGCGGCGCTGGTGGCTGCTCTTCTCTTTGCACCGCGCTTATGGGAAAGCGCGCCGCCGGCGCCGCCCGCTAGTAGCGCGGCGCCCGTATCTCCCCATTCTTCCGAGCCTCTGCAGGAAGTGGTAATTGCTCCCCCGGCACCTGAGAGTTCGAACGCGGCAGGCGGCGCGTCACCCAAACTTTCTGCACCGGCCGCGCAGGCGCGTCCGATGGATTTATCTTCGCCGCTCGAGCGTCGACGCGCGGCGGCCGCCCAATCGGTTGCGCCCGCAGAAAAAACCAATCCGCAGAATTACGCGCCACCGGTGCCACAGGCTGCGCCACAATTAGCGCCACAAGCAGCGCCGCCGGCGGCTCCGGCCGCCCCCCCGATTGCCCCGGCCTCTTCGATTGCTCCGCTTGCCTCATCGCTGAATGCCGCCCGCGTTGCCCGTGCGAGCGATGCCCGTGCGAGCAGCACCCCTCACCCGACGGCACTGCAGTCCGCGGCGGCGGCGGGGGACACGGCGCAAACGACCGCGCTATTGGATAATGGCGCGGCGCTCGACGCCCGCGACGAACTTGGCCGCACGCCGCTCATGCTGGCGGTTATGCAAAGCCGACTGGATGTCGTCCGCCTGCTTCTGGGTCGCGGAGCCGATCCAAACATTGCCGACGGCGCGGGACGTACACCGCTGCAGCGGGCGAAGCAGGAAAACTTGCGTGAGATAGCAGCGTTGCTGGAGCGCGCTGGAGCGCGCTGAGCCGTTCATTGTGTGAGAATCTTCGGGAATGTCCGTAGCCAATGTGGCCGGGGGAGCATCGCGTGATCCGCATCAAAACCGTATTGGTCGTGACCCTGCTGAATGTCGTTACGGTCTGCGCCGTTGCCCAGCAATCCGCACCCGCTCAGGGAAGCTTCAAAGTGATCGACAACCCGGGAGGCGGTCAGTACATGTACGGCCCGCTAACGGGTAGGGGAACCATGCCCGAAGCGATCGTTTATATGCTGCGCCAGGTGCATAGCTATTTCGGCGATCGGCCGGAGGTCGGCAAGTTTTTTCAGTCCCGCGATGGCACCTCAATCGCGACCTTCTTTGCGGCGACTGCCAAGAAACAGGGCGACAAACCGATCCAGGGCCTGTTGATCGTGGCTTTGGCCGGCGACGGCTCCGCATCGGCGGCGGCGATCGCAGCGCCGTCATCAGCCTCCCCGCGGGGTGGAAAATCACCGCGGTGAACGGCGGCGCATTGACCGCCGCCGGTTCGAACGGCGAAAACATTTTTCTCGGCCTGCTCTATCAGGGTCTACCTTCGCAGGGCCCCGACCTGTTTGCGAACTTCGTCAATGCGAGCAACCAATATCGCAGCACCCATGGACTGCAGCCGGCGACGTATACCGCGATCACCAAGACGAATATTTCCCGACAGGCCGTTCAGGCGGTATTCACCGTGGATTTGCATGACGGTGCCGGACCGCGCAAGGGCAGCGCACGGGTCGATTCCTGGGGCCCAAGGGCATTCGGCGTCAGTGGCTCAAATATCCCCGAGCGGTTTGCGGACGAAGAGAACGCGACCATGATGGCGGTAATTCAATCCTACAAACAGAACACGCAGATGATGGCCCAGCTGCAGCAAGGCGTCATGAACCGGATTCAGGCAGATGCAGCCCGCGCCAATGCACAGTCCGCCGCGATCGACGCACGAAGGGAATCGAGTACCGCCGCCTTCAACCAGCACATGGACAATATTGACCGGTCCAGCAAGATCAATCAGGACTACATCCTTGACCGCTCGGTCGTCCGCGACAACGAAAACGCCGACCGCGGCACCGTCAGCAACAGCTACGCCGACTCGCTGGTGCGGAGCAATCCGGAGCGCTTCCAGATCGTCGCCAACCAGGACCTGATCAAAGGCAAGGACTACTAAGTAGCAGCCTAAGCGCTGCTGACCGAACGGATGCGCGCCTGACTCTGCAGCGCCCACCACTTCTCGACCTGGGCGGTGAGTCCCGGAAGATCGAGACCCGCTCTGGCGAGACAGGTGTCGCGTGTTCCGTGTTCGATGAAGCGGTCGGGGATGCCTATGTGCAGCGTGGGCAGCGGCAATCCGGCCGTCGCGAGCAATTCACTCACGCCTGAACCCGCGCCGCCGATGATGGCGTTTTCCTCGATGGTGATGATGGCGCGGTGCCGCGCGGCAATCGCTGCGACCAGTTTTTCATCGAGCGGTTTCACGAAGCGCATGTTGACGATGGTGGCGTCCAGGCGCTCCGCAATTTTTTGTGCCGAATCGACCAGCGCGCCGAACGCCAGTATGGCGAGCCCGCTGCGGCCTTCGCGGCGCAGTTGCGCTTGTCCTACGGCAAGCGCCGTCATTTCCGCAGCGATGGGCACGCCGGGTCCGGTGCCGCGCGGATAGCGAATCACCGAAGGCGAACTCAAGGTAGTGCCGGTGTACAACATCTGGCGGCATTCGTTCTCGTCCGCGGGCGCCATGATGATCATGTTCGGAATGCACCGCAGGAACGACAAGTCGTAGCTGCCTTGATGGGTGGCGCCATCGCTGCCGACCAGGCCGGCGCGGTCGACGGCAAAGACCACCGGTAGATTCTGCAGCGCGACGTCGTGGATGAGTTGATCGTAGGCGCGCTGCAGAAACGTGGAGTAGATCGCCACGATCGGCTTCAATCCTTCCACCGCCATGCCGGCGGCCAGCGTGACGGCATGTTGTTCTGCGATCGCGACATCGAAATAGCGCGCGGGAAATCGCTTCGAGAATTCGACCAGACCTGAGCCTTCGCGCATAGCGGGCGTGATGCCGACTATGCTTGAGTCGCGCTCCGCCATGTCGCACAGCCACTTGCCGAAAATCTGCGAATAAGTAGGTCCCGTGCTCGCTTCCTTGAAGATCATGCCGCTGACGGGATCGAAAGGCCCGGGTCCATGCCACTTGATCGGATCCGCCTCGGCCGGCGCATAGCCCTTGCCCTTGCGCGTCACGACGTGCAGGAATTGCGGACCGCGCAGCTTTTGCAGATTGCGCAGCGTATTGACGAGCGCTTTCACATCGTGACCATCGATGGGTCCGATGTAGTTGAAACCCATTTCCTCGAACAAGGTGCCCGGGAGCACCATGCCTTTCAAATGTTCTTCCGAACGGCGCGCCAGTTCCCAAACGGTGGGCATTTGCCTCAAGACCTTTTTGCCGCTCTCGCGCAGGTGTGAATACATTTTGCCCGATAGCGCGCGCGCCAGATAATTGGAGAGCGCACCGACGTTTTCGGAAATTGACATGTCGTTGTCGTTCAGCACGATCAAGAGATCCGCGGGAAGCGAGCCGGCGTGATTCAGCGCTTCGAATGCCATGCCCGCCGTCAGAGCGCCATCGCCGATGATGGCCACAACCCGGCGGCTCTCACCGCGTTGCGCAGCCGCGACGGCCATGCCGAGCGCCGCGCTGATGGAGGTGCTGGAGTGGCCGACGCCGAACGTGTCGTATTCGCTCTCGCTGCGCGTAGGAAAGGGCGCAAGTCCCGCGTCCTGCTTTATGGTGTGCAACTTGTCCCGCCGGCCCGTTAGCACCTTGTGCGGATACGCCTGGTGCCCCACATCCCAGACCAGGCGGTCATCGGGGGTATTAAACACGTAATGCAGGGCAATCGTGAGTTCGACGGTGCCCAATCCTGCGGCAAAGTGGCCGCCGCGGGTTGCGACGCTCTGAATCAGAAATTGGCGTAATTCCTGGGCCAGATCGGTCAGTTTGGCCGCCGGCAGGCGGCGTAGGTCAGCCGGAGAGGCGATGGTTTCGAGCAGGGGATAGCTGGCGGGCGGAACGTCCATATCGGCCCAGTTTATACTGCGGCACCCTTATAGTGGCAATGGACTACAGCCGATGTTGCGAATTTGCACCAGGGATGGCCGGCTGACATGATGCTATTTTTGCGGGTTTCCGAGATACTGCCAGCATGGATT
>Ga0182030_10022049_pt1 | contig 11882 bp, 10 predicted proteins | sample 812S3MmetaG_FD_121299 | JGI IMG/M metagenome (GOLD analysis project Ga0182030, IMG submission 121299) | Permafrost microbial communities from Stordalen Mire, Sweden - 812S3M metaG (Illumina Assembly) | ecosystem: Environmental > Terrestrial > Soil > Wetlands > Permafrost | place: Sweden... | reverse complement strand
CTCTTGTTCGTCATCACCGGGCTCTTGTTCGTCATCACCGGGCTCTTGTTCGTCATCACCGGGCTCTTGTTCGTCATCACCGGGCTCGACCCGGTGATCTGCCGCCGCACGTGCCGTGCGAGATGGCCGGGTCGGGGCCCGGCGATAACGCTGAAACCGCGTGCCATGACGTCTGGGCCAGTATCTCAGCGCGTACATGGTCGAGGCCGGTGATGACGGATTGGTCGGCAATACCGATCAGTCAGTTCATCCGGCGGGTGGTACTGGACGCCACCCAAAATCGTGACTTCCCCGCCGATCCATTCGGTCCGGTCCCGCCACAAAACAGCGTCGCCGGACACGCCTTGTTTACCAATACGCGGCAAAATGCCAACCACCCAAAAGAGCGAGACACGGCGATGTCCCTTACGCGTCATGGCGTTCCCCGGAACCGATCGGACAATCGGCTTCGCCGTCCGGTTCGCACCGGCGCCGGAGCGATCGCGACAAACCCGCATGAGACAACCGATCATGTCGGGTGACCTCGCGAAGAAAACGCCGGACCATGTGAACGGAAAAAAATTCCATCCCGGCGAAAACCTGGCGGGAGCCTTGTTCTCCCCACCGAACGCGTCATTCCAACTGTACGGCTACGTCGACGGCGTGCACGGCCGTTGCGTGGACGGATGGATTTTCGACGCCGCCTCTCCGGACAGCACGTTGGCGGTGGAGATTTGCGACGGCGTCACGCAACTCGGGATCGCTCAGGCGAGATTGTTCAGGGCGGATCTGGAGGCGGTCGGGATCGGTCATCATGCGTTTCGTTTTGAGTTGCCGTCGGGCGTTTTCGACGGCGCGGTGCATGAGATCTGGGCTCGGCTGCAAAACTCCGGACTGGCGCTGCCAGGCAGTCCGCGCCGGTTGACGACGGGGCGCCTGAATGAACCGATGCCGGCACACGCGGCGGTGGTGGAGCAACACGCCGTTCCCGATGGCACCGGGTTCAGTCATGAGACGCAGGTGCTGCGATCCTTGCACGCGATCACCGAAGCACTGATCGGCCAGACGCGTTTGTTGCACATGGTACTCGACCGCCTGGCGCCAACGCCACCGCAAGCCCCCGATGCCCCCTTCGAACTGCCGCCACCGCCCGAGCCGATGACGGATCCGCTGCTGCCCGTGGTTCTGGCGCACCCCGCCGGGGCGCATGACATCATCGTCTTCGCGATCATCGATTGGAACTTTCGCGTTCAACGGCCGCAGCATTTGTCGTCGTCCCTCGCCAGCATGGGCAGCCGGGTTTTTTACGTCAGCATCAAATTCAACGAACTCGCCGCCGGCGTCCCGCGTTTCACCATCATCGGCCAACCCGCCGCCGGCGTGTTCGAAATCACCTTATGCTGCCGTCCGCCGACGCCGGTGATCTACACGGGCTTCGAGGATCCGGACCAGGTCGCCGACCTCACCGCCGCGGTCACCGCCATGATCGCCGCGATGGGACTGCGCAGCCCGGTTTGTATTTTGCAACTGCCCAGTTGGTATCCCGTGGTCCAGGGCATCCCGGGCGTGACGGTGATCTTCGATTGTCTCGATCATCTGGCGGGATTCACCGGCGTGGCGCCCAGAGTGGTGGAACTGGAGGAGACACTGATCAAGGAGGCGGATGGCGTGATCGTCACCTCGGATTTCCTTGGCGAAATTGTCGGCCGCACGCGGTCGTTCGACACCATCCGCAACGGCGTCGATCTGAAGTATTTCTCGCGTCCGCCCGATGCCGTCTGGCGGCCGGACGGCCGTCCGGTCATCGGCTATTACGGCGCGATCGCAGACTGGTTCGACATCGATCTGATCGTCTGGTGCGCGCGCCGCCATCCAAAATGGAATTTCGTGCTGATCGGCGCCTCGGACGGCTGCGATATCGCCGAGGCGGCGTCGCTGCCGAACGTGACCTTCCTCGGCGAGAAACCTTATGGCGAACTGACGCATTATCTTTACGCTTTCGACGTCTGCCTGATTCCGTTCAAGGTGGTGGACCTGACGCGGGCGACCAATCCGGTGAAAGTTTATGAGTATCTGTGCGCCGGCAAACCCGTCGTCGCGACCGACCTGCCGGAACTGCGCCGCCTGCCGCAAGGCATGGTGGAAGTGACTCAAACTCCCGCCGAATTCGACAAGGCCATTGTCGCCTGCCTGCGCCAAAAGGATCCCGCGCTGGCCCGGCGGCGTCAGTTGTGGACCGGCCGACACTCCTGGGACGTGCGAGCCCGCAAACTGGCCGGGATGATCGCCCGGCAATACCCACCCGTGAGCGTCATCGTCCTCTGCTACAATAATCTCGCGTTCACCACGGCCTGCCTGGAGAGCCTGATCGAATTCTCCGACTACCCGGACCTGGAAATACTCTGTGTCGATAACGCATCGACCGACGGCACGCCGGACTATCTCCAGGGACTCGCGGAACGCCACGGCTTCGTTCGCACCATCCGCAACGAGACCAATCTCGGTTTCGCCGGTGGCAACAACGTGGGAATTCGGGCGGCGAACGGCGAATACATTATCCTGCTCAACAACGACACTTACGTCACCCGCGGCTGGGCGCGCGACCTGATCCGGCCGATGCAACGCGATCCCACCCTCGGCATGACGGGTCCGTTGACCAACATGTCCGGCAACGAGCAGAAAATCGGTCTCGCCTATTCCAACATGGCCGAGATGGCGCGCGCCAGCACCGCCTTCACCACGCGCCGCCGCCGGCAACTTTATCCCATCGGCTGCCTGGCTTTCTTCTGCGTCGCCATCCGCCGCGCCGTGATCGACGCCGTCGGAGACCTCGATGAAAGCTACACCACCGGATATTTCGAGGATGACGACTACTGCAAACGCGTCCAACAGGCGGGCTACCAACTGGCGGTTTGCGACGACGTCTTCGTGCACCATCATCATTCCGCGTCGTTCAGCCAACTCGGCGATAAGGCGAAGACGAGTTTACTGAAACGCAATCGCCGCATCTTCGAAAAACGCTGGGGCCGCTGGGTGCCGCATGCCTACCGCGCGGAGCCCGGGTTTGGTGAGGGATAAATGGAACCGCGCACATTGCATGCATCGGGACGCAGCGTATTCGTCTGCGGCTCCCCCTACACCGAGGTCAGCACGGTCTCCTGGGCGCTGACCGCGCATCCGGCGTTCTGGACATCGTCCGAGAGCCGCTTCCTGTACCGCTTGTTCGGCAATCGCGCCGACAACGGACGGCCGTACCTGTATGACATTTATTGCGATTGCTGTGAGAACGGCGCATGGATGCACACCAACGCCGTACCGTATCCCGAATTCCTCGCCGCCCTGGGCGATGGCATCGCCAAACTGTTTCAGGGTCGCGCCGGCCGCAGGCGCTGGGTCGATAGCTCCCCTGAAAACGCGCTGCTGGTGGAGGAACTGCTGCATATGTTCCCCGACGCGGTGGTCGTCGGATTGCTGCAGCCCACGCGAACCGCGGCGTTCATCGAAAGCGCGGGCCGGTCCGAACTGTCGCCCGGGCGCATGCGCGAACTCACCGCCCTCAACGCCCTGTACGCGGAGCGGTTGGCGAACGTCGCCAACGCCGCGCCGCATCGCGTCTACCTGGTGGAGGAAAACGACCTGTTCGACCGGCCCGAGACCACGCTGGCCGACCTGCTGGAATTTCTCGGCGAGGAAAACAACCCGGCGGTGGCCGAAATGTTCGCCAGCCGCCTGCTGCGGATGAACCTGCCGCTGCCGGAAGCGCGCGAGGCCTTGTTCGGGTTCGAGCAGACCGCGCCATTCCTGATCGCGTCCTGATCGCGTCCTGAACGAGGCGACCGCGCCGGCCCCCGCGCCATATCGTCGCGATCGCGTAACCGCTCGGCAACCGTTGGACTCGGGGACCCGGATGGGTGAGGATGCCGCCGTATGACCGGTGACCGCGAGCGACACGAAACCTCCCCATTCCTGACCGCGCGCGGCCCGGTCGGCGCCATCATGGCGGCGCTGGTTGGCGTCAACGCGTTGACCTGGATCTGGGCCTGGCATGCCTTTCAGGGCCAGCCGGCGCTGCTGGGAACCGCGTTGCTGGCCTGGGTGTTCGGCCTGCGTCACGCGGTCGACGCCGATCACATCGCCGCGATCGACAACGTCGTGCGCAAACTGGTGCAGGACCGCCGCCGCGCCTGGGACGCCGGATTGTTCTTCGCGCTCGGCCATTCCGCGACCGTCCTGCTGCTGTGTCTGGGGGTCATCGCGGTGCCGTCGTTCACGGGAATCGAGAGCCTGCGTCAAATGGCGGACATCTGGGGCACCGTGTTCTCCGCCACGTTCCTGCTGCTGATCGCCCTGGCCAACCTGTTGACCCTGCGGCGGCTCTGGCGTGCCCGGCGCGGCGGTTTCCGCGATGGCGACGGCTTCGAGAATCCCGGCGGTCTCATGGGACGGGTGTTGCGCCCGGTGCAACGCCTCGTCGGGCGCGGTTGGCACATGCTGCCGGTCGGCTTCCTGTTCGGGCTTGGCTTCGATACCGCGAGCGAGGTCGCGCTGCTGATCCTGACCGCGCAACAGGCCGCCGCGGGGTTGTCGCCATGGGCCGTGCTGGTGTTTCCGGCGATGTTCACCGCCGGAATGGTTCTCATCGACACCGCCGACAGTGCCGTGATGACCGGTGCCTACGGCTGGGCGATGCGCGATCCGGCGCGCACGATCTCCTATAATATCGCGGTCACCGGGCTTTCCGTGTTCGTCGCTCTGGGCGTCGGAGGCCTTGAACTTCTGGGCATGTTCGCCAGTCATGAGGGCAGCACGATCGCCCGCCTGCCTTTCGTGACCTGGCTGCTGAACGCATTGCCGTTCGCCGGGTTCGTGGTGGTCGGCGCGCTGCTGCTGCTTTGCGGGATCGCCGTGATGGCCCGCCGTTCCAGACCCGGACTCGCCGACTGACAAGCGAGTCGCGTCCTGGGGGAAAATGCCAACGTCAATCGTCCGGAAGTTGTCGCCAACCCGCTTGCGACTCTGACGCTCGCGCTGCCAAATGCGGGCTTCGGCGAACGACAGAATGACCTGGGGCAATTGAATGAGATTGATCGACGCGGTCCGTATCGGCGCCGCGGTGACGTTGCTGATGGGGCTGATGCCGCCCGCGCTGGCGCAAGCCGACCGCGCGATGGCGGACGTCGGACGCGCGGTGACGATCTTCAACAACGGCGATATGAGTGGCGCCCTGGCGTTGGTGGAAGGCGTCCTCGCTCACTCGCCTGGGAACCTGGATGCCCTGTTCCGCTCGGCGCAGTTCAATTTTGAAATGGGCAATATCGACGCGGCTCGGGGCAGGCTCGAACGGTTGGTGAAATTGTCGGGCAATTATTTCTTGGCGTGGGAATTGATGGTGCAGGTCGCGCAGGCGCAGGGCGATCTGCCTCGCCGCGATGAGGCGCTCAACCGGGTGAAACTCGCGATTTCCACCGCGATCGATCCCGACATCCGGGACAAGACCGATTTTATCCGAGATCGTATCGAAACCACGCGCGGCGTCATTCATGTGGACGATTTCTTCTCCCGCGGCGGCAGCGATTTTACCCGCTATCAGTTTGCCCTCGGCGACCCACGCATGGACCCCGACGTCGGGATCTTCCTGCGCACGGACGAACATACCACCGAGACCTGGTCGTCCACTGCTTTGCTGGCGTCGGACAAGCCGCTGTTTTACCTGGAGATGGTGGATCGGGCGCCAAACGGTGGCCTGATCTCCACCATGTATCAGTTTTATGTTGGCGAACCGGACTACGACACCGTCCGCGCCACGGTCATGCAAATTCTGCGCGGTGAAGCACCGCCCTTGGCCGGAGATCCCGGCGGCTTGCAGGGTGTCATCAAGCCGTGACAGCGTGCGTGACACGGGAGGACAGGCCATGACGACGACAACCGAGATCGGGACGCCGGTACTGACGAAACTCGCGCCGCGCATGGCGGTCGCGGTGACCGGCGTCGATCTCAATCACGTGCCCGATCCGGCGTTATTCGGCCTGCTGTGGCGGGCGCTGCTCGATCATCAGGTGCTGTGCGTTCGCGATCAGGATATCGGGCCGGCGGCGTTTCTCGCCGCCATCAGCCTGTTCGGGGAACCTCAGGTCCGGCCGTGGATCCCGCATGTGGAAGGCTTTCCGGCGGTCACCACGTTGTCCAGCGAGGACCGCGACACCAAAGGCGACGGCCAGCGGCTGGTGGCCGGCGCGACCTGGCATTCGGACGACACGTTCATGGCGGCGCCATCGGCTTTGACGGCGTTGCACGGCGTCGTGGTGCCGGAGACCGGCGGCGATACGCAATTCGCCAATCTTTACGCGGCGTACGATGCCTTGCCCGAGACCATGAAACACCGCCTGGAGGGCATGCGCGCGGTGCACATGATGGCGCCGGACCGCGACGGCATCGGGCGCACCCGCTCGATCGACCCGGCAGTGCGAGCGAAACAAATCCCATCGAGCCATCCCGTGGTACGCACGCATCCGGAGACCGGCCGTAAGGCGCTTTACATCAGCCGCAATCGCATGGATCACATCGTCGGCATGGGTCGCGCCGAGGGCCATCGCCTGATCGACGAACTGACCGAGCACGCGACACAGAATCAGTTCGTCTACCGGCATACATGGCGCACCGGCGATCTGGTGATCTGGGACAATCGGTGCCTGCTGCACAAGGCGAACGGCGATTATCCCGAGGGCGCGCGGCGCTTCATGCGGCGCATCATCGTCATGGGCGACGTGCCGGTCTGATCGTCCCGGTCAACTGCCGTCCGCTACCCAGTCGTCCTCGAAGAACATGTCCTGCCACCGGGTGGGCGCGACCTTGATCATGCCGATCTCGTGCATGAAGTTCGCGATCGCGAAGATGCCGCGCGGCGTCGTTTCAAATCGCGCGTTCAGTCGCGTGATGATTTCGGTCATTTCGGCGACATCGATCTTCTCCCGCGCCAGCGAGAGGTAATCGGCGGCGGCACGCCCGGGATCCGAGTGGATCAGCGCCATCGCGTCATCCAGCGCGGCGCGAAACTCACGCATCGCCTTCGGGTTCTGAGCGTGAAACTTTCCCGTCGTCCACAGCATTCCATGCGTGAGGGGGCCCGCGAAAATATCCTCTTTCGTCAGCACGACATGCGCGCCCGGCATTTTCAACTCTTCATCGTAATAAGGCGAACTGGTGAAATGCGCGTTGATCTCGCTCCGGCCCGACAGCATGGCGATCAGCGCGTCCGGATGCGACAGCCCGACCATCAGCGGATCCAGCCTGTCGTGCTGCCCAGTACCCCAGGTTTTCTCGGCCATCATCTCCAGCAGGATGGCCTGGATCGAGGCTTTCGGCGCCGGCACCGCGATCCGGTCGGCGCCGCTGAAATCCCTGACCGAATGTACGTTCGGATTTCGGCTGACCAGCATGCCCGGCAACGACCCGTAAGCGGCGATGCCCTTGGCGTCCACCGTGCCGCGCCCCTTGGCCCACAGCGTCACAAACGCCGGAATCCCGGTGCCGGCGATGTCGATATTGCCCGACAGCACGCCATCGTTGATCACCGCGCCGTTCGCCGAAACGATCCATTCCACCTTCAGATCGTTGCCATCGTCGTGCGCGCGGCTTTCCAGCATTTTCTCCCGATTCATCACGTTCAGCGCGAGGTAGCTCATGCCCGGCTGAATGCCGATGCGCACCACGCTCACTTCGGCCAGAGCGCCTGACGCGCCGGTCAGCATCAGCCACAGCGCCGCCATGGCGGCCATCGCGCGGATCATTTTATTTTTTCCTCCCTGCGTCGAAGTCACACCGCGATCCGGTTCAGTTTCTCGCGCGCGCCGTCGGGAATCGGCACCGGTTTCTGGGCGCCGCGTTCGACGAAGACGTGAACGAAATGACCTTCGGCGGCGGCGACATCCTCATCGTCGCGGAACACGCCGATCTCATACCGCACCGAACTGCGCCCGATGTTCCCCACCCGGATGCCGACCGCCACCCGATCCGGAAACGCCAGCGAACTGTAATAGCGGCAGGCCACTTCGGCGACGACGCAATGCACCGGACCGTCCAGCGGGCCGACGACCTGTTCCGTCATCTCGAAGTAAGTGACCGCGGTGTCGAAATACGAGAAATAGTTGACGTTGTTGACGTGCTGGAACGCGTCGTTGTCCATCCATCGGGTGGTGATGGCGTTGAACCAACGATAATCGGCGCGACGGCCGGGCGGCGGGCGACTCATGCGGCGTCTTCGGTCCTCTGACTGACAACACGCGATTCAACCCCATCCGGCCGCCGCCGTCCATGCCGTGCGGGCGTTCGGTGTGAGGAAGCGCGAGGGCTCCGCCCCTCGAACCCGCCAGGGCGCTGCCTCACAACAAGCACCCGCGCCGCATGGACACACGGCCGTCGCCGCGTTAAGCGGGCGCCGCCTTCCACATCGGGGGAGTTTCCGTCCGTGCCGCTTCGTTCCCGCTCGCGCCGTGCCGTTCTGGCCGGTGTGCTTATCCTTGTTCTGTCCGCGCGGCACAGCGAGGCACACGCGATCCTCGAAGCCAGCGAGCCACCCGCCGGAGGCATCGTTCCCGCCGGATCCGTCGCGCTGAAACTGCGTTTCAACAGCCGCGTCGACCGGGCGCGTTCCCGCCTGACCCTCACCAAACCCGACCAGACCAAGGCCGCGCTGCCGATCGAGCCCGATGGCCCGCCGGACATCCTCACCGCGACCGCCACGCTCACACCGGGCGTCTACAGCGTGCGTTGGCAGGTCCTGGCCGTCGACGGGCACATCACCCGGGGCGACGTGCCGTTCACCGTGACGGGAAACTGAGCGCGTGGAACTGCTGATCGACCTGTTCGGCTATCTCTCGATCATCGTCCACGGCCTGACGATCCTGGCGCAATCGATGGCTCTCGGCGGCGTGCTGTTCCTGGTCCTGCTGGCGCGGCCGCTGTTGCGCGAGGTTGGCACCGGCGTGCCGCGCCGAACCGCCAGGCTGGCGGCCTGGAGCGCCGTGGGCCTCGCCGTGGCCGAGGCCACGACGGTGGCGCTGGAGACCGCCGTCCTGGTGGGCACCGTCGATATCAGCCTGTTCACCGCCCTGACGGCGTATGCCACGTTGGCCGGGATCGTGAAGATCATCGCGAGCGTGCTGCTGGCGGTGCTGTTGTTCCGCCGCGGCCACGAAACCCCGGCGGCTCCGCTCCTGGCCTTGTGCGCCGTGATCCTGCTGGCCGCGACATTGACCACCCATGCCGCCGCGCGGCTGGACGATCGCGCGCCCTTGCTCGCCGCCGCCTTCCTGCACCAGGCCGGCGCGGCGATCTGGATCGGCGGCATCCCCAGCTTCCTCGCGGCTCTCGCCTGGGTGGACGACGGCGAGTCCTTTCGCGCCATCGGCAGCCGTTTCTCCCGCATGTCGATGGTTGGCGTCGCCTGCATCCTGGCCAGCGGCATTGTCATGAGCCTGTTCTATATCGGCGATTGGGCCGGATTCTACGGCACCGCCTATGGCGTCATGGTCGGCGCCAAGATCGGCCTGTTCCTGATGCTGCTCGCTCTTGGCGGCCTGAACTTCCTGTCGGTGGAGCGGCTGCGCGCCACGCCCTCGACCTCCGTCAACCGCCTGCGGCGCTGCGCCGAAGCCGAGATCGGCATCGGCGTCGCGGTATTCTTCGCCGCCGCCTCGCTGACCTCCGTCCCCCCCGCCGTCGACCTCACCCAGGACCGCGCCACCTGGGCCGACATCGTGGCGCGCGACACGCCGGAGTGGCCGCGCTTCAGCAGCCCCGATCACGACAGCCTGGCGATCCCGGCCTTGCAGGCGAAACTGGACGCCGAGGCAGCGCATCACGTGGCCCAGCCCGGCGTCGCCTTCGTGCCGGGCGCGGGGGATCTGCCGCCGCGCAACGCCGACGACATCGCCTGGTCGGAATACAATCACCATTGGTCCGGCCTGTTCGTGGTCGCCATCGGCCTGCTGGCCCTCGCGAACCAGGCCGGCGTCGGCTGGGCCAAACACTGGCCGCTCCTGTTCATCGGCCTGGGCTTGTTCCTCTTCGTCCGCTCCGATCCCGAGGTCTGGCCACTGGGCGACATCGGCTTCTTCGAAAGTTTTCGAGATATCGAGGTGTTGCAGCATCGGGTCTTCGTGCTGCTGATCGTCGGATTCGCCCTGTTCGAATGGCGGGTGAGGGCGGGCCACTGGAACAGCAAAGCCGCCGCGCTGGTGTTCCCGCTGATGTGCGCGGCCGGTGGCACGCTGCTGCTGACCCACAGCCACGCGATCTCCAACGTGAAGGAGCAGTTGCTGATCGAGGTGACCCACACGCCTCTGGCCCTCGTCGGCATCGTCGCGGGTTGGTCGCGCTGGCTGGAACTGCGCCTCGACCCGGCGGGAAGCCCGATGCTGCGCCGGATCGCCGGGTGGACGTGGCCGGTTTGTCTGGTGCTGTGCGGGCTGATTTTGTTGGATTACCGGGAGGCGTAAGGCCGCGCCGGGATGCTCTGTCGCGAGGCCTTGTATGGACCTCCCCTGGGGTGGACCGGCCCGCGAACGAGCCGGTCCGTCCCCCTACCGTCTCTTGATGACGGCCTAAAGGCAAGGGCGTGACACGGCCGCCGAATGCGTTCAGGCTCGCCGATCGGGAACCTCGGCGGGAGGAACGGGATGGACACGTTGGTCGAAGACACGCGCTTACCCTCGGATATCGACGCGCGACCTTTGGTTCAGGCGGCGGCGGCGATGCGCCCCGTGCTGCGCCAGTATCAGGAGGAGATCGAGCGCGAGCAGCGCATCCCCCGCGCTCTGTTCGAGCAACTTCTCGCCGCCGGCTTCTACCGGATGGTTATCCCCCGGTCTCTGGGCGGTCTCCAGGTGGATCCGCTGACCTACACGCGCGTCGTGGAATTGCTGGCCGAGGGCGTCGGTTCGATCGGCTGGAACATCGCCAATAACAGCATCGGCCAGTTGGTCACGCTGGGATTGTCCGATGCGGGCGTCCAGGAAGTGCACGGCCAGGGCAGCCCTTCGGTGATCGCCGGCACCGCCGTGCAGGGCGGCGGCGAGGCGATTCCGGTCGAAGGTGGCTACCGCGTCAACGGCCATTGGACCTTCGGCAGCGGCTGCCAGGAAAGCAGTTGGATGCTGGGGAGTTTCCAGATCCTCGACGAAGCCGGCCAGCCGCGCCGTCGTCCCGATGGCGGATCGATGTACTGGCGCGGCGTGTTTCGTCGCGAGGAAGCAACGGTCATTCCCGGCAGTTGGGACGTGGCCGGCCTGCGCGGCACCGGCAGCTTCGACTGGACGGTAAAGGACGTGTTCCTGCCCGAGTACCGCACCTGTCCCCACGTCGGCGTCCCGCTCGACAATCAATGGGCGCGCTGGCCGGGGATCACCTACGCCCTGCCGAGCCAATGCTGGGTCGGCCCGCATCACAGCTCCGTCATCACCGGTATCGCGCGCGCGGGCGTCGATGCGTTGATCGCCCTGGCGGTCGAGAAATCCCCACGCGGGCGCAGCGGAATGTTGTGCGAGTTCCCTCAGGTGCAGGACGCTGTCGGCCGCGCGGACGCCGTGTTGAACGCCGGCCGTTGTTACCGAAGCGCCACGATCGCGGAGATCTGGAACACCATCGCCGGGGGAGGGGAGACGACGCTGGAACAACGCGCGCGCTGCCGGCTGGCCTCGACCAACGCCGCCGATTGCGCGCGCCAGGCGATGGATCTGGTGTACCGCTGGGGCGGCAGCACGTCATTCAAACGCGGGAGCCGGCTGGCGGAATGTTGGCGCGATCTGCACGTGGTCGGACAGACGGTGACCGTCGGCCCCGAATGGTACCCCATCGGCGGCCGTGCTCTTCTGGGCATGGATCCTGGGCCGCGGCTGAGGTAGGGG
>Ga0182030_10022047_pt1 | contig 11883 bp, 12 predicted proteins | sample 812S3MmetaG_FD_121299 | JGI IMG/M metagenome (GOLD analysis project Ga0182030, IMG submission 121299) | Permafrost microbial communities from Stordalen Mire, Sweden - 812S3M metaG (Illumina Assembly) | ecosystem: Environmental > Terrestrial > Soil > Wetlands > Permafrost | place: Sweden... | reverse complement strand
AGATTTCAAATCATTGGTGAAGAGAACGACATTCTGGTGGTCGATGATTATGCGCACCACCCCACCGAAGTTAAAGCTGTTTTGCAGGCGGCGAAACAATATATTGCTCAATTGAAAAATAAAACTGGCGTGCATAAGCGCCTGGTCGCTGTTTTTCAACCACATCAACCGGGTCGTCTTAAAGATTTCTGGGATGAATTCAGCACTTCTTTAAAAGATGCGGACGTGGCTTTGATCGCAGATATATACGTGGCTCGTGGTGGCAATATCGAAGGAATCGATTCGAAGCGCTTCACCTCTTGTCTGGACCATGGTGATGCCCATTATTTGCCAGGTCCGGGCGCCGATCTTTCGGATCTTGTGCTTCAATACGTTCGTCCAAACGATCTCGTTTTGACTATCGGTGCCGGCGATATCACTAAATTAGGACCGAAACTGTTGGCTGCTCTTAAAAAGGCTGATACCAAAAATGGAAGCCCAAAATAACGTCTCTTTAGCTCGCTATACAACTTTGAAAGTCGGCGGCGTGGCTGGTAGTTTTTGCCAGCCTTCATCAGTAGATGAACTTGCTCAAGTTGCTTCGGATTTGAAGCAGAGACAGGAACCATTTTTTATCCTTGGCGGCGGATCCAATCTGCTGGTATCAAACGAAGGTTTCGAAGGAACTGTTGTGCGCACCGCAAAGCTCATTGAGATGCGACAGACTGAACCTGATGTGATTGAAGCTGACGCCGGCGCTCGTTTGCCTCATTTGGCAAAATACGCAGCATCTCTGGGCCTTAGTGGTCTGGAGTTTGTAGTGGGTGTGCCAGGCACTGTAGGCGGTGCGGTAATAATGAATGCTGGTGCCCATAATAGCTGTGTGGCGAATATACTTTTAGACGCTACTGTATTTAATACCGCGACAAACGATATTCAAAAGATGTCCAATAGCGAGCTGAAATTTGTCTATCGTCATTGCGCCCTAGACCCGGCTCGTCATGTGGTTTTATCTGCTCGTTTTAAACTAATTCCCGATGACCGTGCGACAATTGAGCAGAAAACAAAGCACAATGAAGAGTACCGATGGAAGACCCAGCCTCTTGGATGGCCAAATGCTGGAAGCACATTTAAGAATCCCGAGCCGACTCGCGGCGCAGGCCTTTTACTTGATCAGTCTGGTGCTAAAGAACTAAAAGAGGGACACGCGGCCGTATCTTCTATCCATGCTAATTTCGTCATAAATACAGGTGGTGCTACTTCGCAAGACGTCACCGCTTTAATGAAACGAATGCAAGAAGGTGTGTTGAAAAAATTTGATATTCGGCTGCATCCTGAATGGAAGACATTGGGCAACTTTTCTGAGTCGGAGCAAGAAATCTGGAGGGGGTAATATTGAATACCATCGGTGGAGCAGTAAATCATTACGTGCCTGATGTTGCGCTAACAAACCCTCTGATTAACAAGCAAACTAAAATCGCCGTTTTGTGTGGCGGATTATCGAATGAGCGAGAAGTGTCCCTGCGCTCTGGCAGCAATTGTTTCGCCGCACTACAACGCCTCGGATACGAAAATGTCGAGATGATTGACGTCAGTACCGACTTGCCCCAAGTTTTGCTTGAGCGTCAGATCAAGATTGCGGTACTGGCGCTCCATGGAAAGTTTGGCGAAGATGGCTCAGTGCAAGGCATGCTCGAGATGCTTCGCATTCCATACACGGGCTCCGGCGTTCTTGCAAGCGCGCTTGCTATGAACAAAGAGTTCACCAAGCAAGTTTTGAAATCGCATGATATCCCGTATCCATATTCTGTCGTGGTGCGCGCCGAAGACTTGCAGAATTATCCACAATTGGAAGACAAACTCCCAGCAGTGCCAGCTTTCGTCAAGCCTTTGAGCGAAGGTTCATCTGTTGGTGTAGAAAAAATTGAAGACGCTCAGGAGATTCGATCGGCTCTGGAAAAGCTGATAGCCGCTTATGGTGGTGCGATCATCGAATCTATGATTTCTGGTCCAGAGATTACTGTAGGAGTTCTCGAAGAAAAAGAAGTGCGCAATGGCGCCCAGTCCTCGCGTTACATTGCTTTGCCCATTTTGGAATTGAGACCAAAATCAAAAGCTGGTTTCTACGACTATGAGGCCAAGTACACCAAAGGTTTGACTGACTTTGTATTGCCGGCTGAACTGGATCTCCAGACCACCAGGCTTGCGCAGGAAATCGCTATCAAAACATTCAAGGCTCTTGGCTGTAGCGGGTATGGGCGCGTCGATATGCTGGTGTCGACAGCCGGACAGCCATTTGTTCTAGAAGTAAACACTCTGCCAGGCATGACAGACACAAGCGATCTACCAGCCATGTGTCTGGAATTTGGTATTAGCTACGATGCCCTGGTCGAACGTATTTTAATGAGTGCTGGACTGGATAAATCGTAGAACCGCAATTACTGGGTGTGAATGTCGATCCAGTTTTTGACGCGCTCCCAGAACGTTTGTGGTTGCTGGCGTTTGCGCACTGGTACGAAGTCGACAACATTTGTGTCTTTGACGGATTTCTGAACCAGGCTGCGTAATTTGTCTTCGGTGATCGCGTGTCGCAAAGGCTTTTTACCACCCTGTCGAGCGGTGGCAGTTAAGCCTTTGGATGTGCCTGGGCGCGTTGTCTGACTGCGGGCTTCTGCTGGTATTTGAAACTCAGGATGGATTTCTTTGTAAATATGGAAAAGCTCATAACGTACTTTTCTTGCTGAATCCGGTCTGTCGTCTGGATTATGGGCTGTCAGTCTTTTGATTAGTCCATCTAATGAAGACAGAACTTGAGGATCGATTGATTTTGGTGAACTTTCGGCTAATGGTTTAGGTTTTTTACCTGTCAGCAAATTGCCCAGAGTAGCGCCCAGGGCATACAGGTCGCTTTTCAGTTCAGGTTTGCCGAAGTACTGCTCTGGCGGCGAATAACCAGTGGTGACGACTCGTGTGGCATTTTCCTTGGGCACAAATGCGCGAGCGATACCAAAGTCGATAAAGACTACCTTTCCATCTGGTGTAAGCATCAAATTACTTGGTTTCAAATCGCGATAGATGATTGGCTCTGGCAGTTCGTGCAAATACTCAAGCACTTCGCAGCACTGAATTGCTATTTCTACAGTTGCTTCAGAATTAAATGGGCCATAGGCGTTGATAATGGCATCAAGATTGCGCCCTGGTACGTAATCCATGACCAGAAAATACTTGCCGTCCACGGTTGCGTGATCGTCAAACACTCTGACCACACCTGGATGGTTCAGATGTCTGAGAATTTCCGCTTCACGTTGAAAAAGTCTGATTGCTTCAGCTTGCTCTTCTTTATCACTGGGTTTACTAATAAGTTGCTTGATTACGCAGCGTGAATCGCCATTGGTCTTATCTTCAGCAAGATAGACCATGCCCATACCGCCTTGACCTAGTGGTTGGCAGAATTTATATCGATTAAACCAGTCTTCTGAACGAGACACTACTAAGTCCCTGAAGGTCCGCAAACGCTTGCGATTAGAGTTTTCATACCCATGAGGTCAAGATGTCAATCCTGGCTGTATGCCTTATTGCACGAGGTCGACGGTCTCGACAAAAAAAGTATTGACATACGTTTGTATGGTGTGTAATATGATTCGCATCTCCCCAATTGAACTTCTTTTTTACCTGGAGGTAAACGTTATGAGTCTTGCCAATGTTTCAATTGTGGGGAATCTTACTCGCCAGCCGGAACAAACATTTTTCAGCGCAGAACGAGTCAAAACCACTCTCATTGTAGCTGTTAATACACCTTCACGCAGCAGTAAAGCCGAAGGAAAAACTGCCGACTTCTATAAAGTCGAAACGTGGGGGAAGCTTGCCAATCTGGCTGCACTTTATTTGACGAAAGGTAGTCAGGTTACTGTGAGCGGTCGACTTATTTTAGATCACTGGATGGATAAGCAAGGCAAAGAGCGCATAACTCCGGTAGTTGAAGCCAGTCAACTGGCTTTTCCGCCCAAACTGCGTGTTGTTTCCACCGACGATCCAGCGGCTGCAATTATTTCTGGTGAGCTCGATCTAACGGACGCACGCACAGCGCCTTTACTTGGTGCTGTTGTGAGCGAATCATTGCTCGAGCAGACTGAAAACGAGATGTCCTTTTCGCCATCGAGTTTTTCAATGAACTCGGCGAATAAAGCGTCCGTACCTCGTCGCTCCACGCGCTTAAAAAAGGTCCAGATGTCTTAAATAATCGCGTAAGACTATACGAAAAATTGCATAGGTTCTTCTTCTGGCTTTTCCTCCCGCACCACACACACTGCTAGGGTTTGCCAAAGAGAAACGAAGGGAAAGGTTGGGGATAGCCTTTCCCTTCGCCTTTGCAGAATTGTGGAGAACTTTGCAATAATTGTCTGACAAACATGATGAAGAGTATGTTGATGAATCTCTCGAAATTATTGATAATTCTAATAAGCAGGATACCTTTTATTGCTGGCGGTGCTGCATGGGAGCAAACTTCATCGGCTCAGAACAGTAATTTTTTCGGCAAGGATGTCACACTTTCAGCTCCGTATTTATCCAAACCGGTGCATTCTTCAAATTCGGAAGCACCGGAACTTGGAGCCACCGTCCCGATGAAAGATTTTCCGACAGAAAGCAAAGATGACAATATTGTTCTCAACAGCAAATGTTTTTGCAATGAGCCAGACATCAAAGTCGCATGGTGAGAGGTCTGCGAACAGAAAGCAATTCACGTCAGCGAACCAGCTTATTACTATAGAAAGGTGACCGTACTTATCCAGATGGGTGAGTATCAAAAAGCAGCAACTGAATTGAAAAATCTAATTGTAGATGTGTCGAATAATTCGGACTACCCTCTGGCACAAGCATACTGTTACTTCAAACTCGGTATGAAGACAGCTGCTCGCGACGAGGTTGGCACAGCCAGATTTCATAACCCGCGATTGCCGGCTAATGTATCATTTCAATGACGACTGTAAGATTTGATTGTGGATCCAACTAATGTGTCGAGTCAGTTTTAGGTCAAAATTGCAAAAGACATAAAGCTTGCCTAGCAGTTTGTGCATTCTTCGAAACGCAAATTCAGCTATATTTGTTATCAACGAACAAAGTGAAAATCTGAAGTTGACTCAAAAATATCCAAACCCACCCATAACCGAGGCAGTTCTAGAAGTAAGAGTATCTGCCACTGCGGAACTAGCCGCTGCAGATTTGGAGCAATTGCAAGAGCGATATCCAAAGTATCCGCTCAAGAATCGCAAACAGTTGATAGAGGGAATCATATCTGGAGGAGAAAGTCCCACTTCCGAGGCTAAGCAGACTCACATCGGCTTTACATTTACGAGCGATGATGGGAAACAGATCGTGCAGGCTGGGGTTTCAAGCTTCTCTTTCAGTAGGTTAAGCCCCTATCAAGGATGGGATACGTTTGCCAGTGAGGGGCGTAAGCTTTGGCAGGCATACAAAGAGGTAGCGCAGCCGTTGTCAGTTTCTAGGATAGGCTTGCGTTTTATCAACCGACTGGATTTGCCATGGCCATTTGAAGACTTCAAGGAGTTTCTGAGAACTTCGCCAGAGGTATCTCCTGACCTGACACAGTTGCTAAGCAATTTTCTAATGGTGCTTGAGAGTCCCCAAGACGACATTAAAGCAATGATGAGGCTGTCAGAAGTACTCTTGCCCCCCGCCGCCGAAAACCTGGTATCTATTATGTTAGATATTGATTTGTATAGACTGGAGTCACTGCCACTTGAGGATGATTCAATTTGGGAATATTTAGAGCAATTGCGAGAGCGCAAAAATCAAATTTTTGAAGCGTGTATCACTGACAAAGCTCGGGAGCTGTTTCAGTAATGGCCAAGTATAAATTTGCTACAGCAAATCAAATCGATCTGCCTCCCGCTCAATATTGGCGAGCAGATTTTTTTGATATATCAAATTCAATAGAGAATAAAACGATTATCGAAGGCGTTGCCGATGCAAATAAGCGCTTCCTGGAAGCTGTTTGTGGTCACGAGTTTACACCTGTAAATCTTGACAGTCTTTCGTACGAAGACGATGCAATCAGGCAACTTCGATTACAAGCACTGGGCCAGGGCAATAGGAATCGCGAGCCTTTCGCACCACGATTGCTCGACCTTGTAAAAAATGCTTGGTCCTCCATTAAGGAAACTGTTCCGGCAGAGCATATGCCAGTTGTAATCCCAGGGGACGAAATTGTCTCCTTCTGTTGGTCGCGACCGGGTGAAAGACTTGAGATCATTTTTGGTTATGACGAAGACCAGAATGATTATGTATTTGACTGGATTTTAGAGACGAAAAAGTTTGGTAAGCGTTTTGGTGAGCCCACAAAATTTGACAAGAAAAAGCTTACTCAGCAGGTAAGGAACTTTGCAGCCGCGTGAAGATGCCAGCACAAAGGCAGAGAAGACCTGGTGCGAAAAAGAAATAGATCGAATAAATACGGCGAATGCAGAGCGTAGCAAGAATGAGAAAGGATGGGCTCCGACCGATATTGGGGATGAATGTGAGTTACATCATTTCGTAAGCAAGCAAGCCTGGCCTGACGATCTTGATAAGCCCCATGCAAGTGCCTTGAGTCAGCAAGGTATGTCGGTCATTGTCGCAGGTGGAGAATTTGCATCATTGTCGCAATTTGAAATAAAAAGTGCGATTCTCGCGACCAATCAAAAGGATTTAGCAGGAGCAATCTATTTTACGGCAAAAGCTGTTCGCGAATTAGGCTACACGGTGCTCCATGATCCGAACGACTTTTATGATTCAAAAAGAGATTACTTTGAGAAACAAGCTCCGAATCACGCTGAAATAATCTGCAAGAAAGACAAGGCAAAAAAGATGGACCGGCTTCGCGATATATGCGTTCCAAGTCTTACACCGGCCGCTTTCGAAAAACTTAACCTAGATGAACAGATGGAGTCGAAGCCTGCACTGAAACTCATAAACTCTAATGGTTCCATAGCGAGAGAAACAAGCTCAAATCGAATGATCGGGTTCGTTATCGCTATGATCTTCATTCTTTGCACTCTACTGGCATGTCTGATTATGTTTGATTGATTGCAAATCATTGACTCAGTGCGTGGTACCGCTGGTAGTGACTGTTTGATATTTAGTTTAGCAGCTGGAGTAAGAACTTCCTTCCTCGCACATTCAGCGCAATCAAGCGCTTCGAGAATACAATCATCACGGACGAAGAATTCGACCTATTGTATTGTTTGGGAAGAAATATGAATCGCGTTCTGAAGTCGATGTTTTATCGGCCTAAATATATGGAGCAATAGAGATGAAAATAACGAAAGATAGCCTAAGAGTGCAAACAACCGGGACATTGGACCGCATGAATTCGCGGAATCAGACGGACAGCACAGTGGCTGCGTTAACGGCTGTCCCTGATGGCGATCGTCTTTTTGTACAGAATTTCTCAGTAGCTGCGGATCTTGAGATAGAGAAGGATGATGAATTCTCTTCGAAGAGACTGTCATCGCAAACGAGAGCAGTATCACAGGAACGATCGTGCAAGGACAAACCTCTTTCTCATTTGATTTCACCGAGCGAAATCTTCAGGTTGCCACTTCGATTGATGTAGAAGTTTTGACAGCAGAGGTCAGAGTCGAGCGCTTACCAGAGTTACTCTGAATGTTCTGAATCCCTAGCGAGTTAATAAAACGCCACCATTTTATAGAAAAATGAATGTTCGAGGGAATGGCACTTCTAAGCCGCCTGCGAGTTTTTAATATGTTGATGTCAGAAAAAGCATGCAATCAATTATACGAAGTCCTTCATAGTCCCCTAGAGCGCGAAGACCTATGTAGATATCTTTTGAAGATACATTTGTCGCCGTCGCCAGATTTTAGAATTCAGGTGACGGTTTGATGACTCGCGATACTCACAAGTCAAGAAAAATTACCCTCGGAGGGATTCGAACCCCCGACACCCTCCTTAGGACGGCAAATTCAACTAATTCTTTGGGGTACCGAGAAAGATCGCTGTGGTGCTAGAACGCCATCTGGTGAATGCTTTTCGGTTCTTCTCTTTGTTTTCATAGTGTTCCTAGGTGCTTGCAAGTATAATCTATTTGCACTTACCTAAGTGCAAGCTGCTTAGCAACTAAAGGCAAATCTATTCATGCAGACGAACATCACTAATCGAACTTTGGGTTCGATAAAACCGCAAGACAAGCCGTATGAAATTCGAGATACGGGTCTCAAGGGGCTGATTCTAAGAGTTCAACCTTCTGGCGTCATGACGTACTATCTGGAATTCAAACGCGGCAAAAGAGTGAGGGTTGGTCGTGCCGATGCGATAACTCCAGTTCAAGCCCGCGATATAGCGAAGCTCACCCTCGCGGATGTTTACCACGGGCAAGATCCGACTATAAAAAATGCCTTGTCGGATTCGCCTACATACCTTGAGTTTTTGGAAGCGAGTAAGGAAGAACTACTAGCGCACCTGAGAACCGGCAAGGAGACTTACTACCGGCTGAAAAACACATTTACGGAATTGCATGATTTAAAGCTCAGTGAAATAAATGTAGCCGTAGTCGATAAGTGGCGCTTACGCAGAAAAACTGATGGGCGGAAACTAGCATCTATAAATCGTGAACTCAATGACCTTCGAGCGCTTTTAGGTCGCGCTGTAAGACAGGACTTGCTTGAGAAACACCCTCTGGAAAAACTCAAGGCTTATAAAATCGACAGCTGCGCAAAAGTTCGATTTCTTGGCGTTGATGAAGAAGCGCGCTTACGCTGCGCGCTGAACGACAGAGAGAAGGCGATGGTGGCAGCCCGTGCGAATTGCAATGTCTGGCGACTTGAGCGGGGCTACAAACTGTATGCCACCATTGAGGATGGTGCCTTCGCTGACCATTTGAAACCGGCGGTGTTGTTATCTTTGAACACCGGTCTGAGGCGGGGCGAACTGTTTGCGCTTAAATGGCTTGACGTTGATTTCGAGCGAAACAATCTAACTGTGGTGGGTGAATCTGCGAAGAGCGGCAAGACTCGACACGTTCCGCTGAACGAGGAGGCAGCTGCGATACTGCGCGCTTGGAAAAAACAAAGTGAAATAAAAGACACTCTTGTATTTGCCGGGAAGGATGGGAAGCCGTTTAACGATGTCAGAACATCTTGGGTTGGTGCGCTGAAAGATGCCAAAGTCGAGAACTTTAGATGGCATGATCTGCGCCATACATTCGCATCAAATTTGGTGATGCGTGGTGTTGATTTGAATACCGTGCGTGAACTCTTAGGGCATTCCGACTATAAGATGACTCTGCGTTACGCTCATCTTGCACCAGAACACAAAGCTGCTGCTGTAAACAAGTTGGTGGCGCCTATAGTGGCATCCTCGGTGGTGTCGTAATGGGGAAGAATAATGAAAAATTGTATCGAATTCCCGGTTGTGACCACCCTTTCACCGAAAGTGAACTTCGTGTGATTTACCGTTTTTTTGATTGTCGTTCAACCGATGACCTCGAAAATGCCGCGATAAGATATCACACATTATTTTCAAGCAGAAAGATGGAATCTAATGTTTGGCTGACTGATTTGGAGCTGGCACTACAGCTCGCGTCGGAAGTCTATGTTGATTTTAAATCATTGGACAAACCTTTAGAAAGAAGAAACCGAATAAGTGGATTCGACGACCAAAAATGGCCAATAGAATTACCGGACGACATCCTGAAAAAAGTCGAAGAAGAGAGACAAAAGGACCAATGGGGGGCGCGGAAACCAACAGAGGTAGACCTTGTTAGGAGGCTTCGGATGATTCGTGTTCTTAAAGCGGACGTGGCTGCGAGCAGGCAAGTCAAGGCCATTCAAGAGGAGCGAAGAAGGCAAAGCGTTGATGATTTTGCAGCAGATACTCCAATTTAAGATTTTCGCCTAGATTGAGCACTCTTGCCGTTCTAAACAGCATCGAGACAATGCATGATTTTTCCGACAAGTCAATGGCATAGACTCGCCGCAGACGTGTTGTTTCAATGTCTCTATGCGCTGTGACGTTCACAGCTGTGCCACCGGATATTCCGGTGTATAGAGGAGGTCTGTAACATGGCGACACTACTCAACGAGATTGCAGCCGGTCAGTATTTGGGCGGTATGAGTCGTTCTTTCATGCGGCAAAGGCGCTGCGCTGGCACCGGACCGCAATTTCTCAAGATTGGCAAATCCGTTAGGTATTCGACTGAGGCGCTTGATACATGGCTAGAACAAAATACAAGGTGGAACACTATTACACTTCCGCGTATGGGCAACGCCGAGGTGGCGGTGAAGTCAGAGTTTGCAAAAAGTTCTAAGCTCAGGGCTACTCGATAATGCCAACTATGCTAGACGTGGCACTCGCTTATGTGGAAAAGGGCTATTCGGTATTCCCTCTGCGACCAGGTGAGAAGCAGCCTTTAACAAAAAATGGTTATTGGGATGCATCGCAAGATGTCAAAGTGATCCGAACCTGGTGGCAGAAATTTCCCAATGCAAATATAGGACTACCCTGTGCGCCAAATAATCTCATTGTCTTAGACATTGATCGACATCCTGGAAAAAAAGACGGATTCGAAAACTATCACAGTCTGGCAGGATACGAACCCGAGCCAGCCGCTACTCCTCAAGCGGACACCGCGCGAGGGGGAAGGCATTTCATTTTTGCAGCACCGCCAGGAACCCTTTTGGTGAAGCGCGAAATAGTCGAAAGTGTAGAAGTTAAATATAACGGCTACATAGTCGCAGCCCCTAGTACAGTAGATGGAAAAAAATATGCATGGCTAAAAAGATTATCGCTCTTGGAGTGCACCCCACCGCCTATGCCAGCGTGGTTGCTTGATCACGCGATAAGAGTCGCACCCGTGAATGAAAGTAATATTGAAATTTCGACAATCGATCATGCCTCAGTGCGCGAGGCTCTTAGATTCATACCTAAAGATATTGTCGACGAATATCACTCATGGCTAAATGTCGGAATGGCGCTGAAACACGCCGGATTGGCTATGGAAGTTTGGGACGACTGGTCTAAAGGTTCGAGTAAATATAAACCCGGTGAATGTGCTGATAAATGGGACTCATTTCAGGGCACTGGCATAACGGCACGCACCATTTATCACTATGCAAAGATAGGAGGATTTAAGCGATTGTTTAAGTTCGATGATATTGGTAATTCTGAAAGATTTTGCACCGATCATGGTGACACGCTGCGTTGGTTTCCGGCAATTGAAAAATGGCTGTGCTGGGATGGGCGGCGATGGAAACCAGACGAGGTAGGGTTTGCGCTAAATTGCGCCAAAGCTACTGCGAGAAAAATTCATCAAGAAGCTGCCGAGTGCGAAGATGAAGACAGACGGAAGAAAATCTCTGGCTGGGCTAATCTGTCTTCATCTGCATCGAGATTGGAAGCGATGCTAAAGCTTGCCAAGCCAGACCTCGCCATTACCATCGAAGATCTTGATCGTGACCAGTTCAAAATAAATTGTTTGAATGGCACCGTGGATCTTCATACCGGTGAATTGAAACCGCATAACAGAGGCGATTACATAACGAAGCTTGCACCCGTTGCGTATCGTGAGAATGCTCCGGCGCATCGCTTTAACCGGTTCTTAAGTGAGACATTCCAAGATTCCGCTGGATTAATCGAATTCGTGCAGCGAGCTTTTGGATACGCGCTAACTGGTTCAGTGAGCGAGCAAAAATTATTCGTTTTGTATGGTGGCGGCCAAAATGGGAAAAGCACTTTGATTAATGCAATCAGAGACGTAATGGGCGAGTATGCACAGGAAACAGACCCCTGCTTACTCATAGCTAGACGCCAGGCAGGTGGTGCAAATGAAGATGTCGCGAGGTTGAGAGGCATTCGTCTTGCTACAACTGTAGAAACAAATGAGGACGTTTT
>Ga0182030_10022045_pt1 | contig 11884 bp, 10 predicted proteins | sample 812S3MmetaG_FD_121299 | JGI IMG/M metagenome (GOLD analysis project Ga0182030, IMG submission 121299) | Permafrost microbial communities from Stordalen Mire, Sweden - 812S3M metaG (Illumina Assembly) | ecosystem: Environmental > Terrestrial > Soil > Wetlands > Permafrost | place: Sweden... | reverse complement strand
GAGGTGGATGTCGACAACTCGAAAGGTGTGATGCGCCCTGGAGCCTATGTCTTTGCTCACTTCCATCTGCCTGCCATTGGCAACGCAGTAACGATTCCTTCGAACACGTTACTGTTTCGCTCCGAGGGGCTTCGCGTCGGTGTCGTCCGCGGGGACCGCGTCCAGCTGGTACCGGTGACCATCGGGCATGACTTCGGGAATTCCGTTGAGATAACGTCCGGCCTTACGGTGGCCGACGAAGTGATTCTCGATCCGCCCGATTCGCTTGCCAGCGGCATCCAGGTGCATTCTCAAATGGTGAATTCGAGAGGCCAGTCATGATCCACTTTCCGATCAGGCGCACGGTGATTTGTCTGCTTGGCGGAGGGCTGGGGCTCGCGCTCTCGGGTTGCCGTGTCGGGCCTGACTACGTGCGTCCGACGGTTTCAACCGCGCCGGCCTTCAAAGAGTCCCTGCCCGATAACTTCAAGTCCGAAGACGGTTGGAAGCCCGCGCAGCCCAGCGACGCACAACTGAAAGACGACTGGTGGACACTTTTCAACGACCCGCAGCTTAACACGCTCGAGGCTGAGATCGATCCGGCCAATCAGACGCTGAAACAGGCGGAGGCGAACTTCCGTGCGGCGCGCGCGGCAGTCCACTTCAATCGCGCCTCTGAAGCGCCAACGATTGGAGCCGCACCAAGCGTCGGCGCCGTCCGAGACTCCAACAATCAGCCGTATCTGAATATTTCTGGAGCTAACAACGGCGAAGGCGACTTCGCTCTTCCGTTCGATTTGAACTACGAAATCGACCTATGGGGACGGGTTCGCCGCACAGTCACGCAGGCGCGCGATCAGGCGCAAGCCTCGGCAGCCGACCTCGAAACTTCGCGACTCTCATTGCACGCCGAACTGGCAGTCGACTACTTCGATCTGCGTTCGGCCGATGCCCAGGTTAAGCTTCTCCACGACACGGTCAAAGCCTTCCAAAGCGCCCTGCAGCTTACCGAAGACCGCTACAACGGTGGGGCATCGCCTCTCTCCGATGTGACGCAAGCAAGGACGCAACTCCAGGCCGCCCAGGTGCAGGCCACGGACGTCGACATTCAGCGGGCTACGTACGAACACGCAATTGCAGTCCTCATCGGCAAGCCGCCGGCCGTGTTCACGTTGCCGCTTGATCCAATCACAATCTCCCCGCCGACGATTCCCGCCGTTCCAGGAATGCTTCCGTCACATTTGCTCGAGCGACGCCCCGACATTGCTTCATACGAGCGAAGAATGGCGGCCGCCAACGAGCAGATAGGCATCGCTCAGGCGGCCTATTATCCTACGCTGTCGCTCTCCGCCGTAGCGGGATTTGCCGGCACATCGGCGATCAATTGGTTTTCATGGCCGAGCAGCTTCTTTGCGGTCGGTCCCACGGTGTCGCAGACTCTCTTCGATCACGGCAGGCGACGCGCTACCTCCAACATCGCGCTTGCGCAGTACGATGGCACCGTCGCTGCCTATCGGCAGACGACGCTGACCGCATTCCAGCAGGTTGAGGACAATCTGAACGCGCTCCACAATCTGGAGATTGAAGCGGGCCAGCAGCACGACGCCACCGACTCGGCGCAGCAATCGCTCGACCTCTTCAACACACGCTACGAGGATGGCGTCGATACCTATTTGCAGGTGATTACGTGGCAAACTGCACTGCTTCAAAACCAGCGCAACGACATTGAAATTATGCAGCGGCGCTTCGAAGCCAGCGTATTTCTCGTCAAGGCCCTTGGAGGCGGCTGGGATGCATCACAGCTTCCGCAGCGGCTTTGAAGCACAAATAGCCTGTTAGGGAACGACATCAATGTACGTTTTGTAAACCTCAACGCGAACCATCAACCTTGTATTTGTGGAGAGATTTCTATGAGCGAAACCCAAGCTATTACTGCTGCAGCCTCCGGAACGATCACGATCGGGGGCGATCTTACCGTGAATCGACTTGGCTACGGCGCCATGCGCATTACCGGCCCTGGCATCTGGGGACCTCCAGCGGACGAGGCCGCGTCTCTTGCCACGTTGAGGCGAGCGATTGAACTCGACATTAGCCTGATCGATACGGCAGATTCTTACGGACCTGGCGTCTCGGAAGAGTTGATCGCCAAGGCCCTCTTTCCGTATCCCGCCAGCCTCGTAATTGCGACCAAAGGCGGATGGGAGCGTCTCGGTCCCAACCAATGGACACACAACGCGAGTCCTAAACACCTCACGGAAGCTCTTGAGGGCAGCCTCAGGCGCTTGCGTCTTGAGCGAATCGATATCTACCAACTTCATGCACCCGACAATGCCGTGTCCTTCGAGGCATCGGTTGAAACGCTGGCCCGCTTGCGCGAGCAGGGAAAAATTCGGCATGTGGCGCTCTCCAACGTCACCCGAGAACACATCGAACGCGCTCGCAGAATTGTGCCGATTGTCTCGGTGCAAAACCGCTACAGCTTCGCCGATCGTGAGTCTGACTTCATCGTCGATTACTGCGCAGAGAACGGGATCGCCTTCCTGCCATGGGCTCCGCTGGGTCAGGGAAGGAAAGCTGACGATGCGATTGAGAAAGCCGCTAGAGAACTCGGTGCTACTCCGCTGCAAGTCGCGTTGGCCTGGTTGCTCAAGAGGGCCGGCGTGATTCTGCCGATCCCCGGAACATCTTCGGTTGCGCATCTTGAAGAAAATGTCGCAGCGACTGGGTTGGAGTTACCACCGGCGGTGTTCGACGATCTTTCCGCAGTAAGTCACCCGCCGGCGAGTTTGCGCGGCTAGCGAAAAGCCCCAGGGAGAATATATGCCGTATCGATCGATTCGCGTCGTGGGCCCAGAGCAGTTTGACTCTGGCACTGCTCAAACGCCTGGCTCACTGCGCCTGGCCGCTATCCATTCAGGAGCTGGTATCGAGTCGCCAATTTGGGGAGGCATGTTCCGCGTCGAACCTGGCGCGCGGACCGGAATCCACCACCACGGGGAGCAGGACACGATCGTCTATGTCCTGAGTGGCGCCTCGTATGTCCGCTGGGGCGAGGTCGGGGAGTTCAGCGCGACGGCGCACGCCGGGGACTTTCTTTTTGTCCCCGCGTGGCTCCCGCATATGGAGATTAACCCTTCAAACCAGGTCCCCTTCGAATGGGTCGTTGTGCGCAGCACCTCCAAACCTATTGTTGTGAATCTTCCTGACGATTTCTGGCCCGGAGCAGATCATTGAGATCTCATGGCCGTCGTCGCGGTTCGAGCGCGGCCGCCACTCCGCAAGAATTCGTCGAGCCGTAAGCAACCGATCGATGATTCCGTGTCGAAGCTCATTCTTCAGGCCAATGTTGCGTGTGATATCTAGATTCAGAGATGAAGCGCACGGGAGCGACCCAATATGGCGAACCAGGACGCAGCGCTGGCAGCAACACCGGGCACGGTCGCGCCGTCTGCCGCGGTTCAGTCTTTCGCCGCCCCCACAGTTGAGAGTCCCTGGATCGTAGCCATCGCCGTTATGCTGGCGACGTTCATGGAGGTCCTGGACACAGCGATTGCCTCCGTTGCCCTTCCGTACATCGCAGGCTCGTTGTCGGCCTCCACCGACGAAGCAACGTGGGTGCTGACCAGCTACCTGGTCGCCAACGCGATTGTGCTGCCCGCCTCAAACTGGTTTGCGATGCGGATCGGGCGCAAGCGCTTCTTCCTGATCTGTGTCGCCATCTTTACGGCATCGTCGTTCGCATGTGGAGCTGCGCCGACACTGGGCTTCATTCTGATGGCGCGGGTATTGCAAGGGGCAGGGGGCGGAGCCCTGCAACCGTTGTCGCAGTCCATCCTTTTAGAGAGCTTTCCTCCTGAGAAGCGCGGCGTCGCCATGGCGGTGTTCGGCTTCGGCGTGGTGTGCGCGCCCGTCCTGGGTCCCACACTAGGGGGCTGGCTCACCGACGCCTATAGCTGGCGCTACGCGTTCTATATCAATATCCCGGTCGGCATCCTGGCCATGCTTATGATCGGACGGTTTGTCAAAGACCCGCCCAACATGCGCGGGTCGAAATCATTCAGCTTCGACGGCATCGGTCTCGGCACATTGGTGGTCTGGATCGGCTGCTTGCAGATCATCCTTGACAAAGGTCAGGAAGACGATTGGTTCGGCGCCACCTGGATCCGATGGGCCGCGCTTCTGCTGGCGGTCAGCTTCGTTTGGTTCGTGTGGCACAGCTGGCACTCTAAACATCCGCTGGTCAATCTGCGGGTGCTGAAGAACTGGAACTTTTCCATCGGCTGTGTGCTGATCCTCATGTTCGGCATATCCATCTATTCGACCGTCACGGTGTTGCCGCTCTTCTACCAGGAACTCCTGGGCTATACCGCGTTTACCGCTGGGGTCGTGGTCGCTCCGCGTGGCTTGGGCAGCATTGTGGCCATGCCCGTCATTGCCTATCTCTCTGAAAAGATCGACGCGCGCTATCTGCTCACGTTTGGCTTTGTGCTCTTCGCAGTGACCACGCTCTACATGGGCAGCGTGACCACCGAGCTCAGCCCATGGACTTTGCTGATCCCCATTCTGATTACTGGTTTTGGCGTCGGATTTATCTTCGTTCCCATCAGCACGCAGGCATACGGAACCTTGCCGCGCGAGGAGATTGGTGCGGCCAGTGGGCTTTACAATCTGATGCGCAACATTGGCGGCTCCATCGGAGTTTCGCTCAGCACGACACTGTTGACTCGGCGCAGCCTTGTCCACCAGAGCGAGATGACGAACTACAGCGCCATCAGCGGCCAGCAATTTCAGTCCGCGCTTCAAACTCAGGCGGGTGCTCTCAGCACCCACTTTGGTCCGGCACACACTCGGTATCCTGCCGAATTGCAACTGTACAGCCGGTTGCTCTATCAGGCCACCGACTGGGCATTTGTCGACGTCTTCCGTTGGCTCGCTTTGCTCTGCCTGTCGGGAGCGGGCATTGTCTGGCTCTTCAAACGCGTACAGAAGGGGCGCCCGCCGGTGGGAGCCGGAGCGCATTGATGCGCGGGGGGGGCAAGGACCTCAACGTCGCAGCGGCTTTAATGCGATTGCTGTCGCCCTGTGAGGACATCGCATCGTGCCTTTCCCTCCGACTCAATGTCGATAACTCCGCGAACCCCAGTGCGGTAGTGGGTAAAACGACTCCACCGATACTTCTCCGGCGATCCAACCGAGAAATCCTGTGCCCCATTCATCGCAGTGTCATCGCGATGAGCGGGCGCGCGTAAGGATAGGCCACGTGCCGGCAAAGGACAACAAGCTCACCGACACTGACCGCTTCGCCCTTGCCCTGTCTCCCATTGCAGGCGCGGCTCCCCTGGGATTGATTCAGGTCCGCAGTCTCCCCGGTCCCCAAGCGCTAGGACCCGGGACACCCTCATCGTGGTCCGGAAAAAGCACCAAGATCGGGGCCACCCGCCGAGGAAATGGTCAATGACGAGAAGGGCGTTTGAACTAAGTTGCTGGCGCGACGGACTCTGCGGCATGGGCTGTCCCCGGACATTGTTGGCTGTGTAAGCCTCGGGTCACAGGAGGTCTCTGGTCCTCTCAGTGCCCAACACATTCAACCTCAATTTGCTCGATTCTGCCCTTGCTAGTCTCGCCTGCCGGGGTTCGATCGACTTCGTGAGCGCCCCAGGTCTCGACCTTGAGACCTGGAACAGCACGAACTTCGACCAACTTCAGTCGAGACTCGAACCTCACTCGACGCCAATCGCCAATACGCTCATTGAGGCCCGATCGATACCCTGAAGGCGGCAAGGATTCGGAAATCCGAACAGGCGAGTGCTTCCTGGTGTATCGGCTTCTCTTAGTCGGCTGGTCGATTTCCGCATGAGGGCGACGGTGCCACCCCAAGGATCCCTGGAAGCGTGAAATGGAGGCCAAAGGCTCACTCGGCATAGCCAAGGCAGGAATTGAGGTTTGCGATTCGACCTGGAGTAATCTGAAATAGGCACACTTACGCTGCCAGTTGGATTTGGAGTTTGGGATGAGCGATTTTGATCTCAACGTTAACGGCACGCACCTCCGCGTTAGTGCCCCTAGCGAAGAGACTCTGCTTTCCGTCTTGCGCAACCGACTGAATCTGACCGGGACCAAGTACGGCTGCGGGGAAGGCCAGTGCGGAGCCTGCACCGTGTTGCTAGACGGGCGAGCGACCCGTTCCTGCCTGGTTTCCGTTGAGTCGGCGGCGAATGCCAAGATCGTCACCATCGAGGGTCTGGAGCAGGATGGGAAGCTCAGCCCCGTCCAGCAGGCATTCCTTGACGAGGGCGCATTCCAATGCGGCTACTGCACCTCGGGGATGATTCTCGGTGCAACATCTCTGCTGCATGAGCAGCACAATCCCACGGAAGAACAAATCGTTGAGGCGATGGAGGGGCACATCTGCCGATGCGGTACCTACCCCCGCATTGTCGATGCGGTCAAGCAAGCTTCCCGCTTGCTGGCCCAGGGGGTAGGCCAATGAACCGTCGCCATGCACCCACGACAGAATCTGAACAGAGCATTTCGCCAAACCGGTCCGGCACATCCACATTGGACCGTCGCGACTTCCTGACAGTCCTGGGAGGTGGGTTGCTGATTTGTTTCACCCACACTTCCACGTGGGCGCAGGAGTCGGGGCGGGCATTCGGTGGCCACGAGCTTCCGAAAGAGCTAAGCGCGTGGCTCCATATTGCGGCCGATGGCCGAGTCAAGGTGTTTACCGGCAAAGTCGAGGTGGGGCAGAACATCCGAACTTCGCTGGCCCAACTGGTCGCCGAGGAGTTGAGAGTTCCATTCGACACCATCACCATGGTGATGGGCGATACCGATCTGACTCCCTGGGACATGGGTACCTTTGGAAGCCGCACGACTCCAACCATGGGACCGCAGTTGCGCACCATGGCCGCGGCCGCTCGCCAGATGCTTATTGAGGTCGCCGCTGAGCGCTGGCATGTAGCCCCGGCCGGCTTGTCATCCGCTGAAGGCAAAGTTACCGATCCTCTGAATTCTCGATCTCTTGCTTACGGCGAAATTACCCGCGGCAAGGAGCTGGTAAAGACTGTCTCCAACGCCGAGAGCCTCACGGCTGTTACGCAATGGAAGATTGCTGGAGCCGCTGTTCCCAAAGCTGAGGGGCGCGACTTCGTGACCGGGAAACACAAGTATCCCTCTGACATTTCCTTGCCTGAGATGATGTTTGGCGCGGTGCTTCGTCCGGATGGATTTAACGCGACTTTTGTCTCGGTCGACACCGGCATCACGGAAAAGCTTCCCGGCGTGAAACTTGTCCGCGACGGGGATTTCGTTGGGGTGGTTGCTCCCGATGCTTTCACTGCGCAGCACGCGCTGTCGACAATCCAGGCAAGATGGGATGTGCCCGCGCAACCCTCGAATCAGGGCCTTTTCGCGTACCTGAAGAACAATCCCGAGACTGACCAAGGCGATGGCCCGGAGCACGTCTCCGGTTCAGTAACGCAGGCCATGGCAGCCGCGGACTTGAAGCTGGAGGAGCAGTACACTGTCGCCTATATAGCCCACGCGCCTCTTGAACCGCGCGCCGCTGTGGCCGAGTGGACGGACGGCAAGCTGACCGTTTGGACTGGAACCCAGCGTCCATTCGGTGTCCGTGACGAACTCATGCAGGCGTTTCACTTGCCTTCTGCTCAGGTGCGCGTGATTCAACCCGATATGGGCAGTGGTTACGGAGGCAAGCATACCGGCGAAGCGGCGATTGAAGCGGCTCGCCTGGCCAAAGCCGCCGGCAAGCCAGTCAAGGTTGTCTGGTCGCGGAGCGAAGAATTCACCTGGGCGTATCTCCGCCCCGCCGGGCTCATTGAGATCAAGGCTGGCGCACGGCGGGACGGAACCCTGGTTGCCTGGGAGCATCACAACTACAACTCGGGTCCCGCCGCCATCGGCACTCCGTACAACGTGGCAAATCAGCTTATTGAATACCACGCGGCGAAGACTCCTTTGCGCCAAGGCTCCTATCGCGGTCTTGCCTCGACAGCCAACCACTTCGCGCGCGAGTCACACATGGACGGCATGGCCCACATCGCGGGCATGGACCCGCTGGAGTTCCGCCTGAAGAACCTGACCGACTCCAGATTGCAGGCCGTCTTCCAGGCCGCAGCCACCAAATTCTCATGGGGCCGATTGAAGTCCACGCCCGAGCGCGGCTTTGGCTTTGCCGGCGGTGTGGACAAAGGAGGCTATGTCGCCACATGCGCCAAGGTGGAGATTGATCCGGCCACCAAGCGGGTGAGAATCCGCCGTGTCATTCAAGCCTGGGATTGCGGCGCCATCGTGAATCCTGACGGTCTGCGCAATCAGCTCGTGGGAGCCATTGTCCAGGGCATCGGCGGCGCACTCTTCGAGAGAATCCTCTTTGCCAATGGCCGGATACTGAACCCGCATTTTGCGCAATACCGCGTTCCCCGGTTCAGTGACACGCCGCAGATTGAGATCGTCCTGGTAAACCGCAAGGACTTGCCTTCGGCAGGCGCTGGCGAAACCGGCCTCGTGGGCCTGGCTCCCGCGGTTGGCAACGCAATCTTTGCCGCTTCGGGGATACGCCTGCCCAAAATGCCCATGGCGCCACAAAGCGGAGTTCCTGGAGAACCAAGTTTCCGCAGTTGACTGGCGAGGCAGGGAACACTCTGAACGTCCAATCTCAGAGCCAGTTTAAGAAGGCTTACAGACAACCGGGCACTTCGCCAGCAATGCTGGCGATAAAGCAAATGCAAGAAACGTATCCGTAGTTTGAAACTGCCGCGACCAATCGGTCGTTTCCTACCTGGTGCGTGTGGTCGGTGGCCGAACGCCGCTGCGGATGGACAGGAGTAACGGCAGCAGGATCGGAAGACTGGTTGGATGTATAGCGGTATGCCGGCGATCCAAATTCATCCGTGATCCACTCGCCGAAGTGCCCAGATCCGAATGCCTTTGCATCGGTAGGCCCAGGCAACACCCCTGCCGCATCCCAGGCAAATGCAGTCGCCCACCGAGGAAGGTCAAGCCTTTGCGAGAGACCGATCGCCCCTAGACCCACAAACTGACGCCGGTTCATGCTCGCCCCCAATCTCGTCTACGCACAAATTCAGGGAGGAACAACCGTAGTTGAGCAGAGCGCGGCAAGCCACAGTTTTTCCCATTCTGATTCGGCCGCCATCTTCTGCAATGCCCAGTCTTTTCGGAGTGAACGGTCTTCTTCTTGGATTGTTTTGGCTTGCAATCTTCCTCAGGAGCTATAGCATTGTTGCGTCGCCAATCACCCAATGGAGCTTCCGATTAGAACCCTGCTGCAGGACTTGCGCTACGCGTTGCGCCTGTTGGCCAAGTCGCCCGGCTTTGCCGCCGTGGCGATTCTGACCATGGCGCTGAGCATCGGTGCGACGACGGCAATCTTCAGCGTGGTCGACGCCGCGCTCTTGCGCCCGTTGCCCTATCCCCAGCCGGAGCAACTGGTGCGCATCGAAGATGATCTCATGGGCACCGGTGCACGGAATGTAGGGATGTCCGTGCCGGAGTGGAAGGATTTCGAGCGTTCCGGCATATTTCAATACGTCTCGCCCGTAGACATCTCGTCGGTCAACCTCACCGGCTCATCGAAGCCGGAGCGTGCTAGTGGCGCCGTGGTTGGGCCAGGTTACCTGGCGCTGCTCGGGGTAAAGCCGGAACTGGGCCGCTGGTTCGATCCTTTGGACCAGACCCCGGGATTCACCATGGAAGTGGTGATCAGCCATGAATTGTGGCAGCAAACCTTTGGAGGCGATCCACACATTTTAGGCAGAAGTCTGCGCCTCGACAATGATGTATATCGTGTCATCGCCGTCATGCCTCCCGGTTTCCGCCATCCTGGCCGAACGATTGAGCAAAGGAGCGCAACAACCTGGGGGGCCACGGGCTGGGCCGCCCCTCCCACCCCACCGCCGGTGCGCGAATCGCGATTCCTTCCTGAGCCCATCGCTCGGCTCAACCCTGGACTGACCGTGGCCCAGGCGCAGAGCCGGCTGGATGCGCTGGTTGCATCGTTGCAACAGCAATATCCGGCTGACTACCCGCCCGAGAGCGCTTGGCATGTGCAGCTCGTCCCGCTCAAGGAGAGCGTGGTCGGAGACGTTCGCCAGCCGCTGATGTTGCTGCTGGGTGCGGTGGGGTTGGTGCTTCTAATCGGCTGCGTAAACGTGGCCAACCTTTTGCTTGCGCGCGCCAGCGCCAGGGGCCGCGAGATGGCGGTGCGGCAAGCGCTGGGAGCGGCCAGAACGCGCCTCGTGCGGCAATTGCTCACCGAGAGCCTGCTCCTTTCCCTCCTGGGCGGAATCGCAGGGATAACGATTCTCCTCTGCACGCAGGGGCTGTTGCAGCGCATGGTGCCGGAGAGCCTGCCGCGGCTGAGTGCGATTTCGATCAACTGGAGCGTATTGCTCTTCGCTCTCATCGTGTCCCTGGCCGCCGGCGTACTCTTCGGCCTTGCTCCCGCGCTCCAGGCCGGCCGCCTCGATCTGACCCGCGCGCTCAAGGCCGAAGGGCGAGGCACAACCGGTTCCGGAGAGCAGGCGAGGACCCGCCGGCTCCTGGTCGTCACGGAGTTTGCGCTCTCCGTTGTGATCATGATTGCCGCAGGACTTCTGCTGCGCAGTTTCTGGAATTTGACGGGGGCGCACTTGGGGTTCAATCCGCAGAGCGCCATGGTTGTCCGCACCTGGCTGCCCGTCCCCAACGATCCTAGGACCGACATCTATGGGACGCCCGCTCAGGAAGCACCACTGATTCGGGAAATCCTTCGCCGCGGCAGGACTCTGCCGGGTGTCAAGGAAGTTGCGGTCGGCAGCCTCGAGTCCTTGCCCTTGAATCACGATCCGAACCTCGTTCCAATCGGTTTCGAGGGACGAGACGTTCGGAGTAACCAACCGCCCCTGGTCGAGGGATCGAGCGTCACACCCGAGTATTTTCACCTGCTCGGAATTCCTCTTCTCCGCGGCCGCTTGTTCAACGATCAGGATAACGACAAAGCGCCTTTGGTTGCCGTCGTCAATGACGCGTTTGCCCGCGCCTACTGGCCCAACGAAGATCCCCTTGGCAAGCGCATCAAACTGGACACGATCCAGCTCGACGGCCTCACGGCGGCCTGGCGCACCGTGGTCGGCGTCGTCGCGGATGCCCGCACCGAATCGCTGGAACAAGCAAGTGTTCCGCAAATCTACCGCTGCCAGTATCAGACGATGGACAAAGATCTGGCGATTTTCCTGCGCGGGCACCTGGACTCCGGCGCGATTCCCCAACAGGTGCGCGGACAAGTGCAGTCCATCAACCCCGAGCTTCCTGTCTTCGGAGCGGCCAGGCTCTCCGACGCCGTCTCCGGGTCGCTCGCGCAAAGACGATTCTCCATGAACATGATTCTTTTATTCGCCCTCACGGCCCTCTTCCTCGCTGCACTGGGAATCTATGGAACCATCTCCCTTCTCGTCAGCGAGCGCACACATGAGATCGGGATTCGCCTCGCGCTCGGAGCCACCAGAGGAAATATCCTGCGCATGATCCTGCGTCAGGGATTGGAACTCGCAATTGCCGGCGCTGCCGTGGGACTTATCGGCGCGCTCATCGTCTCGCACCTCATGGCCGGTTTGCTTTATGGAGTCTCATCAACCGATCCATTAACCTTCGCAGGAGTCAGCCTCCTGCTGACAGCCGTCGCGCTCGCGGCCTGTTACATCCCCGCACGCCGAGCCATGCGCGTTAACCCCATCGTCGCCCTCCGCTACGAATAGCCATTCCCGTAAACGCTCGCCGCCATCGGCTTCTGCACCTTCCTCTTCTGTCCTAAAGCCTGTGCTTTGAGCTTGAGTTAGCGTCAAATTTCCGAGGCGCTGCTCGAGCTCGGATTAGTCCTGACTAG
>Ga0182030_10022044_pt1 | contig 11884 bp, 16 predicted proteins | sample 812S3MmetaG_FD_121299 | JGI IMG/M metagenome (GOLD analysis project Ga0182030, IMG submission 121299) | Permafrost microbial communities from Stordalen Mire, Sweden - 812S3M metaG (Illumina Assembly) | ecosystem: Environmental > Terrestrial > Soil > Wetlands > Permafrost | place: Sweden... | reverse complement strand
GGAGGTGACGTTTTTTGGGAATACGCTGTATCTGCCGGCGCTGAAGGTGTCGAAGGCGGGGGCGGCGTTTGTGCCGCTGGATTTTGCGGAGGAGATCACGCCGGCGCTGATCAAGGTGGCGAATCCGTCACTGGCGTTTGCGCAGGCGCTGGAGAAGTTTGCGCCCTCCGCTGTTGTTTATGCGCCTGGGATTCATCCGACGGCGGTGATTGGGGCGGATGTGGTTCTGGGCGAGGGGGTTTCAATTCAGCCGTATGCGGTGCTGGAACGGGGGGCGGTGATTGGGGCGGGGACGGTGATTGGGGCGCATGTTTTCATTGGGCAGGAGTCGAGGCTGGGGGAGCGGTGCCATGTGCACCCGAATGTGACGATCCGGGAACGGGCGCGGATCGGGGCGCGTGTGATTATTCACTCGGGAACGGTGGTGGGGAGCGACGGGTTCGGGTATGAGTTTGCGGAGGGGCGGCATGTGAAGATTCCGCAGACGGGGTGTGTGCAGATCGATGACGATGTCGAAATTGGGGCGAATGTGACGATTGACCGGGCGCGGTTTGGGCGGACGTGGATCCAGGAGGGGACGAAGATCGATAACCTGGTGCAGATTGCGCATAACGTCCAGGTGGGGCGGCATTCGCTGATCGTGGCGCAAGCAGGGATATCCGGGAGTTCGAAACTGGGACATTATGTCACGCTTGCGGGGCAAGTGGGGGTTGTGGGGCATATCGAGATCGGGGACAAGGCGATCGTGGCGGCTCAATCGGGGGTGAGTAAGGATATCCCGGCGGGAGAGGTGTGGTTCGGGTATCCGGCGGCACCGATGAAGGAGATGAAGGAGCGGCTGGCGTATATCAACCGGCTGGGAAAGCTGTATGCCCGTGTTCGCAAATTAGAGCAAGTTTTGGACACAAACGGCAATTCTTCTTCGGGGCCAAGTTAAGGTTTGCCCCATGGGAAGCGCCACCTAGTTTTGGAGCCGATTCGATGCCCCAGACCCACACAACGAGCAGGAAGGCAGCAGCCTTGCGCAAGAAGCAGAAGCCGAAGCGAAAGCTATCGGCGGCGGCGCTGCCGATGCAGCGGCAGTTTTGTTTTGCGGGGGAAGGGCGGCACCATGATCTGCGGGCGATTTTCGATAAGCTGAATGGGAAGTATTTTCGGAATTCGCTGCGGGGGTATACGATTACGTGGGGGCGGAAACGGCGGCTGAGGCCGAAGGCGTATTTTATTTTTGGGACGATCCAGGAGGAGGATCGGATGATCCGGATTCATCCGCTGCTGGATGCGAATTGGGTGCCACGGTGGTTTCTGGAGTTTGTGATTTACCACGAGATGCTGCATTCGGTGGTGCCGGATATATATGATCCGAAGCGACGACGGCGGATTGTGCATACGAGCGCGTTTTTGAAGAGGGAGCAGAGGTTTCCGCATTACTCGCGGGCGAGGCGGTGGGAGGCGGAGAATCTGGCGCGGTTTTTGAGGTGACGGGGGGAAATTAACCGCAGAATACGGAGGGGAAAAGGAAGGGAATTTGAACAGAAGGGCGCAAAGATCGCAAAGGGGAGACAGGAGGGGAATTTTGAACAGAAGGAAACGAAGGAAGCAAAGGGGGGAAGGGGCATAACTAAAAAATGTATGCAGGGCGCGGAAACTTTCAGGGAATGCGGGGCGAAGGAGGGAACAGGGAGGGTTTGAACCACGGATGGATGCGGATGGGCACGGATTTTGGGAGGGGAGAGTGAATTGATAATTGATCGTTTTGCTTTGAGGAAAGATGGGCGATCTGTGTCGCTTCGCTCCGCTGCTAATGTGTGATTAACTCGGCCCTCCGGCCTCGCCCTTCGGGTCCGCCTGAGGCGGATTGTCTCGCCGCTCGGCTGCTAATTGAAGAGATCGCGGTCCACGCGCCGGGGGATCGGAGGGGAGGTTTACAGAAGCCATGCCTAAGGACAGGCCCGTCCTCTGGCGGAGGCGGAAAGCAGAAAATTGCGCTCTTTGGTCTGGAAATTCTCATCGAGGAAAGAAGAGCTGAAAATTATCCCGGCGTTGCTGGAGGAATTCTTCTCTGGTTAATAGATTGATTGGAACGATGAAAACCGGAATTATTATCGATTAACAGTTTTGCAGCCGAGGAGCTATTCTCTTTCGATATATGCCGTCTCAAAAGCCTCAAAATTCCATACGGTGGCTGATGGGGGAGATAGATGGGCTCGTTGCCGCGAGCGTTCTGACGAAGGAAGGGGGTGATGCTCTCCGGGTGCATTACACTCCCTATCTCGAAAAGGATATGTCGCGGATGCGCGTGGCACTCTTTTCGGTCATTGGCTGTTTGCTCATTGGAACCGGAGCGGTTCTTCTGGTCGGGCACAACTGGGAATACCTCGGCCGGCCTGCCCGCGCGATAACATCCGTCCTGCCGGTCATCTTTGGCACTTGTTTTTCAGTGTGGGCCGCGCGGAGGCACCGGGATTCAGCAGCGTGGCGGGAATGCGCCGGCGTGCTGCAGGCAATCTCCGTCGCCGCGTCCATTGGCCTCGTATCTCAGACCTATAATATTACAGGGAATGTTTCGGATTTCATTTTGACGTGTGTGTTGCTCACGCTGCCTCTTCCTTACCTGCTCGATGCCGTGGCTCCGGCGCTTCTTTGTGTCGCGGGCATTACAATCTGGTCCGTGGGTCCGTTGTGCATAGAGTTCTACGATTCCGGCCCCGATCATCCTGCAATATACTGGGCTTTATTGGCGGCATTGATTCCCTTTTGCGCGCTCTGTTTCCGAAGAAAAGCTTCCGGCATTGGATCGGCATGGCTCTCAGCCGGCATCGCCATCAGCCTCTTTGTCAGACTGGTTGCAAATCTGTCGTCGACCGGAATGCTTTCGGAAATCGCTAAATCAACGCTCGGGTTCTGCGGCCTATCCGGCGCCCTTTATCTTACCGGCGTGCTATTGTTTCCCGATAACCGGCGGCAACCCTTCCGCGTGATTGGCTCACTTGGGATCGCGGTCATCCCCCTGATTTTCAGTTATCGCGGGATTTGGAACAACGTCGATGTGGGGTTGGCATCCGAACTTCGGGCGACCGATGTCATAGCGCTCCTGCTCGCGATCACGAGCGCTCCGCTTTTCGTGATTGCGGTTCGCCGTCGGGCAGATTGCAATTGGGTTGCGGCGTCGATCTCTGTTGTGGGAATCCTGGGCAGTCTGGCGTGCTGCTATTCGGCGCCGGTGCCGGGGGTGCTCCTGTTTAACGCCTACGCCGCAGTATTGGGTATCTCGTCCATATTGCGCGGCATCCGCACTCGGCGGATGGGGACTTGCAATGCGGGGCTTCTAATCGTTGGCCTGCTAATCTTTGAGCGATTCACGGACGGCGATTTCAGTTTTCTAATACGAGGCATTGCCTTCGTCACGATTGGGGTTGCCATTCTCGCTGTGAATCTTTTGACACTTAGAAAACAGAGGGCATTCCTATGAACTGGCGTGTCGAGTTTTTGATCTTGCTCGGGTTGGCTCAAATCGGCGTGCCTGGCGAGATGATTTACCGGCAGGAAACGCTCCTTCATCAAGGCCGGGAGTTTCGTCTCCTTACGGCCCCGGTGGACCCATATGATATGTTTCGTGGACGGTATGTGAGCCTTCGCTTTCAGTGTGAAACCATCCCACTTCATGCCGGCGATCCGCTGCTACGCCTGAAAGATGCCGATACTGTCTATGCAGCGCTAAAAACAAATGGCGATGGTTTTGCGGTGGTCGATAAGATTAGTGAAACGCCACTGGCCTGGGACAACACGATAAAGGCGAAAGTGAATTCGAACATTCGTAATATCCCTGGCATTGACAAGCCCGTCAGCGAACTGGTTATCCACCTGCCTTGCGACCAGTTTTACCTAGGGGAGGATATCGCCTCCAAAGCGGAACAGGCTTATCAAAAGGCCAATCGGAAGGGTCACTCAGGAAGGTGCTGGGCTGACATTCGCATTCGCGATGGCGATGTGGCGCTTGAAGACGTGCTCATCGACGGCGTTTCCATTCGAAAGTGAGGGAGCAAATTAACTGGAAACTGCTCCAGCCTCCCGAGTCAGTGATTTATTGCAAAGGTAAGGCGCTTACAGCGCTTGTCGCCGTGTACTGGAGATACCCGGGCCTTCGCTCGCGCAACTCGCTCCAGCCCGGGCTGTTACATGACGTGCTTTCAGCCCTTCAGACTGCGGCGAGAGGCGCCGATCTGACGCAGTGCATTTTATCGGGCAGTTCTGACTCGGGAGACTAGAAACATCGCGGACCACGGTGTGTTCTCCCGCCCGGGTCACCGACCCGGGGCTACAACCGGCGTCGCTTCGCATTGCGGCTTTGGCAGGGCTTCCAGTTCGGATTTGGCGACGCCAAATTCGCGGAAGGCGCTCTGGTTTGTCGCGATGTCTTTTTTGAGAAGAGGCGGCGACGGCGGATTGTGCATACGAGCGCGTTTTTGAAGAGGGAGCAGCGGTTTCCGCATTATTCGCGGGCGCGGAGGTGGGAGGCGGAGAATCTGGCGCGGTTTTTGAGATAGAGGGGGGAGTTAACCGCGGATTACGGAGGGGAAAAGAAATTTGAACAGAAAGGCGCAAAGGACGCGAAGGGGGAACAGAGAAGGGGAATTTTAAACAGAAGCCATGCCTAAGGACAGGTCCGTCCTCTGGCGGAGAAACGAAGGAAACAAAGGGGAGGAAGGGGCGTAAGTAAGAAATGTGCGCAGGGCGCGGAAACTTTCAGGGTTTGCGGTGCAAAGGGGGAGAGAGGGAGGGTTTGAACCACGGATGGACGCGGATGGCCACGGATTTTGGGAGCAGGCTTCGGCCTCGGGTATTGCCGTCGCACAAATATCCATTCATGAGTGAATCTGAGAGGGAATATTGTGACGGAGGAGATCGATGGTGAATACGCAACCGATGCCAGGCATGTCACGAACGGTGAGAAATCCTCCGTTCGCCTCCACAGCACGCCTGGCAATTGACAGGCCGAGACCAACCCCGCTCTTGTCCTTATTTCTCTGAATAAAGGGTTCAAACATCTTCCTGGTGTCACCGTCCGGAAGACCGCCGCAATTGTCCGTGACATCGATTCTGATGCGATCGCCCCTTGCATACGCAGTCAATTTAACTTCAGTAGAGGGGCAGGTAAATTTGAAGGCGTTTTGCAGCAAATTGCCAAGGGCTGAATGAAGCAGGTCTCGATCGGCATCCACCGCCAAATCTGAATCAACCACCGGTACGTTTAAATAACATCCTTTGACATGGGCTTGAAGTGAAGCGGAGAGCCTAACTTCAGCAATAAAATCCGAAAGCGAGAACAAATGGCGCAAGGATTTTAACCCCGCTGCAATTCGCACCTCGCCAAGTGATCTGTCGATTAGTTTAGCCATTTCGGCCAGACTGCCATCCAAGATTGCGCCGGTCGCTCCTTTGAGTCCAACATCTCCCGTTCTGATAGCATGAAGAGCCAGTGTGGCTGTACATAGATGGCCACGTAATTCGTGTGAAAGTGTACCAAGCCGAACATTCAACGCCTGGGCTTCCTTATCAGCAACAAAAATGGCACGCTGATCGGTAAACCCCTTGACGGCATCGGCAATTGCATTATCGAGACAGCGGTTGAAGGTTCGAAACTCATCTATTTCAATGGATGCCTTACTTTCAAACGCAAGATCGGTTATTGCCTGACAGAGATCCCCGTAATCGTGAACAACTTGGTCAACCGTGAAACCCCGCCGCAATAAATCGTTGCCATGCAGTGTCGCCGCGGCGCCGATTTCAGAATGGTTTGAATCATTGCCATCTGCCGAACCTGAAATCTTACGACTGAGCATGGGATCCGTTGTCTGCTCAAGTTTTAAGGTTGTTATGAGCTGGCTCAGAAATAAGGGTATTCCATGCTCCAGTTCAAGTTCAGTCGCTTGGGGCGCCCGCCTCTGAGCGACCTTTACCCTGCATCGGGCGATCAGGTCGGCTTTATTTGCGGTGAGAAATTCGTGCAGCATTTTTAGGAAATTGTGTGTTTCAAAGATTTTATTAGGTTACAGCATCCACGAGTTGATGCGGGCTCGCCAATACCTTCTCGACTCGACCCTTATAGCCCAAAGCTATCACGAGAAGAGTGGAAAAACGGGTTTCTTGATGGGGTCGAGGAAGAAGAACGGACTTTGGCATAGCTTTTGGCTATGCGGCCGGCATCGAGGAGGTATTGGCCAGATTTGTGACGCTCCCTTAGAATCGGAGCGAACCGAAAATGTACCAATTAAGCCAAGCTGAAAAAGCAATCATCATCCTGACCGAGCCGTCAACGGAGGCGATTTATGCCAGAATTAATTGAAGCTTCTCCCGGTCAAACGGGTTCTTGTTTCTCACGAGGCTTGCCCGATCCCATGGTTTGCCGCACGAGCCCCGTAGGAGAGATCAAAAGTTTCGGTACGTGTCACGTAGAATCGCCGTTCAATTGCCAGCATGCGACGAGCTTCGGTAATGGCTACCTTTGCAAGCACCCCGACTGGAAGGAGCTTGCGAGCCCATAATTCACACGCGGGAGGAAAAAATAGCGCCAAAACGATGAAAAAGAAAATAATAGCGGACGGCAGCGTAGCAACTCTGGCGCCCTTAAGACAACTTAACGCGAGTTTGATAGATTATAGATGCATTGTGCAGGTGATTAAAAATGGCATCGCTTCCCGCAAGTTTTACATCGTGTCGTCACCGGGGCAAATCCCTGGTTATAAGGAAAGCAAGAACGGAAAGCGTCTTGAGTGCGTTCAACGGTTTGCTGAGACCAATCATTGGCATGTGACGGTTAACAACGAAAATGGCTGGCTCATCTTTACGTCCGAAGAATTGCCGCTAGCCAAAGGATTTGAGAACAACTTCGAGCAATTGGCAAGATGGATTGAGTCTTCGATTCATGGCTCAAATTGAAAACGAAAGAGGAGTTTATGCCGACGAGAATGACAAAGCCAAACCGAATGAAGAGTATTTTAGTAAAACCAAGCTTCTGTCGCACAGGACAGATGGGCAAACTTCAATCACTGGGCGCATGCCTTGCAGCCGATCCCAGTGGGTGTAAATATGCCTTACCAGCCATCGGAGGCTCTTTTTGCAATTACAGGAAGTAAAGATTCATTTGGACACGTGAAAGGATCGAATATATGCCAGCCGAAATTATTATGCCCGAAGTTAGGGAGAGTGCCAACGTCCTACCGGATTCCAATATTTGCCGGACTGCGCCCTTGGAACCAGGCATACACTGGGGGAATTGTTTGGTTAGCGATTCGCTCAGTTGCAGGTATGCCAAGGGATACGGTGAGGCACACTGCATTTGCACACACCCAAACTGGTACGAATTTATAAAACAATAACAATGGCAGAAAGCGTTTGTTATTTCTTACGCTCAAGCAGGCACTTTACATGCCATTAGAATCCTGTCCGAAATGCGGACATGGAGTGAGCCAATAGGGAATATTTGCGGATGGCCATTCCCTTCGGCTTTTAGGACGAGGCAAGTCTTTGCCGGGCAAATACCAAGTCCAGTTTTGCAAGAGCTTGAAGCATGCGTTTATAATTTCTCATTCCCGTCTTCCTTGAACCCAGTTTGGAATTTCGCGACTTCGGAGGACGGTCAAGGAGTTCCTTGGTCCGATTCCAAGCCCAGGTTACAGCCGCTCGTTCGTCATTGGTATCGTTTCCATAATATAGCTGAAGGTTTTTTGCACGAGTGGTGAACGCCTTCCTGGCATCATAAAGAAGAAGGTGCTTGTCCGTATTCCGAATTTCCTTGAAGCTCTTGTTGATACCCAAGACCTTAAGAGACGCCCTCAAACGGTGATGAACCGAAATATCTCCGTTTACGTTTTGGCGTTGGATAATCATAATAAGCGAAGGGGAAAGAACCGCCGGCAGTTAGGATGTTTCATAAAGTTTGTTAGAAGATAATATCGACGCTTTATATCAGTGTGCTAATACCTCCTAGACACCATCCTCATAGCTAGAGGCTATGGAGCGGTTTAATTAACACTTGCAGGCATTTTCCGCCACCCCTCCGGGGCGTGCCCGACCCTACCCACGACCGGGGGTTGACGCCCCCGGCTAATTTCGGGCGGGGCTTGCCCGCCCATCAACCTCCGGTATCCCCTTCCGCCTCCTCGGTCCCTCGGGGACTCAAGACGGGCGCGGGCGAATCCCATCCATTTGCTTCCGAGTGCCGCGTAACCCACTGCACCGAATAAAAGGTAACGGATTTTTATTTACCTGGACTTGGCGTAATCGATCATTCCTTGGAAATCGACGACGACGGCAGGCTCGTCGCCCACTGTCCAGGCGTCGTGGCCAGAAGGTAGGGAGGATACGTCGCCTGGTTTGCAGTCGAACTCAGAGCCATCGTCCATGCGGATACGGAGGACACCCGAAATGTGGTACTGAAAGTGCGGCGCCTCGCAACTCTTCGTCCTGGCGATAGGCTGAACGGAATCTGCCCATCTCCATCCCGGTTCAAATACGGCGCGAGCGACGGTCGCGCCGCCAATCTTGAGAAGTTCGAGTCGTCCATTCGGAAATTCGCGAATCTCGTCGGGGTTTCCAAAGCTTTTTACTTCGGCGGTGTTCATGGTACGGAATCGGGGCGAGGAAAGCCGCTGGACGGGAGAGAATTACGGGGCGGAATTGCTGATGGTTTCTACAAGTGCTGGATGGCTGTAGATTTAGACCGGCTCGTCCGTCGAGTATCTGGCTGGCGCGATGTATTTCGTGCTCGGGGACCTGGAGACGGATTCCCCATGGGATAAAGGCGTTCTCATCGGCCAGGACGGCATCGATGCCACCGGCGACGAGAAGGGACTGGGCGAAGCCGGCCTCGGTGAAGTTGAAGTAGGTGCGAATTGTTTTCATTGGCCGGTGTAAATGTCTTTGCGATGACCGACGGCGACGACGAGGATCAGGAGTTCGCGGTCTTTGATCTGGCAGAGAATCCGATAGTCGCCGACCCGGTAACGCCATAGGCCGGATAAGTCTGCTTTGAGGCCTTTGCCGAAGCGGCGGGGATCGGCGGCGCTTGCGACTCGTTGATCGAGGTAGGCGATGATGTCGCGCTGGGCGGCGTGGCCGAGCTTTTTGAGTTCTTTCAACGCGCGCGCGTCGAATCTATAGGCCCAGTTCACGCTTTACTTCCCGGGCGGAGTAGGTCTTTGCGGGAGAGTTCAGACGCTCGGTGGCCAGATAGATGTCTTCGAGGTCCTGAAGGTGTTCGAGGATGGCCTGGCGGGCGTAGAAAGTTTTGGTGCGGCCGGTCTTTTTGGCGAGAAGGGCGAGGCGTTTTTCGATTTCGGGGTCGAGGCGGATGGCGAGCATGAGGGGGAATCTGGCATGGCTATACACGTATAGCAATTGGGAATTACGGAGAGATGGGGCCTAAGAGAGGAAGTGCTCGCTTCGCTCGGGCGGGATGATGCCAATCCGGCGATTGGCGCTCCCGGGGGTGTCCCGGGGCTTGCCAATTGCGCAGAAATACTTATGATGAGTTTACTCAGACGGAGGTTTACTCTTATGCGACCGCTCCATTTTCTGACGGGTTGTCCGGCGGTGGGGTTTTGCGTTTGGCAGGGAGGAGGAAATGAGGAGGGGGGGCTGTTGCATTATGGATTTTAATTTCCAATGCCCAAGTTGTGCGCAGCCGCTGGAAGGTCCGATGGAGCTGGCGGGGTGCGAGGTGACTTGTCCGGTGTGCGGGAAGGGGTTTACGGTGTCGGGGCCATTGAAGGAGGCTCAGAAGACGGCGCGGATTGTGTTCGAGCCGGAGCCGGATGGGCAGAAGGGGCATTGGGTGGCGGATGTGAGGGTGTTGGTGATTAATGCGCCGCCTAGTTATATCCAGTTGCTGATTGAGGTGCCTCACGGGTGGACGCTGCCAATGGATGGGAATTTGCCGGGGGAGGCGTTGGAGGCTGTGAGGAAGGTGGTGGGAGCGAGGTTTCCCCATAGCCCGGTGACGCTAACGAAGGTGCGTGTGGCTGATGCGGCGGCGCTTAGGAGAAGCGCTGACCACCCGGATTATGCGGGCGGGTTTTGCAGGGTGTGGTCGATCGGGAAGGGGAGTTCAATTTAACCGCAAAGAACTTGGCGCGGCCTGACGGCTGCGACCAAATGCGGATTTCGGAATGCGGATTTCGGAATGAGAATATTGCCGCCTTCGGCGGATTGCTGGAAAATGTACGCTTGGGGACGGACCTGTCCTTTGGCGTGGCCTGGGCATGGCTTTGGCTGAAGCGGGATATGGGACCGCGTCAACCCCGCATGGCCGGCGACCCATCTACAATGGTGGGGCGAGGAGTTGGTCGAGGTTGTCGAGGCAGATTTGGGACCAGGTCTCGAGTTGGTCGCGGCGAGCGCGGAGCTCGGCGGGGGTGAGGAAGGCGAGGTTGGTGATCAGGGCTTCGTTTTTTTCGACGGCGGGGTGGTCGAGGTCGAAGATGTGGACGATGCCGAGATGGACCTGGCCTACGTCGTTGGTGTCGTCGTTGAGAAGGGCTACGACGCGGTTGCGGAAGGGGGTGGAGATTTTGAGCTCTTCGCAGGTCTCGCGGCGGACGCCCTGGAGGTAGGCGGCGTGGTCGAGGGCGAAGAGGCCTTCGTCCTGGTCGTTCATGTGGCCGCCGATGCCGATGGAGCCTTTGCTGACGAGGCGCTGCTCGCCGCTCTTTTTGCCGCGGATGTAATGGAGGATGGCGCCGCCGTGGAGGAGGAGGACGTAGGGGATGATTTGCTTGAGGGCGGGGTTGGTCTCGGCGGCAGCGCGGGGGGTGAAGAAGTTATTCTCGCGGGAGAGGAGGACGGGGAGGTAACGGTCTACTTGGAAGTTGAGGCCGTGCCAGATGGGGCCGAGGGTTTCGAGGGTCTGGCGGCGGACGACGAGGATGTTTTCTTCTTTCATCGAGGGAGGGAGTGTCTTGGGTGGGAAGGGAGGTGTCGAGGGGAATGGGGAATGGGGAATGGGGATTTTGGATTGCGGATTTTGGATTGCGTCCGCCAGAGGACGGATCAGTCCTTAGGCTGAGATTTCGGAATGATTGCGATTTGAACAGAAGGACGCAAAGGGGGAGGAAGAGGAAAATTGATATGGGGGAAGACACAAATGGCGACCGCTTGGGGGGCGGTCGCCATTCGTGGGGGCGCTTGTGCTGATCGAGCGGGAGGGCTCGATGCAGCGGGCGCTTACGGAGCGATGGGACTCATGGGGCCGATGGGTCGCATGGGACCCATGAGTGGATGGCTCCGGGGGAAGTGTCTGTTTTCTTAGAAGATGTAGGAGAAGCCGGCGGTTTCGGCACCGTAGCTCTGGCGGGCGTCGTGGATGACCCAGCGGCCTTCGAGGAAGACGCCCCAATGCTGCTTGAAGCGGAGCTCTACGCCGCCACCGACGTCGCCGATGCCTTCGACCCGGCCGTCCCATTGGCTGCCGCCGCCGAGGAGGATGTAGGGGGCGATGCCCCAGGTGGGGCCGGAGATGGTGGATTTGCTGTCTTTGCCGCTTCTTACGTCTTTGGCGTCTTTGCTGTAGCCGGTGGGGACTGAGGTTGCGCCGAACTCGAAGGGGTAACGGAAGATGAGGTTGCCTGTGAGGACGGTGTCATAGGGATTGCCGCCGAGGAAGTCGCCTTCGAGGCCGATGCCGATGAAGCGGGTGAAGAAGTAGTTGAAGGTGATGCCACCGCCGCCGGCGTTGTGCTCAAGACGGTCGGTGGTGCGGACGCGCCGGGTTTTGAAGGTTTTCTTGACGGATGGGTCGATGGTGGCGCCGCGGTTGCCGGTGGCGGCAAGTGCGGAGGTGCGGCGCTTGCCGGGCTTCTTGACGGAAGACGGTGTTTGCGTGGGG
>Ga0182030_10022042_pt1 | contig 11884 bp, 10 predicted proteins | sample 812S3MmetaG_FD_121299 | JGI IMG/M metagenome (GOLD analysis project Ga0182030, IMG submission 121299) | Permafrost microbial communities from Stordalen Mire, Sweden - 812S3M metaG (Illumina Assembly) | ecosystem: Environmental > Terrestrial > Soil > Wetlands > Permafrost | place: Sweden... | reverse complement strand
CGGAAAAATGGCTGCTCCCATGAGCCGAACGACTTCTCCGCCGGAAAAACGACGGCTCCCATTTGCCAAGCGACTTTTCCAACGGCGCGGTTGCTGGTCGCACGGGTGGCTGGAACGCGCACACGTTCCGGCGGCCTTTTGTCGCGCAAATTTGTTTGACCGCGCCCGCGCAGGATTTAACTTGCGGGCATGGATCATTCACCCGGTTTCCTGAAATTGACGGACGACGCCAAAACGCGCGTCCGCGAAATCTCCATTGACCAGGCGCGGGCGTGGCTGCTGCAAAATCCCAAGGTGGTGCTGCTGGACGTGCGCGAAGATTCGGAATGGAGCGCGGGCCACGCCGCCGAGGCGCGGCATCTGGGCAAAGGCGTGCTGGAGCGCGACCTGGAGAAAATGATTCCCGACGTGAACACGGAGATCATCATGTATTGCGGCGGCGGATTCCGCTCGGCGCTCGCCGGTGACGCGGCGCAAAAGATGGGCTACCGCAGCGTCCACTCGCTCACCGGCGGTTACAAGGCAATGGTCAATGCCGGCTGGCCGATAAAAAGCGGCGGGTGATTTTCCACGCCAGATAATTTCCCTGGCAATGAAAACCATTGCCGATGCCATGCGCGGCTTGCATTTACTGCACCAAATAAATCAAGGAAGCAATGCCAGTTCTCCAGTTTTGTCATTTTCCGGGCGGCAATTTGCCGCGCAGGACGTGGATGAGGGCCTTGACGGTAAGTTCGATGAAGAGAAACGGCTTGGCAATGAAGTCGTTGCCACCGGCCATCAGGGAGTCGGTGCGGTTGTCGAAGTCGCTCAACGCGGTGACAAAAACGACGGGGGTCTTTTTATGGCGCGGCAGGGCGCGCAGTTTGGCGCAGAGTTCGTAGCCGTTCATGCCGGGCATGTCCACGTCCAGGAACACGAGGTCGAAATGCTTTTCCTCGAGCAGTTTGAAGGCGGCGTTCGCGTCATCCACGCTCACCGACTGGAGGCGGGCCTTTTCGAGGGCATAGTTGATGGCGCGGCGGGAAATGGGTTCGTCGTCCACGACCAGGATTTCGGCGGCGGGCATTTCCTGTTGATCGGGCGAGTTGGCGCAGCTAAAAAGACAGCCGAGGAAATCCACGCCGGCGGCAACAGTGCGGAGCGTGGAGGAATTGATGCCCTTCGGTTTTTCGTAAAGTTCCTTGAGCAACGCTTCGACCGCGTCGGACATCCTGGAGATTTGGGTCAACCCGGCAATGCCGGCGTTGCCGGTGAGGGCGTGGAGGCGGCGGTAAAGTTCGTAAATCTGCTTGAGCTGTGCCATTTCATTGTCGGCCTTGACGAGGGTTTGCAGGCCGGTGCGCAAGGTGGCAAGCGTGGCGGGCAGGCTGTCAATGAATGATTTTTGGAGCCCGGCCTTGAAAAGGCTGTCCTGCGCGCCGCTGGCAGAGAGCTTCCCGGCTGCGGCCTTCTTTTCAGCGAGATTTTCCCCCGGCGGACGTGTCTTAAGCATCATGCCGCTGTCGCCAACGGTGCTGCGCACAATATCCAAAACCTCCTTTGGCGAACAACTGGCCTTGGAAAGGCATTTGTTCGCGCCGGCCTTCCACGCCTCCTGGATCAGGTTGGTCAGATAAGTGTTCGAAAAAACGATGATGGGCAGCTTTGCAAAATCCGCCTCGCTGCGGACTGCTTTGATGACGTCCACGCCCGACATTTTCGGCAGCATGAGATCGAGGATCATCATGTCGGGCTGAAACGTGCGCATCATCTTCAAACCGGTCTCGCCGTCCGGGGCGATTTCCGCCTGGTAGCCTTCCACCGCGAGTTTGTTGTGATAGACATTGGCGACAATCTGGTTGTCTTCGATGATGAGGATTTTTTTCATTCAAATTCAAGCCGCGGGCGGTGTCCTTGCGAGGGCGGGATGCCCCGCGAGAAAAACCTGGATGTCCTTGAATTCGCGCCGGGCCTCGGCGCAGAACTCACCGGCCCCGGTCAACGCACCCGACTTGCCCAGCTTTTCGAGTTTGAGCAGCACCGCCGCCAGCCGGGTCATGCCGAGCGTGGCGCTCGCGCCCTTGCAACTATGCGCAATGTGCCCGACGGCGGCGGAATTGTTCGCGCGCACGGCGTCCTCGATTTGTTTCAACTGCAGCTCCGTCTGCGTGTAAAACAAGTCAACCAGTTCGCGCATGCTTTGCCGGTCGCCTTCGGTCAAATCCGCCAACCGGGTCATGTCCACCGGCGCTTCCCCGGCGGGAGCGGGAACCGCTTGGGCGGCGGCGGCGGGCACGGTGGCCGGCTGGATGCCGCTGGCCGGATGAATTTGCGGCGCCCAGCGTTCGATCATGCCCCGCAAGTCCGCCGGGCGGATGGGTTTGGCCAGATAATCGTCCATGCCGGCGGCAAGGCAGCTCTCCCGATCCGACTGCTGCGCGTGCGCGGTCATGGCGATGATGAGAATGCGGGAATTATAATTCGGATGCGCCCTGCCCGCTTGCTGCCGTTCGCGGATGGCGCGCGTGGCCGTCAAGCCATCCATTTCGGGCATCATCATGTCCATGAACACCAAATCATAATGCCGGCGTTCAAGCGCCTCAAGCGCTTCGCGCCCATTGACGGCGACGGCGCATTGATAACCGAACTGCTGCAAAATCCGGGCGGCGACCTTTTGATTGATTTCGTTGTCCTCACACAGGAGGATGCGCAACGGAAATTGCTCGGCAAGCGGCCGGTCCACCTTGGGCGGCCTGGGGACGGCGGTTTTATTCTTGCTGAACAGCGCGCGTTCAATCGCCGCGTGAAATTGCGCGGGCTTGACGGGTTTGCTGAAGCTGTGGGCGAAGGTCACGCACGTGTCGGGCGCCGTGCCGGTGTGCGTGCCCAGCGGCGTGAGAAAAATCAAGGGCATCATCGCCGCTCCGGGCAGCTTGCGGATTTCCGAGGCCAAGTCGAGGCCGCCCATGCCGGGCATTTGCGAGTCCACAATCGCCAGGTCAAATTGCTCGCCGGCGCGCAGCCAGTCGAGCGCCTGTGCGGCGCTTTCGGCGGCACCCGGGTTCATTCCCCATTGCGCCGACTGCTCGGCCAGCACGCGGCGGACAATCGCGTTGTCGTCCACGATCAAAATCCGCAAATCAGCCAGCTTGGATTGGCGACCGGCCAGCGCCGGCGCGGCGGCGGCCGGACGCGAGGCTTCCACCTGGAAGTTCGCCGTGAAATGAAACGTCGAGCCTTCGCCCGGCGCGCTTTCGGCCCACATTTTGCCGCCCATCATTTCGACGAGCCGCTTGCTGATGGCCAGCCCCAACCCGGTGCCGCCATAATGCCGCGCGGTGGATTTCTCGGCCTGCATGAACGGCTTGAACAACCGCGCCAGTTTTTCCGGCCGGATGCCGATGCCGGAGTCGCGCACGGAAAAATGCAGGTGCAACGCCAAATGGCCGGGCGTCTCCGCCGGCCTGGTCGAAAGTAGTTCGACCTGGACAAACACCTCGCCCTTTTCGGTGAACTTGATGGCATTATTCAAAAGATTCACCAGCACCTGCCGCAGCCGGAGCGAATCGCCCTCGAGAATTTCCGGGACGGCGGCGTCCACTTGATAAACCAGGTCGAGATTCTTTTCGACGGCTTTGGGGGACAGCAGATCAAGCGTTTCCTCGATGCGCGTCCGCAATTCAAACGGCCGCAGGTCCAGCTCCATCTTTCCCGCCTCAATTTTGGAAAAGTCGAGGATGTCGTTGATGATGGTCAGCAATGACTCGCCGCTGGTCTGGATGGTCTCCAGATAGCCGCGCTGCTCGGACGTCAGCGGTGTTTCCATGAGCAGCCCGACCATGGCGATGACGCCGTTCATCGGCGTGCGGATTTCATGGCTCATGGAGGCGAGAAAATCCGACTTGGCGCGCACACTGGACTCGGCGATGTGCCGCGCCTCGATCAATTCCTGGTTGCTCCGGACCAATTCATCCTGCCGCCGCTTCATTTTCAACGCGGCCAGCAACCGCGCCCGCAGCAGGGCGGATTCCGTCTGCTTGCTGATGCAGTCCAGCACGCCGAGTTCAAACGCGCGCAGCTTGGCCGCCGTGTCATCGGCGTCAACCAGCGCGATGAACAGCGTAATGGCAGCCGGCGGATGCTCCTTAAAACGGTCTAACAACTCCCGGCCTTCCGGCGATTCCAAATCCGCCAGCACCAGGTCAATGGGATGCTGGTGGAGCAATTGCAGCGCCTCTTCGGCGCTGCGCGCCAGGACGGAGGCAACACCGTCCGCGCCCAAATTGGACGACAGTTTCCCCGCCCATTGGGGATCACCGCCGACCAGCAAAATTTGTGGCGCCAACTGGCTCATTTTGACAAACAGATCCGCTTCATTTTCAGTTCCCGCCCAAGTTTGAACATTAAACACGTTTTTTTTGGCTCCGCCAATGCGATTATTGCAAAAGAAAATCACGGCGTGGAAAGAAGTATTGCTGGCGCGCGGTTTCGCCGGTAAAATTCCGCCATGCTGCAAACGGAGCAAGAACCTCGCAGGGCGGAGCCGTCGGCAACGTCCCGCGAGACCTGCCTCGCCGCCTTCCGCTTCATGCTGCTGGCGCGCGTGCTGGACGACAAGTTCGCCGCGCTTTACCGCGCCGGAAAAATCCACGGCGGCGTTTTTCTCGGCCGCGGCCAGGAAGCCTTGAGCGCCGCAGTCGGCGTATCACTGAAGAAAGGCGATGTCTTTGCGCCGCTCATCCGCGATGCCGCCGGCCGGCTCGCGTTCGGCGAACCGGTCATTGATGCAGTGCGGACGTATCTCGGCTCCGCGCTCGGCCCGATGCGCGGTCGCGACGGCAATGTTCATCGCGGCCGGCCCCAGGAAGGTTACCTGCCAATGGTCAGCCATCTCGGTGCCATGATTTCCGTCGTGAACGGGGTTTTGTTCGCGCGAAAATTAAAGAAAATTTCCGGAACCGTCGGCGCAACCTGCATCGGCGACGGCGCGACTTCCACCGGCGCATTCCACGAGGCGCTCAACCAGGCCGCCGTCGAGAAATTGCCGCTCGTCCTCGTCGTCGCCAACAACCAATATGCCTACTCGACGCCAACCTCGGAGCAATTCGCCTGTCCCGACCTCGCCGACAAGGCCGTTGGCTACGGCGTCGAATCGCAATCGGTTGATGGAACCGATTTAACCGCGTGTCTGGAGATCATTGGGAACGCAGTGTCCCGCGCCCGCCAAGGCGGCGGCCCCCAATTGGTCGTCGCCAGCCTGCTCCGGCTTTGCGGCCACGGCGAACATGACGACTCGGGTTACATTGATCCGAAATTGAAAGCGTCGCCCATCGGACGTGACTGCCTGAAGTTCGCCGAGGAAATTTTGCTTCGCCGGAAATGGATGAACACCCCGCAACTGGCCGTGTTGCGAAGTGATCTCGTTCGCGAAGTGGAGGAAGCTGTCGCGCAAGTCCAGCGGGAGCCAACGCCAGACCCGTTTGCGCAGGAGTGGCGCGCGGTTTCAACTGAACATCTGAATGAAGGCCATGAGTAGAACGAAGGAATGATTTAGAATGAAAAATGTGAAAACAATCCCGGCACGGCGCGCGCGCGTTTTTTTTATTCCTTCATTTTTCATTCTTCATTTTTTATTTGCTGCATGAGCATCACCTACCTCGAAGCCATCCGCGAAGCGCAGGCCCGCGCGCTGCGCGACGACCCGCGCGTGTTCATTTACGGGCAGGACGTCGGCGCGTTTGGCGGCGCGTTCAAGGCCACGAAAAATCTGGCGAAGGAATTCCCCGGGCGCGTGCTGGATGCGCCCATCAGCGAGGACGCAATGGTTGGGCTGGCCGTCGGCGCGGCGATTGAAGGCATGAGGCCGATCATTGAAATGCAGTTTGCGGATTTTTCCACCGTCGCTTTCAACCAGATCGTCAACCAGGCCGCGACGTTGTTCTGGCGCACGAACGTGCCCTGCCCCATCACCGTGCGCCTGCCCTTTGGTGGCACGTCCGGCAGCGGACCGTTCCACAGCCAGTGCATCGAGGCGATTTACGCGCATTATCCCGGCCTCGTCGTGCTGACGCCGGCAACGGTTGAGGACGCCTACAGCATGTTGCTCGAAGCGGTGGCGATTGACGATCCGGTGATTTTCTGCGAGCACAAATTTCTTTACTACCATCTCAAGGCTGAAAAATTGCCGAGCGAGGCGCTGCCCATTGGCAAGGCCCGCATTGCACGCGAAGGCCGCGACCTGACCATCGTGACCTACAGCGCGATGGTGCATGAAGCGCTCGAAGCGGCAACGGAACTCGCCACCGAAGGCTGGGAAATTGAAGTCGTGGATTTGCGTTCCGTCAAGCCGCTGGATACGGACACGGTGATGGCCAGCGCCGCGCGCACCGGCAGGTTGCTGTGCGTCGGCGAGGCGTGGCCGTGGGGCGGCGTGACGGCGGAAATCATCGCGCGCGTGACGAGCGAAGGCTACGGCCTTTTGGATGCGCCGCCGCAGCGCCTCAACGCCAAGGACACGCCGGTGCCGTATCATCCGAATTTGTGGACCGCTCACCGTCCGACGGCGCGGAGCATCGCGACGGCAGCCAGAGATTTGATCCGCTTGTAAAATGAACCCTCAAAGAAAATCGAGAATGGAAAATGTAAGCTGGATAGTGGAATTGCCCCGCCATCTTCCAACTTCCATTTTCTATTCTCGCTGTTAAGCCATGCCTTCCATACCCATCATCATGCCGCAGCTCGGCGAGTCCATCGCCGAGGCCAAAGTGATCAGCTTCCTGGTCAAGCCCGGCGACAGCGTCGGAGCCGATCAAGATTTGATCGAAGTCGAAACGAACAAGGCCGCCATGACCGTCACATCGCCGTGCCGCGGGCGCATTGAAAAACTCACCGCCCGATTGGGCGAAAGCTACGCCGTCGGCTCCGCGCTCGGGCAGATTGAGGCCACGCGGGAAGAGGCGGCGCGGCTGGGCCTGGACGTTTCCGCTCCGGCGAAAACCGGCGACACGGATCGCATTTCAAACGCGGAAGCCGGTGGCGGCAAATACCGGGTTCAGCCGACCGTGCGCGGTTTGCCCGTGCCGGCAAACGTGGCCGGCGCGGGCTATCTTTCGCCGCGGCTCAAGGCGCGGATGAACGAACTCGGCTTGAGCGCCGCCGACGTCGCGGGCATTGCCGGCAGCGGCGCGGCCGGCCGCGTGACCGTCGAGGATTTTGAAAAATTCATCGCGCACATTGAAAAACAAAAAGTCAGCCAGGCCTCGACGATGCGCGTGGCCGTCGCTGACGCGATGCGGCGCAGTTGGACGCGGCCCATTGCGCACGTTGGCATGCCGGTGTGTCTGGATCCGCTTTTTGCTCATCGCAAAATCGCCAGGCCGAAACCCGGCCCGGCGCTCTGCGCCTTGCGCGCGCTGGCGGTGGCGCTGGCGGAAAACAGCGCGGTCGCCGGGCGGCTGGTCGGAGCCAAAATCATCCATCCGTCTTCGATTGATGTCGGTTTCGCCGTCGAGGCCGAAGACGGCGTCCTCGTTCCCGTCATTCGTCACGCGGACACCAAATTGTTGAAAGACTTGATCCAGCCTTACAACGAATTGGTCGGCCTGGCGCGCGAACGCAAATTGCCGCCGAGCTCCACGGGCGGTTCAATTGCCACCGTCACCAACTTCGGCACGTTCGGCCTCGAATGGGCGACGCCGATTCCGTTGCCGGAGCAGACGCTCGTGCTCGGCATGGGCGCGGCGCGGCATGAACCGCATTGGGACGGCGTCAAGGGCCAGTTCATGCCGATCATGGAGGCGAACTTCACCTTGAGCTTTGACCATCGCGTGCTGGACGGCGGCGCGGCGGGCCGCCTGCTCCAGCGCGTCGCGGAATTGATGTCCAAGCCGGAAAAATTGTGACGCGCGGCTAATTGTTTTCCAATTTGAATGCCGCGACGACTGGCCGGTGGTCGGAGCCGCCCGACTTTTAAAGGTCTTGAATCACGCGGCGAATGTCATCGTGGTTGCCGGCAAAGAAAAATTCCAGAGCCTCCCCGTTTTGCCGGAACAAGAGACGCACCTTTAAACCAGCGCGGCACTCAAAAATATTTTTCCGCAGACGCCGGATGGAGATTCCGCTGTGCGCATGCGGATGGCCGAAGCAGTCGGGAATCACCTGAAGCGCGGCCTCGACGCGGGCGAAATCCGCATCGCTCAAATGCTTGAGCGCGGAGTGAAAGCGCGGGCTTAAAAGAACGGCAGGTCTAGGCACGCTTCAGCTTTCCAGTGAATGGTTTGAGCCGTCCAGATTTGCAGTTGGCGTCCAATTCCTTGTTCGCGCGCGCGGCAAATCTGTCCAATTCCTCGCCGGAGGCTCCATATTCCTGCTCGGCATAATCTTCTGAATAAACCTTCACGAGGCGGAACGCGACGATAGCCCCGTCAATCATCACGCCAACATCCTCGCCACGCAGGGTGCGCTTGAGCCAGTTGCCGAGATTTTGCCGGGCGGCGGTAACAGTTAAAGTTTTCATAACGACATTTTAATGTCATTGCTGCGGTTGTCAATCTGGCGATTCAGTCAGTTTCCAAAGTTACAACAATTGGCCGGTGGTCGGAGCCGATGCCCCAATTTGGAATCGTTGGTATGTAGGTTTCCGCCTCGGCCCAGTCGCGCGTCATCGCGGGACTCAACAAAATGTAATCCATGCGCGAATAAGTGTCGTCTGCGCCATAGAAATACGTCCAGGCCACGTTGCGCGGCTCGAAATACGGCGGCGGGCCGGGCGCGCTGTCGCCGTTCCGCTCGGCAGGCCGCGTGTCGGTGAGCTTGAATTTGCCACGACCGATGATTTCCTTGACCGCATCGGAATCCTTCACGTCGTTGAAATCACCAAGCACGACGAGCCTGGCGTTTGGACTGTTCGTGAAATGTCCGTCAATGATGCCGCGCAAAACTTTCGCTTCTGCGAGGCGCTCCTCGGCTTCGTCGGCAACCGGCGATGGCAGCCGCGATTTCAAATGCGCGGCAATGAGCGTGAAGGTGAAATTCGTCGCAGCCTGGATGTCCACCTCGGCAAAGCCGCGCTCCACGCGAAATTGCCGGCCATCGAGCAGAAACAAATCGTTCGTGTGCGAATGCCGCGCGACGATGGGCAGCCGGCTCAAAACGGCGACGTGGATATTCGTGTCCGCGCCGCTGATATGCTCCCAAAATGGAAAATCCAGCCCGTCGGCCTTGAGCGACGCGCGCAATTCCAGAAGCGCGTTGGTCGTTCCCATTTCCTCGAGCGCGAGCACGTCGGGCTTCATGGACTCGATGCTTTCGCGGATTTTGGCCTTGGCCTCGTCGGATTTGGCGTGCGGACGCGATGCCGTCGGCTGGTCCAGATAGTTTTCCACGTTGTAAGTGGCGACGCGGAAGGTGCCGGCGGCGAAGGAAGCGGAACAAATTGAAACGAAGACAAGGATGGCAAATCCGCAAATTGGAAATCGTTTCCCCATGAAACCCGATTTACTTTTTCGGCGGCAGCTCGCGGATGAACGCCCACGACACTTCGGCAGTCTGTCCGTTGTCGTAGTGAACAAAAAATCCGTGGCGGAGTTCTTCTTCGACCTCAACGCGTTCAACAACAGCGTTCAGAGAAATTTTGTTGGCTTTGCGAATGGTCGCGTGCGGCTCAAGAAAAGCAAGGCCATCGTCGAATTCAACCTCAAAAGCATCTTCCCATTGGCGATAACTTGCGTCCTTGATTGGCGAGGCTTTTCCCTTGCCAAATGGCGCTTTGAGCGGATTCAAAACTTTCATATGCGACTTTCCCGGTGCAATTGCTGAATTATCTCTACCACTTTTCGCGGCGGTTTCCAATCATCAAGTGGACGCATCGTTTCCAGCGCGACGCGGCCCAGCAGTTTGCCGTTGCTGTCGGAAACGTGAATGTGACGTGGCGGATGATCGCCGATCCACCATTCAAAAACGTAACCGCCGCGACGGACTTTGCCCATTTCAATCAGCCTAAAACTTGAAATCAATTCCGCAAGTTTGTTTTGCGAAAACAGCAGTGAATGCTAATTTCCCGTCATGCCAAAAATCAGGCGAAACACGGTTACAACACCCGGCAAGCAAAATTCCGCCGCGCAGTTGCACGACAAGCAGAGCGAACGCGACACGCGCGAACTGCGCATTGACAAGGTCGGCGTGCGCGGGCTGCGCTTTCCCATCCAGGTGCGCGACAAGGCGCGCAGCATCCAGAACACCGTGGCGACCATCGGAATGTTCGTGGATCTGCCGAAGGAATTTAAAGGCACGCACATGAGCCGGTTCGTCGAGGTGCTCAACGCGCACGGGAGCATCATCCACGTGGAAAACATCCGGGAAATTTTGCTGTCGCTGCAAAAGAAGCTGAACTCCGCCACGTCGCACATCGAAATCGAGTTCCCCTATTTCATGTCCAAGCGGTCGCCGGTGTCGCGCGGGAAAAGCCTGATGGATTACGTCGCGCGGTTTGACGCGGCGGCCTGCGGCGATGAAATTGATTTTGTGCTGACGGTGAAGGCGCACGTGACGACGCTGTGTCCCTGCTCGAAGGCGATTGCCAAATACGGCGCGCACAATCAGCGCGGGCTGGTGACCGTGGCGGTGCGCATGAGAAAATCGGTCTGGATCGAGGATTTGGTGGCGATGATCGAAAGCTCGGCGAGTTCGGAGCTTTACGCGCTGCTCAAGCGGCAGGACGAGAAGTTCGTGACGGAGCGCGCCTACGAAAACCCGGTGTTCGTGGAGGATTTGGTGCGCAACGTGGCGTTGAAGCTGAACGCGCATCCGCAGGTCCGGTGGTATAAGGTCGAGGCGGAAAATTTCGAGAGCATCCACAATCACAACGCGTATGCGTGCATTGAGAAAGGCTGAAAAGATTTTCGTTTTTTCCCTGGCAGCCGACGTGAGCCGGCCCGGATTTCATTCGGTGAAATAATTTCATTGGATGTTCATTATGATGCCGTTGGTGATGTAGAACGTATGCCCGCCAACAAGGATGTTGGTGTTGAACCCGCCAGTGATGGCGCTGGCAGGGATGCCGGTCAGCCCGGAGCCGGAGCCAGCGAATGAGTTTCCAGAATTGGTGAACTGCTGCGCCGCCAGCCATGTCTGCGCCACGTTGCCTGAACCGGAGCCGCCGCTGCTTTTCCAAAAGAAACTTCCGTCATTGTTGCCCGGAATGGTCAGCGAGTAATTTCCCCAGTTCGTCAGGATGATTGGCTCAGTATTCGTCACCAACAAACCACCGGCAGCCTGCCAGCCGCCGTCATAGGAATTTTCGATGAGGAAATTCATGTTCGTGTTCGGATAAGCATAAAGCCCGTCGTCATAGAAAGTGATGGCACTTCCGTTTGCGGCAAAGCGGTTGTTTTTTATCTCAATTCCCGCGCAGTCTTGAAACCACATGTTTCCACTGCCGGCTATCACGTTGCCGGCAATTAACTCACCCAAGCCCATCTGTTCCCCAATAAACGCCCAAAAGGAATGGTTCAAGGTGTTCCCGGTTACGTTGCCGTGGCCTGAATTGCCTTCAGGTTGGAAGAAAACATTGCACCAATTTTCACAAAACACGTTTCCAACAATGTTAATGTTGCCTGCGCCTGCGCCCACTCCAAACGTGTTGAAGTAGGACTTCAACCACTTCATCGGAGCGTATTCGGCGGGCATGTAAGCACCGCCGGGCGGCTCCGTTGTCCAACATCCGATGTAGTTTGAAATTGTTGTTATGTTGCCCAAAAGACATGGCGGCGGGTTGGCGATTCCAATAATGTTCGGGTTCAACAAGCTCAACGCCTTTCCTTCAAATCCGTCAATCACAAGGTCTTCGTAAGACGCATTCACCCCAATGTTCACAGTCAATCCGTTCCGGTTTGAATACCAAACT
>Ga0182030_10022040_pt1 | contig 11885 bp, 11 predicted proteins | sample 812S3MmetaG_FD_121299 | JGI IMG/M metagenome (GOLD analysis project Ga0182030, IMG submission 121299) | Permafrost microbial communities from Stordalen Mire, Sweden - 812S3M metaG (Illumina Assembly) | ecosystem: Environmental > Terrestrial > Soil > Wetlands > Permafrost | place: Sweden... | reverse complement strand
ATTTCTCCAACGTTGTTTGGCTTTGGAACTCGAAGCTTACCTCCGAGACTCTCCGGCCAATAAAATAACGCCGCGTGAAATCTTTCGTTCCGCTTTTAACGGCAAATGCGCGCAAGTTGGAACTTGTTGGGGCCGGTTCCCACAACGCAACCTTCTCTGCAATAAATTTGACGCCGTATTGCCGCACGGTGGTCACGCTTCGTCGCGACCGTCGTTGCGAAACGGCTGCGTCAACAATCGAGTCAGTCGTAGTTCCGCCACATCGCGGAACTCGCCAAGACCGACGGTCATGCCGTCTTCGCCGGCCGCCGGACGGTCGCGATAGGTGCCGAACAGCCGGTCCCACCACGGCAGATTGAATCCGAAATTGCTGTTGGTCTCGTCGCGCACGGCGGAGTGATGCACTTGGTGCATCTGGGGCGTCACAATGATCCAACGCGCCATCGGCTCGAGCCGCGGCGGCAGCGCCACATTGCTGTGGTTGAACATCGAGGTGGCGTTGAGCAGTACCTCGAAAATCAGCACCGCCACCGCCGGTACGCCGAGCGCCAGCACCGCCGCCATCTTGATCGCCAGCGACAGCAAAATTTCCAGCGGATGAAAGCGCACGCCCGTGGTCACGTCGATGTCGAGATCGGCGTGGTGCATGCGGTGCAGCCGCCATAACAGCGGTATGTGATGGAGCACGACATGCTGGCTATAGATGACGAGGTCGAGCGCGATCACGCCAACGACCGTCGCAGCCCACCACGGCAGGCCGGCCAGGTTAAACAGACCCCAGCCCTGGTTCCCCGCGATCAGCGCCACCCCGACCAGGGCGGTCGGGGCCAATAGCCGCACTGCCACAATGTCGATGGCCAGAACGCCGAGATTGCCCAGCCAACGCGGCCGCCGGCCAACGCTCAACTTGCGCCGCGGCGCCAACAACTCCCACAGCACGAGGGCGGTAAAAACCAGCGCCGAGCCGCCAACGCGCACGGTAATTTCGAGGCCGGGGGACATAAGCCTTTCCTTGAACTTTTCTTGCGCCTTCCTTGCGCCGCGCCGGCGGCGTGTGGACTTAATAACACGCTCCGGGGCTCCGGCGTTGCCGCTCCCGCCATGCCCTGTTAAGCCTTGAGCGGCGAAACATTGGCCGTCAGCCGGGCGGCCACCGAAAGGTTTGAGCTAAGCGCATGGAAATTTTCATCCAGCAGCTCATCAACGGCATCACCCTCGGCTCGATCTATGGCCTGATCGCCATCGGTTACACCATGGTATTCGGCATTATCGGCATGGTGAACTTCGCCCATGGCGACGTGTTCATGGTGTCGGCCTTTATCGCGCTGATCGCCTTTCTGATCCTCACCACCTGGCTCGGCATGACCTCGATCGCGCTTGCGCTGCTGATCGTGCTTGTGGTGGCGATGGTCTTCACCTCGCTGGTCAATTGGACGATTGAGCGGCTGGCCTATCGCCCGTTGCGCGGCTCGTTCCGCCTGGCTCCGCTGATTTCCGCCATCGGCATGTCGATATTTCTTTCGAATTTCGTGCAAGTGACCCAGGGCCCGCGCAACAAGTCGATCCCGCCCATGGTGCAGGGCGATTTCGTGCTGTTCACCCGGAACAATTTCGCCGTAACGCTCTCGTATAAGCAGCTCATCATCTGGGGTGTGACCGCCGTGCTGCTGGCGGCGTTCTGGTATTTGGTGGCCAAGACCAAACTCGGCCGCGCGCAACGCGCCTGCGAACAGGATCAGAAAATGGCGGCGCTGGTCGGCGTCAATGTCGACCAGACGATTTCGATGACCTTCGTAATCGCGGCCGCGCTCGCCGCCGTCGCCGGCACGATGTACTTGATGTATTACGGCGTGGTGAGCTTCTCCGATGGCTTCGTGCCGGGCGTGAAGGCCTTCACGGCGGCGGTCCTGGGCGGTATCGGCTCGCTGCCCGGCGCTGTGATCGGCGGCCTGCTCATCGGCTTGATCGAGACTATGTGGTCGGCCTATTTTTCCATCGACTACAAGGACGTCGCCGCCTTTTCCGTGCTGGCCATCACATTGATCTTCCTGCCGCAGGGCCTGTTCGGCCGGCCGGACGTCGAGAAGGTGTGAGATGACGGCGGCGGCGAGCGAGCGCGGCAAGCTCACAAACGCTTTTTGCGACGCCGGCGTCACCGCGCTCTTGGCCTTCGGGCTATTCCTGCCGCTGATCGGTTTCAAAACCGGCGAAAATATCCGCAACGAACTGATCCTGACCACGCGCTGGCCGCTCTTGTTTGCCGTAGTCGGCATTGTCGGCTTTGGCCGCCTGTTCTACTCGCTCACACTCGAGCCCTGGCTCAAGCAGCGCACCCTGCGGCCGGTACAAACTGCGCAGCCGGTCTGGCGCGCCGTGCTGGCAAAATGGTTCATTCCCTTCGCTATCGGATTCGTAATCGTCTATCCGCTAATGATCGTCGCCATCAACGGCCTCGGCGGCTCGGTCAAGTGGATCGATAATTTCGGCATCCAGATTCTGATCTATGTGATGCTCGGCTGGGGCCTCAATATCGTGGTGGGTCTCGCCGGCCTCTTAGACCTCGGATATGTGGCCTTCTACGCAGTCGGCGCCTATTCGTACGCGCTGCTCGCCAAAACTTTCGGCTTTTCGTTCTGGATTTTGCTGCCGCTATCGGGCTGCCTCGCCTCGTTTTGGGGCATCTTGCTCGGCTTTCCGGTGCTGCGGCTGCGCGGCGATTATCTCGCCATCGTCACGCTGGCCTTCGGCGAAATCATCCGCATCGTGATCATCAATTGGGTCGATCTGACCAATGGCTATGCCGGGATCAGCGGCATCCCGCGCCCGAGCTTTTTCGGTGTTCCGTTCAACGCCGACGACAACGGCTTTGCCGCCATGTTCGGCCTGGAATTTTCGCCGATCTATCGCACAATATTTCTCTATTACCTGATCCTGGCGCTGGCCCTCCTCACGGCTTTCGTCACGGTGCGCCTGCGCCGGCTTCCGGTCGGCCGCGCCTGGGAGGCGTTGCGCGAGGACGAGATCGCCTGCCGCTCGCTCGGTATCAACACCACCAACACCAAGCTCACGGCCTTCGCCATGGGCGCGATGTTTGCGGGCTTTGCCGGATCGTTCTTTGCCGCGCGGCAGGGTTTCATCTCGCCCGAATCCTTCACATTCCTGGAGTCGGCCACCATCCTGTCGATCGTCGTGCTCGGCGGCATGGGCAGCCAAATCGGCGTTGCCATCGCGGCGATCGTGATGATCGGTGGCACCGAGATCATGCGCGAACTCGATTTTCTTAAAGAGATTTTCGGTTCCACCTTCGACCCGACCCAATACCGCATGCTGCTGTTCGGTTTCGCCATGGTGCTGATCATGATCTGGCGCCCGCGCGGACTGATTTCGACCCGCAATCCGTCGGTGTTTCTAAAGGAGCGCAAAGCCATTTCCGCCGAGCTGGTCAAGGAAGGTCACGGCTGATGGCGGGTTCTGGCGACATTCTGCTCAATGTCGAGCACTTGACCATGCGCTTTGGCGGACTGGCGGCGGTCGATGATCTGTCGTTTGCCGCGCGCCAAGGCGACATCACCGCCCTGATCGGACCCAACGGCGCCGGCAAAACAACCGTGTTCAATTGCATCACCGGCTTTTACAAGCCGAGCGAGGGGCGCCTCGGCCTCTGTCACGGCGATGCCTCGGTGTGGAGCGAGTTGGAAGCTCTAACCGCCAGCGGCAAGCGCAGCATCGGCCGAGGCAAAAGCGCGCTCTACCAGCTTGAGCGCATGCCGGACTTTCTTGTCACCCAACAGGCGCGCGTCGCCCGCACCTTCCAGAATATCCGACTGTTTCCTGGCATGACGGTGCTGGAAAATCTTCTGGTCGCCCAGCACAACCGGCTGATGCTCGCGTCCGGCTACTCGCTTCTGGGCATTCTCGGGTTTCCGTCTTACGCGATGGCCGAGCGCGCGGCGATCGAGCAAGCGCGCGTCTGGCTCGATCGCGTCGGCTTGACCTCGCGCGCCGATGATCCCGCCGGCGATCTGCCCTATGGTGCGCAACGCCGGCTCGAAATTGCGCGCGCCATGTGCACGCAACCGGTATTGCTTTGCCTCGACGAGCCGGCTGCGGGCTTAAACCCGCGCGAAAGCGCCGAGCTCAATGACCTGCTGCTGGCCATTCGCGACGAGGATGCCATCTCGATCCTGCTGATCGAGCATGACATGTCGGTGGTGATGGGGATTTCCGATCATGTCGTCGTGCTCGATTACGGCATCAAGATATCGGACGGGGCGCCCGATGAGGTTCGCAACGACCCCAAGGTGATCGCCGCTTATCTCGGCGTCGCCGACCAGGACGTCGCCAAGGTCGAAGCCGAGGCCGGGCTATGACCGATCCGCTCCTGCGCGTACGCGGCGTGAAGACTTTCTACGGCCGGGTGATGGCGCTTCGCGGCGTCGATATGGAGATCAACTCCGGCGAGATCGTCACGCTAATCGGCGCCAATGGCGCCGGAAAATCCACGCTGATGATGACCATCTGCGGCAATCCGCGCGCGCGCGAAGGCAGCATCGAATTTGCCGGCCAAGACATCACGCATATGCCGACGCATGAGATCGCGCGGTTGAAACTGGCGCAAGCGCCGGAAGGCCGGCGCATTTTCTCGCGCATGACGGTGCTGGAAAACCTGCAAATGGGCGCGACCACCGGCGAGGCATCCGAGTTTGCTCCCGGTCTCGAACGCGTACTCACGCTATTTCCCCGCCTGAAGCAGCGCCTCACCCAGCGCAGCGGCACGCTATCTGGCGGCGAACAGCAGATGCTGGCAATCGCGCGCGCATTGATGGCGCGGCCGCGGCTATTGTTGCTCGATGAGCCTTCGCTCGGCCTTGCTCCACTGATTGTGAAACAGATCTTCGACACCATCAAAACCCTGAATGCCAAAGACGGCCTCACGGTTTTCCTGGTCGAGCAGAACGCCTACCACGCGCTCAAGCTCGCCCACCGCGGCTATGTCATGGTCAACGGCTTGATCACGATGTCGGGCTCGGGCCGCGAATTACTGGAACGGCCCGAGATCAAACAGGCCTACCTCGAAGGTGGCGCATGATCCCGAAAACGGCACCTGGATGAAGAGCACATGATGATCACCGAGCTCATCTACGAGGAAGGCTCTTTCGGGGTATTCCTCTTGGTCACCGTTATTCTTGGCGGCGGAGCGGCGTTTCTTGCCGGCCGCGCCATCGCCGAAACCTGGCGGCCATGGTGGCAAGTGGCTGGCTATAGTTTAATCCTGGGCGGCGCGGTGCGGTTCTTTCATTTCAGCCTGTTTGGCGGCACCCTGTTGTCGGCCCATTATTATCTGGTCGACAGCACGGTTTGCATGGCCTTCGGATTCTTAGGCTTTCGGGCGGCCCGTGCCGCCCAAATGGTCACGCAATATCGCTGGATCAACGAGCCGCAAGGTCTGCTGCGCTGGCGCCGCAGGCCGCTCTGAAGTAGCATCGTCGCAGACGAATTCCGCGGTTCCAGTCGAAGGAGAAAAACATGAAAACACTTACCACGCTCAGCCTTGCGCTGGGATTAGCGTTCGGACTGGCAGGAACCGCCAGCGCCCAGGTCAAGCTCGCCGTCGGCGGCCCGATCACGGGCCCCAGTGCGGCCACCGGCGCCCAGATGAAGAATGGCGTCGACCAGGCCGCCGCCGACATCAATGCCTCCGGCGGCATTCTCGGCCAGAAGATCGTTGTCTCCTACGGCGACGATGTCTCCGATCCCAAGCAGGGCGTCTCAGTCGCCAATAAATTCGCCGCCGACGGCGTCAAGTTCGTAGTTGGCCATTATAATTCCGGCGTCACCATGCCGTCGTCCGAGGTCTACCAGGAAAACGGAATACTGGAGATCACGCCCGCCTCCACCAATCCGCAGGTGACCGAGCGCGGCATGTGGAACATCTTCCGCGTCTGCGGCCGTGACGACCAGCAGGGCAAGGTCGCCGGCGACTACATCGTCAAGCATTTCAAAGGCAAGAAGGTCGCGGTCGTGCACGACAAGACCACCTATGGCAAAGGGCTCGCAGACGAAACCAAGAAAGCGATGAACGCCGGCGGCGTCAAGGAAGTCCTCTACGAAGGCGTCAACATCGGCGAGAAGGATTATTCGGCGCTGGTGTCCAAGATCAAGCAGTCGGGCGCCGATCTGGTCTATTGGGGCGGCCTCTACACCGAAGGCGGCTTGATCGTGCGCCAGATGCGCGACCAGGGCGTCAAGGCGCCGCTGATGGGCGGCGACGGCATCACCGACGACGAATTCGCCTCGATCGGCGGTCCTGGTGTCGAAGGCACGTTGATGACCTATGGCCCGGATCCGCGCAACAATCCGGCGGCCAAGGATGTCGTGGCCAAATTTCGCGCCGCCAAGTTCGAGCCGCAAGCCTATACGCTCTACAGCTACGCCGCGGTGCAGATCATCAAGCAGGCGGCGGAAGCGGCGAAATCGCTCGACCCCAAAAAGGTCGCGGAGAAAATGCATTCGGGCATGAAATTCGAGACCGTGCTCGGCGACATTTCGTATGACAAGAAGGGCGACCGCACCAATCTCGATTACGTCATGTATATCTGGAAGAAGGATGCCAGCGGCAAAGTGACTTACGTCGAATGCCCCGACTCCGATTGTACGAAGATGAAATAATCTTCGGCATTCGCGAAAAAGGAAAAAGGGAGCCCGCCACCATAAGTTAGCTATAGCTGACTTGTGTAACTAAAATGCCGATCTCGGGTAAACTCGAGATCGGATGGCGGGCTTTTCTTTTGCGCTAGCCGATCTTGCCGAGCGCCGGAAATGCCTCCAGCAACCACACGCTCATGGTGTTGATGCTGCCGGTGAGAAACGCAATGCCGGTAAGTACAAGCAGCAGGCCCATCGCCTGCTCGACGCGGCGCAAATGTTTACGAAATCGGGCCAAGAAAGCCGCGAACGGTTCGATGGCAAAAGCCGCGACGATAAACGGGATGCCCAGGCCCAGCGAATAGACCGCCAGTAGCTCTGCGCCTCGCGTCACCGTCTGCTCGGACGCCGCCACCGCCAGGATCGCGGCCAGAATCGGCCCGATGCACGGCGTCCAGCCGAACGCAAAAGCCAGCCCCATCACATAGGCGCCCCACAAGCCGACGGGCTTGGCCACCTCAACGCGCTTCTCACGCATCAAAAATGCGACCTGCGTGAGGCCCAGAAAATGCAGCCCCATGATGATGATGGCGATGCCGGCGATGGTCGCCAGCGGTCCCGAATAGGCGCGGATGAGCGAGCCGGCAACGCTGGCGCTGGCGCCAAGTGCCACGAACACCGTGGTGAAACCGAGCACGAACAGTAACGCCGCCGTCACCGTCTCGCGCTTGACGCGCGGTTCCGGCTCCTTGTCGGCCAAGCGTTCCAGTGAGGTGCCGGCCAAATACACCAGATAAGGCGGCACCAGCGGCAGCACGCAGGGGGATAGGAAGCTGACTAGCCCCGCGATCAGCGCGGCCGGGATGGTGACGTCGCTATGCATGGACCCTAGATGCCCCGGCAATAGTGGCGATGGCAAGGTTGCGGTGACCGGAACGGCTTAGATGTGATAAGCGGTTGATACCATGGCGACCTTGCGCAATCTGATCACCGATATTCCGGGCCTGCGGGTGGGCCATGCCGGCGACGCCAAGCTTGGCTCAGGGGCCACCGCGGTCATTTTCGACGCGCCCGTGGTGGCGAGCGTCGATGTGCGCGGCGGCGGTCCGGGCACGCGCGAGACCGCGCTGCTCGATCCGGCGCAGACCGTGGAGGGGATCGACGCCATCGTAATATCGGGCGGCTCGGCTTTCGGGCTCGATGCCGCCTCCGGCGTGCAGGCCTATTTGCGCGAGCAGGGCCGCGGCTTTGCCGTGCGCGAGGCGCGCGTGCCGATCGTGCCGGGCGCGATCCTGTTCGATCTGCTCTCAGGCGGCGACAAGGACTGGGGGCGCTACCCGCCCTATCGGGAGTTCGGTTATGACGCCGCCAAATCGGCGGGCGGCGATGCGGCGCTCGGCAGCGTCGGCGCAGGACTAGGCGCCACCACCGTCAATCTCAAAGGCGGCATCGGCCAAGCCTCGGCGCAAACCCGCGACGGGCTCATGGTCGGCGCGCTGGTGGCAGTGAACGCCGCCGGCAGTGTCACCGTCGGCGACGGCGCGCAATTCTGGGCGGCGCCCTTCGAACAGAACAACGAATTCGGCGGTCGCGGCTGGCCGTCAAGCTTTCCGCCCGATGCGCTGGCGCTGCGCAGCAAAGGCGGGCCGCGCCAGGCCACCACGCTCGCCATCATTGCTACGAATGCGAAGCTTTCCAAGGCGCAGTGCAAGCGCCTGACGGTCATGGCTCACACCGGAATGACGCGCGCGATTTATCCGGTGCACACGCCGCTCGACGGCGACGTCGTGTTCGCGGCGGCGACGGGCGAAAAGCCGCTGCCCGATCCGATCTTCCCGCTCAGCGAACTCGGCATGCTCGCCGCCAATGTGCTGGCGCGCGCCATCGCCCGCGGCGTCTATGAGGCCAAGGCTTTGCCATTCCCCGGCGCGTTGCCGAGTTGGAAAGATAAGTTCGGCAAATAGCGTCCGCGCTCAGCCGCGTCCCGAGGCTTTGCGCAACAGCGCCACCGCATCGTCCGGCGCTGCGTCGCCTGTCCATGCAATAAACTGATCCGGCCGCACCAGCGTCAGGCGCGCCCCATAAGCCTCGCGCCCGTCGCGGAAACCATCCTCGATAACCTTGAGCGGTATCGCAAGCGACTGCGCCGCTTGCCGGATTGCCTGCACGCTACCCGGTTCTACATCGAAGGCCAGGAGCGCAAAGCCGTGGCCGAGTTCCTCGAACACATTCCTCCCTGACGATAAAACCTGTGGCGCGAGATGATGCCCGGGCCTTGCGGTGAACGAGTGCTGACCGCGTGCGGTCGTCACGCCGCCGGGCGGACCCGCAACCACTGGCGAGCCCTCGTAATTCGGCTCGTAAGATTGCGCGCGGTTGGGCGCCTCGGTTTCTCGCGCCGCCCAGGCTTGCTCAAACGCTTGCTTGTCACGTGCCGGATTGTAGCGGGCGAGAAAAGCGGCATCCTTGGCGATGCGGGCGGCGATGAAATCCTCGGCGACATCGCGGAATACGGGTTCGCGCTCCTGCGAATATGAATCGAGCAAAGCGTCGCCGCCCCAACCTTGCAGCCGGGCCGCAAGCTTCCAACTCAAATTGACCGAATCCTCCAGGCCATTGTTGAGCCCGAAGCCGCCATAGGGCGGATGGCTATGCGCGGCATCGCCGGCAATGAAAACGCGTCCTACCCGGTAGTTCTCCGCCACCGCATTCTTCAAATCCCAGAAGCCGACATGGTCGAACTCGCAGGCGAAATCGAAGCCCGCGGCTTTGCGCAGCAGCGCCTTGAAATCGTAGCCCTCGCGCACGGTGTCGCGCGGAATCGGCGCGTGGAAGAAAAACTCCTCGCCGACATCGATGCGGCCAAAGAACTGCCAGTAGCCGTTAAAGTCTGGATGCATGGCCCGATAGACCGAGCGCTGCGGAAAACGCTTGAGCCGCTCGTGAAAATCGCGCGAGCGAAACACGATCAACACCATCAACTGATCGAAATCGGTGCCGCTGCGCGCGATGCTGGCCTGCTCGCGCACAATGGAGCGCGGCCCATCGCAGCCCACGGCATAGTCGGCGGTCAGAATTTCGCGACCCAGCCCGTCTTCCTCGACGATTGAAACGCGAACGCCTGCGTCATCCTGATTCACGCTTTCCGCCGACCAACCAAACCGGGTCGTCACGTCGGGCAGCGTCGCGAGCTTCTCCCGCAGCACCGCTTCCATGCGGTATTGCGGCAGGCGGTCATTATCCTGAAAGTAGAAAGGGCGAACCACCTCACGGCCCTTTGGCGCGTGCCAATAATCGCTCGCGAGGCTGCCATAGGCCGTGATTTCGCCAATGGCTGCGTCGGGCGGCATTATTCGCGCGGCGCGAAGCCTCTCGACGATGCCCCAGAAATAGAAATGCTCCAGCGTACGCTGCGTCAGGTTCTGGCCCTTGGGGATAAGATGCAGTCCAGTGCGGCTTTCGATCAGCGCGCAGGTCACGCCGCGTAGGCCGAGATCGAGCGCAAGCCCGACACCCACCGGCCCACCGCCGACAACGACGACCTGGTATTGCTTTTCCACTTCGCGCACCTCACGATCAGTTGCCATAGCACAGGGGAGAGAAACGTGAAGGCGAAGTCGCTGTTGGGCGGGTTGATTATTTGCGGCGCGTTTTTGGCTGCCATGATCCCAGCGCGGGCCGAAACCTATCCAAGCCGCGTCATCCGCATCATCGTGCCGTTTCCGGCCGGCGGCCTGAACGACAATGTCGCGCGCATCGTGCAGCCATATCTGCAAGAGGAACTCGGCCAGCCCGTGATCGTCGAGAACCGCTCCGGCGCCAGCGGCATTGTCGGCACCGACGCGGTCGCGAAAGCGGCGCCCGACGGCTACACCGTCGCCATCGTCGCCTCATCACACACTGTAACGCCAGCGACGAATTCGAAACTGCCTTATGACACGGTGCGCGATTTGGCCGCCGTCAGCTTGCTGGTGCGCGACCCGCTATTGTTCGTCATCAGCGCGACGGTGCCGGCGAAAACATTGGGTGAGTTTGTCGCACTGGCCAAAGCGCAGGCGGGGAAATTCAATTACGCCACGCCCGGTACCTCCAGCCAATCGCATTTCGTCAATGAACTGTTCAACGAGCGCGCGGGCATCAAGATGACCGAAATCCCCTATCGCGGCGGCGCGCCTGCGATGCTGGCCTTGATCGGCGGCGAAGCGCAATTTGCCGTGCTGTCGCAGCAGCTCTCCGCGCCGCAAATTACCGCGGGTACCATTCGCGCCGTCGCCTCGGGTGGCGCCAAGCGCCAGCCGCATTATCCAAAACTGCCTACCTTGAGCGAAGCCGGTTATCCGGACCTCGAAGCCGTGCAATGGGTCGGCATGCTGGCACCGGCAAAAACGCCGAAAGAGGTCATCGGGCGGCTTAATGCGGCGCTGCGCAAGATTCTCGCGCGCGCCGATGTGACCAGCAAATTCGAGGCGCTGAGCGTAACGCCGGCTTCCACCTCACCGGAGGAATTTCAGACTCTGATCGAGACCGAGGTCAAGCAGTGGACCGACGTGGCGAAAAAAGCCGGCATGGTGGCGCAGTGAGCAGCCATTAGCCGGCGAAGCGCGAGGCGGCATAAGGCGCCGGATCGCAGAATGGCGTCTCGCCCGCAATCATCTCGGCAATCATCCGCCCGGTGGCGGGGCCGAGCGTAAGCCCCCAATGCGCGTGACCTATTGCGAGCCATAGTCCCGCAAGGCCCGGCGCGCGCCCGATGACCGGGCGTGAATCCGGAAAACAGGGCCGCGCGCCCAGCCAGGTCTTGTCGTCCGTGCGCTCGCCCAGCGGAAACAATTCGCGCGCTTTCGGCATCAGCCGGTCGAACTGCACCGGCGTCGGCTTAGCATCGCGCGCGGCGAATTCGACGCCGGTGGTCAGGCGAATGCCCTGCTCCATCGGCGTGATTAGATAGCCGTTTTCTGTATCGACCACCGGCCGCGCCAGCGGCGCATTGCCTTGCGCGTTGAAATGCCGGTGATAGCCGCGCTTGACCGCCATCGGCAGCTTGAGGCCGAGCGGCTCCAACAAATCCGGCGCCCACGGCCCGAGCGCAACGACGACCTCACTCGCATCGACGCCGCCCTCGTTGGTCTCAACACGCCAAAATGAGCCCGAGCGATGCAGCGACCGCGCGTCACCCGTCAGCGTCAGACCGCCCAGCGCGGAAAAGCGGGCGGCATAAGCGCGCGTCACCGCCAGCGGGT
>Ga0182030_10022037_pt1 | contig 11886 bp, 10 predicted proteins | sample 812S3MmetaG_FD_121299 | JGI IMG/M metagenome (GOLD analysis project Ga0182030, IMG submission 121299) | Permafrost microbial communities from Stordalen Mire, Sweden - 812S3M metaG (Illumina Assembly) | ecosystem: Environmental > Terrestrial > Soil > Wetlands > Permafrost | place: Sweden... | reverse complement strand
GCCTGGCGCACATTGAGCCCTTCGTCGACAATGCGCTTGGCGGCCGCGGCCGGATCGGGCACGCCGATCAGCGCCCGCGCATGGCCGGCCGACAGCTGGCCCGACGCGATGTAGGCCTGCACCTCGGCCGGCAATTTCGTCAGCCGCATCATGTTGGCGACGTGGCTGCGGCTCTTGCCGACGATCTTCGCGATCTCGTCCTGGCTGCGCTTGAATTCATCGGCGAGCGCATGATAGCCCTGCGCCTCTTCCATCGCGTTGAGATCCTCGCGCTGCACGTTTTCGATGATCGCGATCTCGAGAGCCTCGCTGTCGCTGACATCGACCGGCACGATCGGCACCTCGTGCAGGCCGGCGATTTGCGATGCGCGCCAGCGGCGCTCGCCGGCAATGATTTCGAAACGGTCCTGCGCGCCGCGCACTGGCCGCACCACGATCGGCTGGATCACGCCATGCTGCCGGATCGAATCGGCGAGCTCGGCAAGTTCGGCGTCGGAAAAATCGCGGCGCGGATTGCGCGGATTCGGTTTGAGGAATTCGATCGGCACCTTGCGCTGCGCGCGCGGCCGATCGAGATGCGCGGCCTCGCCGCCGACATCTCCGATCAGACTTGCAAGACCGCGGCCCAGTCGCGAACGCGCTTCGTCGGCCATCGCCAGCTCCCTTGGATTCACGCGCACTACTCCGGATTGGACGCTTATATTTTCAATCATCCTTCGAGGCTCGGGGCGTCGCCCCTTCGCACCTCTGGATGACACTGCGGTTATTGCCGTCGCCGCGAGGCGAAATTTTCCTAATGCGTGCGCAGTTCGCGCTCGCGCTGGATCACTTCCGTCGCGAGCTTGAGATAGGCTTCGCTGCCGACGCATTTGAGGTCGTACACCAGCACCGGCTTGCCGTAGGACGGCGCCTCGGAGATGCGCACATTGCGCGGGATCATGGTGTTGTAGACCTTGGCTCCCATGAACTGCCGGACATCGGCGACCACCTGGTTCGACAGATTGTTTCGCGAGTCGAACATGGTCAGCACGATGCCATGGATCGACAGATTGGGGTTGAGGGTCGAGCGCACCTGCTCCACCGTCTGCAGCAATTGCGACAGGCCCTCCAGCGCGAAGAACTCGCACTGCAGCGGCACCAGGATCGCATCCGATGCCGCCATCGCATTGACGGTCAGAAGATTCAGCGACGGCGGACAATCGATCAGCACATAGGTGTAATCGGACTCCGGCGTGATGTTGGTGTTCAGCGCCGCGATGGCATCGCGGAGGCGAAACGCACGGTCTCGGGTCGAACCCAGTTCAAGTTCGAGACCGGAAAGATCCATCGTCGATGCCGCGATATGCAGACGCGGCACCGCGGTCGGCACCACCGCATCGCGCAACGGCGCTTCGCCGATCAGCACGTCATAGGTCGAGCAGTTGCGGCTGCGGCGATCGATGCCGAGACCGGTGGAGGCATTGCCCTGCGGATCGAGATCGACAATCAACACGCGTTCGCCGATGGCGGCCAGCGCGGTGCCGAGATTGATGGCGGTGGTGGTTTTGCCGACGCCGCCTTTCTGATTCGCAAGCGCCAGGATGCGCGGATGGCCGGCCGGACGTCGCGCCATATCTTGTTGATAAATCTGATCAATTACGGTCATGCGCGAGCGCCATCGGTTGCTGCGGAGGGGTTGCGCCGCTCGATCTGGTCGAGCTCGACGATCCAGCCGTGTCCGCCGGTGCGGCTGGAATGCAGATGCGGATCGATATTCCAATATTTAGTGGCCTCGGTCAATTCAGCCTCTACATCTTGGCCCTTAAGAAATAGAGCCTTTGCGCCTTTTTTCACCAGCGGCTCCGCGAAGCCGATGAGCTGGTGTAGCGGAGCCACCGCCCGGGCAGTGACGCAATCGACCTTGCCAGTGATTCTATCCACACTATCCCCGATATCCGCCAGATGAACCATGCCGGGAGAGCCGGTAACCCGCAACGCCTCCCGCAGAAAGGCCGCCTTCTTGGCATTACGCTCGACCAAATGAACCATCGCGTCGGCCGTTTCCGCCAACGCACAGGCCAGGACGACGCCGGGAAAGCCGCCGCCGCTGCCAAGATCAGCCCATATGACGGCTGATGGAGCGAGGCTCAAAAGCTGGAGCGAATCGGAGATATGCCGGGTCCACAGATTTGGAAGCGTCGATGGCGCAATCAGATTGGTTTTGGCCTGCCATTCCAGCAGCAGATCGACATAGCGTTGCAGTCGGGCCTCTGTTTCACGTGAAACAGGGGTGAGCTTCAGAGCCACCGCCTTATCAGCGGCCGAGATAGGGGAGGAAGCCTGTTTCAGTGCTTTGGCCATTTTGCTGCGACGCCGTTATCCTGAGGTGCGAGCCCCTCCGGCGAGCCTCGAAGGATGCTGGCCGAAGCAAGCTTGCAGCCCATCCCTTCAAGGGGCGCAAGAGCGCACCTCAGGATGACGTCGGAATGTACCTAGCCGCATTTCTGTTTCACGTGAAACACGTCAAGCCGACGCAACCTCAGGCTTCCGCCGCGCTTCTCTCCGCAGGTAGCTTGCCAAAATTCCGAGTGCCGCCGGGGTCAGGCCATCCAGCCGGCCCGCCTGCCCTACTGTTCGTGGCCGCGTTGCTTCAAGCTTCGAACGCGCCTCGTTGGAGAGCCCGGGTACCACACTGTAATCGATATCGGCCAGGATCAGCCCTTCGTCGCGGCGGAAGGCGTCGACATCGGCGGTCTGGCGCTTGAGATACACATCGTATTTGGCATCGATCTCGAGATGGACGGCGATCGATGGATCAACGGCCGACAACTCCGGCCAGATCTCGCGCAGCTCGGCCCAACCGATATCGGGATAGGCCAGCAATTCAAACGCCGAGCGGCGATGACCGTCGTGGTTGAGCGCCAGACCATGTCCGGCGGCTTCATTCGGCGTCAGCGTCAGCGATTTTGCCAGCGCCTTCGCGGCTTTCAGCGCCGTCATCTTGGCCCCGTGGCACCGTGATCGCACCTGCCCCACGCAATCCAGAGCAATGCCCCTGCCGGTCAGGCGTTGGTCGGCATTGTCGGCTCGCAGCGTAAGTCGGTATTCCGCCCTGGAGGTAAACATCCGGTACGGCTCGGTGATGCCGCGTGTCACCAGATCGTCGATCATCACCCCGAGGTAACCCTCGGCGCGGTCGAACACGATCGGATCAGCCCCGCTGGCTGACAGTGCTGCATTGAGGCCCGCAACAAGCCCCTGGGCCGCAGCCTCCTCGTAACCCGTGGTGCCGTTGATCTGTCCGGCCAGGAACAGCCCCGGCAGCCGCTTGGTCTGCAAAGTCGGATCGAGTTCGCGGGGGTCGACGTGGTCGTATTCGATGGCATAGCCGGGCCGGACCATCCGCACCCGCTCCAGACCGGGAATCGTCGCCAGAATGGCCAGCTGCACCTCTTCGGGCAGCGATGTGGAGATCCCGTTTGGATAGACCGTGGTGTCGTCGAGCCCCTCGGGCTCCAGGAAAATCTGATGTCCGTTGCGGTCCCCGAAGCGGACGATCTTATCCTCGATCGACGGACAATAACGTGGACCGCTGCTTTTGATCTGGCCGGAATACATCGGCGAGCGATGCACATTGGCCCGGATCACGTCATGGGTTGCCGGCGTGGTGCGGGTAATGCCGCACTGGATCTGCGGCGTCGTGATCCGGTCGGTCAGCACCGAAAATGGTTCTGGCGGATCGTCGCCCGGCTGCATTTCCACTGCGGACCAGTCGATGGTGGAGCCATCGAGCCGCGGTGGCGTGCCGGTCTTCAGCCGCCCCAAGGTGAATCCGGCGCGCTCGAACGAGCCCGAGAGCCCGATGGCCGGCGCCTCATCGACCCGGCCGGCTGGCCAATTCCTTTCGCCGAGATGGATCAATCCGCGCAAAAAGGTTCCGGTAGTGATGACCACCGCACCGGAGAAAAGCTCACGGCCATCCGCAAGGCGAATCCCGGTGACGCGGTCACCCGAGACGATCAGTTCGTCCGCCTCGCCCTCGATCACGCGGAGATTGGGCGCTTCGGTGATGGCGGCCTGCATCGCCGCAGCGTAGAGCTTGCGGTCGGCCTGGGCGCGCGGGCCACGCACGGCTGGACCCTTGCGGCGGTTGAGCATGCGAAATTGAATACCGGCGGCGTCCGCGACCCGGCCCATCAACCCGTCCAGCGCATCGACCTCGCGGACCAGATGGCCCTTGCCGAGGCCCCCGATCGCAGGGTTGCAGGACATCGTTCCGATGGTTACGAACCGATGGGTCAGCAGCGCCGTGCGGGCGCCAAGGCGAGCGCTCGCGCCCGCCGCCTCGCAGCCGGCGTGGCCGCCGCCGATCACGATCACGTCGAACGAGGTTCGCGAGAAATTCATGGCGCGACTTCTATCGCGAGATCATAAGAGCCGGAAGTCGGAACTTGGTGCCCTTCCGGCTTTCGACCTAAAAATGCAAAATCTGAGACCAAAACCGAGATTGTTTCACGTGAAACATGCCTCTTCGAGAAGTGAATCTCGAATCATCACTTCCCTATGCAAAAATCGCGGAAAATCTTGTCAAGGATATCCTCGACATCAACCCGACCCAGCAGCCGCCCGAGCGAGTGCGCTGCAGCACGCAAATCCTCCGCCATGAACTCCTCGCCCTGACTCACCGCGCTCATGCTGCGGTGCAGCAAATTCGCTGTCTCGCGCAGCAATTGCCGATGCCGCTCCCGGCCGATCACCCCGGCGTCTCCCGAGCCAAAATAATCTCGCGCAAACGCCACCAGCGCCTCGATCAATTCCTTGATCCCGTCGCCCCGGCTTGCCGAAATCTCGAAATCGAACCCGCCGGATTCCGCCTTGCCCGCGGCAAGATCGATTTTGGTGCGCACCGTCCACATCGGTACGGCGCCGTCGACCGCCGCCCCCGACGACACCCCATCGACCAGCCATAACACCAGGTCCGCCTCGGCTGCCCGCGTCCTGGCGCGGCGCACGCCTTCCTGCTCCACCGGATCGTCCGTCTCACGAATCCCCGCGGTGTCCATCACCGTCACCGGATAACCGTCGAGATCGAGTTGGACTTCGATGACATCCCGCGTGGTGCCGGCATGCGGCGAGACGATCGCAACCTCGCGCCGCGCCAACTGATTCATCAGCGTCGACTTGCCGACGTTCGGCGGCCCTGCAATCGCCACCACCAATCCCTCGCGCAGCCGTTCGGTTTGGCCCTGCGCCGCAAGCACTTCTTCGATTTCGCCGAGCAGCCTCTTGATCTTTGCGAGCGCCGGCGCGATCAGCTCGGCCGATACGTCGCCTTCGTCGGAGAAATCGATTCCCGCTTCGATCAGCGCGGAGGCTTCGATGATCCGCTCACGCCAGTCCCGCGCCCGGTCGCCGAGCAACCCTTTCAACTGACGCAGTGCCTGGCGACGCTGCCGATCGGTGTCGGCATGGATCAAGTCGTCCAGACCTTCAGCCTCGGTGAGATCGAGCTTGCCATTTTCGAACGCGCGGCGGGTAAACTCGCCCGGCTCCGCCGCGCGTAGATCTGTAAACGCCGAGAGCGCCGCGAACAGCGCCGCCAACACCGCACGTCCGCCATGGACGTGGAATTCCGCCACATCCTCGCCGGTCGCACTCGCCGGTCCCGGAAACCATAGCACCACCGCATCGTCGATCGGCTGGCTGTCCGCATCGCGCAGCACCGCCCGTGTCGCCATCCTCGGCGCCGGAACCCTGCCCGCCAGCGAGTTCAGCGCGATCCCCGCCTGCGGTCCGGACAACCGCACCATCGAAATAGCGCTCGGCGGCCGACCCGATGACAGCGCGAAAATGGTTTGATCCCGCGGATGCATCGCCTATTTGCCCTCTGAGTCATTGAAAAGGCAACGGAATTTCTCCGATTGTCACCCGCCCGTCGATTTCATGCGGTGAAAGCAATATCGGCGACCGGGTGCAGCAAATGCTGCAGCATTGGCGCAGCATTTATGCTGCAGAAATTCATCGGTTTTCGCGATCGACCCTCGCCTTTAAAATAATTCGTAGTAATTTCAATGGCTTGGTAGAAGGCCCTCCGAGGCCAGCAAACTTCCCTATGCTGCAGTCCTGCTGCAGCATAGACCGCAGCATCGGTTTTCGGAGATCAGCAATAAAAAGGGCGCCCTTCGCGAGGGCGCCCCGTCCAAAGCCGGTCAGATGGCTCAGGTATTCATCGATTCGAAGAATTCCGAGTTGTTCTTGGTGTTGCGCAGCTTGTCGAGCAGGAAGTCGATCGCGTCCATGGTGCCCATCGGATTGAGGATCCGGCGCAGCACATACATCTTTTTCAGGAGCTGCGGATCGGTGATCAGCTCTTCCTTGCGGGTACCGGACCGCGAGATATCGATCGCGGGGAAGGTGCGCTTGTCCGAAACCTTGCGATCGAGAATCAGTTCGGAGTTACCGGTGCCTTTGAATTCCTCGAAAATCACTTCGTCCATGCGGCTGCCGGTATCGACCAGCGCGGTGGCGATGATGGTGAGCGAGCCGCCCTCCTCGATGTTGCGCGCGGCGCCGAAGAAACGCTTGGGCCGCTGCAGCGCGTTGGCATCGACGCCGCCGGTCAGCACCTTGCCGGATGACGGCACCACGGTGTTGTAGGCGCGCCCCAGCCGCGTAATCGAGTCCAGCAGGATCACCACGTCGCGGCCGTGCTCGACCAGCCGCTTGGCCTTCTCAATGACCATCTCGGCGACCTGGACGTGACGCACCGCGGGCTCATCGAAGGTCGACGAGACGACTTCGCCCTTCACCGAGCGCTGCATGTCCGTGACTTCCTCCGGCCGCTCGTCGATCAGCAGCACGATCAGATAGCACTCCGGATGATTGGCCGTGATCGAATGCGCTATATTTTGCATCAGTACGGTCTTGCCGGTGCGTGGCGGCGCCACGATCAAGGCGCGCTGGCCCTTGCCGATCGGCGCGACGATGTCGATAACCCTTGCAGAAAGGTCCTTTCTGGTGGGGTCTTCGAGTTCGAGCCGGAACCGCTGATCGGGAAACAGCGGCGTCAGATTGTCGAAATTGACCTTGTGCTTGGATTTCTCCGGGTCCTCAAAATTCAGCGTGTTGACCTTGAGCAGCGCAAAATAGCGTTCGCCTTCTTTCGGGCTGCGAATGTGGCCTTCGATGGTGTCGCCGGTGCGAAGCCCGAAGCGGCGGATCTGCGACGGTGAAACATAGATGTCATCCGGTCCGGGCAGGTAATTGGCATCCGGCGAACGCAGAAATCCAAAACCGTCGGAGAGAACCTCGACGACGCCTTCGCCGATAATGTCGGTTTCCTGGATCGCGAGTTGTTTGAGAATGGCGAACATCAGCTCCTGCTTGCGCATCGTGCTGGCATTTTCGACCCCTTTCTCTTCAGCGAACGAGACGAGCTCGGCCGGCGTTTGAGCCTTGAGGTCTTGAAGTTTCATTTCCCGCATTGGGGTGGTCCTGTGGAATAACGGGGAGGGATTGCGAGGTGGCTTTAAGAAAATGCGGGCTGAAAATCAGATGGTCCGCAGAAGTCTTGAGCAAGGAAGGTGCCGGAGAGGCTTCAAACCTGATGCGGCGGCCGGTTCAACGAGGAAACCGGGACGCAACCACATCCGCCTGCGTGGGGTGGGATTTCAGCAATATAGAAAATCAGTCGGCTTTCCGCAAGCGGGCGTAAAGCTGGAGCTATTGAGGCTGTCGCGGTCAGAACGGCTTCACCACCACCAGGATCACAATCCCGATCATCAAAACAGTCGGCACCTCATTGATAATACGATAGAATTTCTGACTTCTGAGATTGCGATCGGCGGCGAAGTCCTTGACGCAGCGAGAAAAAAAACCGTGGACGCCGGACAGCATCACCACCAGCAGGAACTTTCCGTGCAACCAGCCGGCCGAGAGCCAGTGCCCGGCCCAGGCGAGATACAGCCCCGCCAGCCAGGTCACGATCATTGCCGGGTTGATAATCGCCTTCAGCAACCGCCGTTCCATTAATTTGAACGTCTCGGACTGCCTCGATCCGGTTTCCGCCCCGCAATGGTAGACGAACAGCCGCGGCAAATAGAGCATCCCGGCCATCCAGGCGATCACCGCGATCACGTGCAGCGCCTTGATCCATTCATAGATCGTCGACGTCTCACTCATTCGCGAAAGCCAGTTCTGTCGTCTGCATCTCTGGAACATTCCCGCCGATATCGGCGTTACGGCGAAACCTGAAATCGCGTTGAACGGAGACATATCCGCAAGCAGCCCTTTTCTAAAACAATAATTTTAGAATCTTAGGTTTGAGTCTAAGTAGCGGTGGATTAGGCCCACGCAAAACCTTCCCGCAATTCTCCATGGTTGTTCACATCCATCAACAATTTTTCCGGTGTTTCGGACCGCGCGAATAACGTTACTCGTTTCAGGCACTTGCAAGGCGTTATGGTCAGCTTATGAAGAGACAAGTCCACATAACCTCGCTATCATCGCGACGATGAGGCGGACTTATCCTTTTGGCGAGGCCTGTGCAGAGAAAGCCGGGTTATCCCTGAACCATCGATCCGCATACGATTCTCGCAGGTAAGCTCCACAGCGATTCACAGGATACACAGGGGTCACGGTGCCCACGACCGGCAGCTATTTCCATCTCCACCTCGTGTCTGATTCGACCGGTGAAACGCTGATCACGGTGGCGCGCGCGGTCGCTGCCCAGTACGCCAACGTGACGCCGGTCGAGCATGTCTATCCCTTGGTGCGCAGCCAGAAGCAGCTCGATCGCGTGCTCGATGAGATCGAGGAAGCGCCCGGCATCGTGCTATTTACGCTGTTGGAAAAGGACCTGGTCGGTCGGCTGGAAGCCAAGTGCCAGCAGATCAACATCCCGAGCCTTTCGATCATCGGTCCGGTGATGCAATTGTTTCAGGCCTATCTTGGCGCGGCGACCACCGGGCGCGTCGGCGCGCAGCACACCCTGAATGCGGAATATTTCAAGCGGATCGATGCGCTCAATTATTCCATGATGCATGATGATGGCCAGCATGTGGAAGGCCTCGAAGAGGCGGACGTGGTTCTGGTCGGAGTGTCGCGCACCTCGAAAACGCCGACCTCGATCTATCTCGCCAACCGTGGCATCCGCACCGCGAATGTTCCGCTGGTGCCGGGCATCGCGATCCCGCATCAACTGGAAACGCTGAAAAAGCCGCTGGTGGTCAGTCTGCACGCGACGCCGGAGCGATTGATCCAGGTCCGTCAGAACCGGCTGTTGAGCATGGGCGCCGGTCCCGGCAACGACACCTATATCGACCGTCAGGCCGTCACCGACGAAGTCGCGTATGCCCGGCGCTTGAGCGCCAAGTTCAATTGGGCGCTGCTCGACGTCACGCGGCGGTCGATCGAGGAAACCGCCGCCGCGATATTGAAACTGTTCACCGACCGGCAGCGGCAACGGCTTCCGGAATGACGCTTTGGCGCGGAAAATATCCTTTGATTCTCGCCTCGCAGAGCAACGCGCGGCAGGCGCTGCTGCGCAATGCCGGCATCGACTTCGAAGCCGTTGCGGCCGACATCGATGAGCGCAAGGTTCAGCAAGCCTCAGGTCTTTCAGCGCCTGGCGCCATCGCGGCACTTCTGGCGCGGCAGAAGGCGCTTTCCGTGTCGTCGCGACAGTCGGGCAGATTTGTGGTCGGCGCGGACCAGACATTGTCGCGCGGCGCGCTGCTTTTCGTGAAGCCCGCCGGTCGTGCGCAGGCTGCAGAGCAGTTACGCGCGCTTGCCGGCGGCAGCCATGAACTGCATTCCGCCGTTGCCGTGGCGCGCGATGGCCAGATATTGTTCGAGGAAGTCTCCGTCGCGCGGATGACCATGCGGCAACTTGGCGACACCGAGATTGGCGCCTATCTGGATGAAGCGGGAGAGGCGGTCACTACCAGTGTCGGTGCCTACCAGCTTGAGGGACTTGGCGTGCATCTGTTCGAGCGTATTGAAGGCGATCATTTCACTATCCTTGGCCTGCCGCTGCTGCCGTTGCTGGCGTTTTTGCGAGGCGCGGGGCTGCTCGGTGTGTGAAAGAAAACCCCCGCAGATCGCGTATGGCGAAATTCAAATGGTAATTTCCTGATGATCGTCCTTGGGCTGACCGGTTCGATCGGGATGGGAAAATCGACCACCGCAAAGCTGTTCGCCGAAGCCGGCGTGCCGGTTTACGATGCCGATGCGACCGTTCACAGGATCTATGAAGGCGAGGCGGTGCCGGCCATCGAAGCGGCGTTTCCGGGCACGACGTCCGGCGGCAAGGTCGATCGCGGCAAGCTGTCGGCGCAAGTGGTGCATGATCCCGCCGCGATCCGAAGGCTGGAGCAGATCGTTCATCCGATGTTGCGCAGCTATCACCAGAAGTTCCTGCACGACGCCGAACAGGCCGGCGCACCTGTCGCCGTGATGGATGTGCCGTTGCTGTTCGAGACCGGCGGTGAGAAGCGCGTCGATGCGGTGGTGGTGGTAACGACGACGCCGGAAGCCCAGCGCCAGCGCATCCTGGCGCGCGGCACCATGAGCGCCGAGGCCCTCGACGCCATCCTGGCGCGACAACTGCCGGACGCCGAAAAACGTCAGCGCGCGGATTTCGTGGTGGATACGTCGCACGGCCTCGATCCCGTACGCGCGCGAATCCGGGACATTCTGGATCAGGCTGTTAAGATGCCGCAGCGGCGATCCTGATTCGCCGATTTTCCGGTTTGTCATTATGCGCGAAATCATTCTCGATACCGAAACCACCGGCCTCGATCCGCTGCGCGGCGATCGGCTGGTCGAAATCGGCTGTGTCGAGATCTTCAATCGCATGCCGACCGGCCAGACCTTTCATCGGCACCTCAATCCGCAGCGCGACATGCCGGCGGAAGCCTTCGCCGTGCACGGTCTTTCCAGCGAATTTCTCGCCGACAAGCCGCTGTTCGATGAGGTGGTCGAGGATTTTCTGGAATTTATCGCCGACGCGCCGCTGGTGATCCACAACGCGTCGTTCGATATCGGGTTCATCAACGCCGAGCTTGACCGTGTCAAGCGGCCGCCGATTGCACGCGACCGGCTGGTCGACACGCTGCTGCTGGCGCGGCGCAAGCATCCGGGCGTGTCCAACCGTCTCGACGATCTCTGCTCGCGCTATGCGATCGACAATTCACGCCGCACCAAGCACGGCGCCTTGCTCGACGCCGAGTTGCTGGCCGAGGTTTACATCGATCTGATCGGGGCCCGGCAGTCGCAATTGATCCTGGCGAGCGAAGCCCGCGATTCGCGCGCCGGCGGGCATGGCGAAATGCCGCGGCGGCAACGCCTATTGCCGCTGATGCCGCGAATCACCGAGGCCGACCGCGCGGCGCATCGGGATTTCGTCGCCACCCTGGGCGACAAGGCGATCTGGAATGATTTTCTGAACGCGTGACCGGCGATCGGGCTTAGCTCGGTTTGGTCTGCGCGGCCTGGGCGGCGGCGGCTTGCCGTTCCATATTCTGACGGTACAGACCGACAAAATCGACCGGATCGAGCATCAGCGGCGGGAAACCGCCATCGCGCACCGAAGTGGCGATGATTTCGCGGGCGAACGGGAACAATAGCCGCGGACATTCAATCATGACCAGCGGATGAAGGTTTTCCTTCGGGACGTTCAAAATGCGGAACACAACGGCATAGGCCAGATCGAAACTGAACATCACCTTGCCGCCGTTTTCCGCCTTGCCTTCGACCAAAAGCGTCACTTCGAATTCGTTTTCTGCGATATTGTTGGCGCTGACGTTGATCTGGATATTGATCGCGGGTTGCTGCGGCTGCGGCGCCAGCGAGGCCGGCGCGTTCGGATTTTCGAACGAAAGGTCCTTGGTATACTGCGCCAGCACG
>Ga0182030_10022036_pt1 | contig 11887 bp, 12 predicted proteins | sample 812S3MmetaG_FD_121299 | JGI IMG/M metagenome (GOLD analysis project Ga0182030, IMG submission 121299) | Permafrost microbial communities from Stordalen Mire, Sweden - 812S3M metaG (Illumina Assembly) | ecosystem: Environmental > Terrestrial > Soil > Wetlands > Permafrost | place: Sweden... | reverse complement strand
TTTTGTTTTCTTTATTTTGAGCTTTTTTTTATAAAGAAAGAACTTTTAGTATTAATATACTGTATTATATAAAGACAAAGATTATAGTAAAAGAGATATAATAGACAATACTATAGTAAGCTAGCTTAATTAGAAAGGTCTGTATAATATAGGACTATAAGTGTTTATAGACTTAGTACTCTAGAGACTATAACCAATTACAATACAATTAAGTCTTATACTACTATAGAAAGTGATCACCCCTGTGATACTAACAAGTAGTAATCTTTTATAATTGTTTTTTATATTAGTCTTAATAAATAGTTTAAGCTTATCTACTTTTTTTTAAAAATTATAATTACAAATATTATTAACTTTAAAATAATTATAAAAGTCAGATTATAGCCAAAGCTAGTAGATATAGCTATAATTTTCAAAATACTTTAAAAACTAAAAATAAACTTTCTTTTATTTAGCAAATAGGAAAAATCAAAAAAAAAATATACAAAAACTATTTGAAATTTAGAATTAAAAAAATAAATAAAATTAAAAAGACTATTACTTACTTAGAAAAATATATTAATAATAATTAGCTAAGACTATTTATTTTTGAGAAAAATATAGTATAATAATTAGTATATAATTATAACTAAGAGTTATATAAATTATTATAAGCAAATAGACTATAAATAGTTTAGAAATACTACTTTAGCAGTCTTTTTATAAACTATTATAAACAATCTAGTATTTGATTTAGTAGTAATTTTTTTTTTTCTTTTTTTTATATATATTATAGTTTTTTTTGAATCTATTAAACTATTAAGCCTTAAGTCTATAAAAGCAGACTTTTTACAAAGAAAGATCTTATTACAGGACTATAGATTATATTAGTCAATTATAGATAGTCTCTGCTATAGATAGTATAATAAGACCATGTTTCCCAGAAAGGCCTCAACCCCCAATATTTGATGTCATTTGGACGGCCAGTAACCGAGTTAGACGAGCAGCACCTACCTGTCGTACAACGGCCGATCAGCTGGGATATCGCCGCCCTTCAATCTTCTTCCTTTTCACTTGGGAGTGGTCTCTCGTGCTAAAAGCTCACATCTTGTTTTCGTTTTGGTATACACCAACCTGTGTAATATCCCAGTATTCTCGATCGGACTACGTCCGATCAAATGAAGAGACCCTCGGATAATGATGACAGACCTGATACCCTTCAAATCTAACCTCATAACCCTTCTACTGCTAGCTCTTTGCCTTCAATCCAGAACATACCGCTTGCTAACCTACTAAACCCCACGCCTGAGAACCTACCATACGGGGCCCTGTGCAGTACGAAGAACCCAAGGAAGCAACACACCACAACAAACCCAGCCACCAATATCGCAGCAAGGGCACAGCCTCTCGGTCTTTGACTCTTCGCACTAGCCCACTCCCCTCCGAACGTCCGCCCCGGCCCAAGTCTCCGCCAAGACAACTCCAATCCCCACGCTGTTTCCCCTACCCCAGGGACAAACACCGTCCCATACGGCCGTTCCACCGTGCCCTACGTCCCAAAAACTCTCTTCAACCATCCTGGCGTCCAAATTAATTCCTTTTAATCCCAGAACTCGGACAAAGTCCAGTCGAAAGATCGGAGATGCGGGCAGTGACGAGATCGGTAGCTTGAATGATTGATGCTTCTGGGCAATTTAGGATGAGAGTTAGTAGGAGGATGGCATAGAGGAGGTATTGAGTGGGAATTTTGACGATGAAGGGGGTTAAGGGTTGGTTCCAAGAGTCGCGGGTAGTGGTTGTGATGAAGGGGAGGGCGAGGCGGAGGAGAGCCCTCGGCTAGAGGTGATGAGGAGGTTCGGGAGCCGTGGGATTTTTAGATTTTTTGCGCCTTTTTGAAACAATGTGGAGTTAGGAAAGTTCAAATCACTCAAATGACTTTAGGGGGAAGTCAAAATTCCAGGATCATTTACATAATCACATGCCCAACGACCATGCAGAAAGGCACCGATCGAAACTACATTAAAACAACAGAAGATACAACTCACCAAAACAACCCCACAATTGAAATAAATATAAATAAAAAGTCCGCCCATTGCGAAAATCTCGGTGAAGCAATCTCAAGCTTAGTACCATAAACATATACTACTCCACATCAGTCCCTCTCCCCCACCCGCCTAACTCCCTAATACACAACTTACAGAAATATGTATCAGATATCATGTCTATTTTTGGCCCCATAATAACAAGAGAAGCGAAGATTCGCCATAGCTTAGGTGGGAGCTGGATGAGAGATGGGATGAAGGCTTGCCCCTTTAAAAGCTCGCTTAAATTCGACGGCGTCGCCCCAGCAGTAGAGCTAAATCCTAGAGTTTCTCCTTGCTGGCTGAGCGACTGAGATCGCACGTGGCTGTGGCTCTATTTTTGAAGAAAAAAAAGCCGCCGAGCAGGATTTTGAAAGCGGAACTTCGTGCTGAGAATATTAATGCATTGTGTTATTAGAGAAGAAGTATGCGATTAAAACAAATATGGCGTAGTGAGCAGAGAAAATCGAGAAGCCCAATTGCATCGATGTTATTAATCTATCAAAAAGTATTCCTCTGTACCTAAATAGGCCTCGCCAGTGCGCGGGGTGTGGGATTGATACCAAATGGCTTCAATTGCAAGTGTCTCGCTCAAATTTAGATAGTGAGAGTCAGACTTGATACCCACAATAGTCCCCTTACCTGTTCTATTGAGCCTTCTTTAAGTGTCCAAATACTTCTTACGAAATACAAACTCCGGGTCAGCACAGCCCGTCTTTCAAAAGGCCAAAGCGAATGATCACTATTTAAATTATGCTAGAAGATGTCAGACAAAAATTGAATGAGATTGCAACACCCATAATCTGGAAGGGAAGAGAGACACAATATTTCTGTGATTGTTTCAACTATGTCAAACATTTTTTGGGTAAAGGGAGGAAGCAGTATGAAGCTGGTTATTTGTCAGTGTAGCAATGTCTGATCCGCTTGAAGACATCAGCTATCTCCTGACCTACATGAACATTTCGGCTCTGGTTTTTCTGGACTCTTTCTCTATTGTTCAACGTTCAGGTTCAGGACAAACATTCAGGCAAGTCATAATAAGGGCCAGAGGTATTATTCCACTGCCGGATGTGTGAGGGCTTCTATTGTTCCACTAATTCGCGAGCATTCACAAATCTCAGTTCCCCTCCATCCGCGCCTTCATCTTCCTCCAATGCATCATTTCCCAATTTCTCACATGTTCCAACACATCCAGCACCTGCATTTCTTTCGTGGGCGGCCCCTGCAGTTTCCACGAGCGGGCAAAAAGCACTTCCTTCCCCGGCAAAAGTAATATTGCTCGCCCATCCACTTTTTGAGCAAACGAAACAACTTTTTGTCCGACTGCAATTCACCTGTATCAGAACCTTCATATAGATCGACTGGGCCGTGGCGAGACGAGTGAATATTGTAAAAGCGTTTCGAGGTAACACCGAGGCAGGCGGAAGCGCAGGGGTCTAGATGGTCGAAAATTTTGTTGAGGATGCCAGGAGCAATTGTCGAGAGGATTGGTTTAGCTGTATTGGTTTGTCTGATAGATTGAGAGGCGGGGTTCTTAAGCTTTAGTTTGATGACGGGTCTGGCTTGAACCACGATAGTGTCTAGCATGGTTAGTGTGAGGAACTAAAGTATCGACCCTGGATGGATTGGGTGATAATTACCTTCGTCTTCCTCTCTCTTAGGAGAAACATCTTTCGTAGCAATTCTCTTACGTTTTGCCATTGTTGATCAAGTAAGCAATTTGTATGTTTGTTCGTACTTGTCGAAATTGAAGTAGTAAAGAAGAGAAAGACGCGACGAATCAGAAATTCACTTCTTCGCGTCGCTTTAACGCTATGAAAGTATCGTCTACTTTTTATGGAATTCTGCAGTTGATACCTTTACCTTTCAAGATCCCGTAATCCCCACTTGCTCCTCCTCAATACCAGCCTGTCCCATCCATCAAACAACCTCTTCTTGTTGCGCAGAAGAAGCATCCTCCCATTCGAATTATAATTCGAAGAGCAATCCTTGGCCATCCAATCTTTCACCAAGTCGCTAGCTTCACATCACGTCCACCGATCTCCGGAAAACCATCATAAATCCACAATTGAGCATTTGCATGAAAAGTGCAAGATAGATTTACTCACATCTACAGAATCACATCTCACATAAAGAATTTTGGAAATTAAGCTAGGCTACAATAATGCGGTTTCTATGCTTAGGTCTTGGATTGCGTGTCATCTCGCTTGACCCTCATAATTTAGAAGCTCATGAGACAAAGACCATAATAAGGACACCCAGATACTCGTACAATTCAACTTCCGTTCCCTGGCCCGAACCTCCCAGGACTCAGGTCTTTCGTACCTAAAATCTTAGAATCTCCCTCCCCAGATCTGTCTAAAAGAAACCATTCTCAGTAATATCAGACTTCTCCGACTTATCAGCCGGATAGTGCCAAGTCAGCACCTCCTTCATCTTCACCCCCGTCTTTCTCTCCATCATAACCTTACAAATCCAACACCAACACTCGCCCTTCATCCTCCAACACTCAATAATCGGCGCCGTGACCACAAACTTCCATCTAAACTGGCAAACCCAGTACTTCTCTCCCATCCAGCGTTCCAAGAAATGATAGAGACGAGGGCGGAGAACGTTCGTGTTGGGGAGGAGCATGATATTGGTCATGGGCCCGTGGGTGCTGAAGTGAATGGCGTAAAGGGGCTTACAAGTTAGGCCGAGGCAGAGGGAGGAGGTGGGGTCGAGGTGGGAGATGATGACTTCGTTGGCTTCGGGGGAGAGTTGTAGGAGGGTGTTGGAGGCTGCGTTGAATCGTTAATTTGAAGAATTGGAATCGGAATTCAAATGATTCTTACTTTTCTTCTGAATTGCAGGTTGCATTCGAGATTCGTTTTTCTCTGAGATCTCTTCATCTGGGGATACGTAAGCTTTGTAGAAAAATAGGGATATGTAGATGTGTTTACCTTTCTGTTTCTTGGCGCCAGCACTATCAATATGGCTGAGCGCGGCGGTCTTCTTTGCCTTGCGACCTTTAGCCATTGTGCTTCGATAGGTGTTTTGGTTGCGAATAAATGCGGCAAGTATTTTGTTTTGACGTAAATAAAAAGGAGAAGATCACGCTGGAGTTGCGCTTCGCGTACAGTAAGTACAGAGAGATAGATAAAATTTGCTACTACGTCGTGACTCTTTTTAGAGAGTGCACTTAGGAGCTTTTTCTCTGTCATTTCAAGCGGAAAGTGAATGCTTTGATGTCTGACATGAAAATCTTGAAGGTCACTCCTATCTCCTCCGAACTGAGTAAAGACGCTAATCTTCGGTCTACTCAATCTCTTTGGTGAAGATGCCCTATAATTCAGCGAATCCGAGCCAAAAAGAAACCCCCCCCCCCTTTACTAGGTAGTGCAGTAAGTCGATGCGCCAGACGCCCTGAAACTTTAGCAATGAAAACCTAACAGGATGGTCGATACAGCTTGAGGAAGACGTGTCATAAACCTGGGGCGAAGCTCTCATGTAGGTTTCGTCATAATAACTTCATTGATTAGTGGTAAAATTTGTGTTGAGTGTGGACTCATGTAATTTGAGAGAAAGCACCGTGATCAAAAATATATTTCTCTCTCCGTAGGAGTCCGCGCTGCCAGTCGATCTTGCGGGCGGCTTTTGGAAGTCACAGGAACGGTCACAGTTAGAAATAGGAACATCATAATAAAAAGCAAGCTATCAAATTCAACTCTACACATACAGCTACCTTCCCCGATGAACATATTCCTAAACCAACCCCTAAACCTCAAACTTGAAACAAAGGCATCTAGGCTTCAAAGCTCAGACCACCTCCCAAAAGGAAGGGATCATAATTTCACAGCCATGTACTCTCCCTTTCTATCTTTGAATTTAATCAAAGAAAGTGAGTGAAAGACTCATCTAGGCTTGGGAAGCGAGGACATCAACCCATAGGAGAGGGTCTTGCTTCAGAGCCATGGGTTGTTGGTTTGTTGAGTTGAGTGGTTGGTGATTGAGATTGAAGGTTGTATTGTTTGTTTTTGAATGTCGTCGATGGCGATGTAGAGGTCGAGTATTGCTTTTGTCTTGGTGGTTTTGTGGGTTGGTGGTGGTGTGGTTTTTTTTTTCCGTTGATTAGTGGTATCATGCTATTTACCCATTGCTTTTCATGGGTTGGGGTGGAAGGACTTCTTGAATTTGTCCTTTTTCTATGCGTGTGAATTGGCGATGATGGTGCCGATGTTAGGAAACGGTGATGGTTGCGGAGAATATTTTGTGGAGCTGTTCGCCTCGCTGTCGAAGTAATTTGTTGTTGAGGTTGTCCTTTTGTTGACGTAGTGTGGAGTCGAAGCATTTATTTGCTTCAGTAAGCAAGGCTTTTGTTGGAGTAGTTTGTTCTTCAACTTCCAGATTCGGCGCCTGTGTTGAGGTATATTCGAGATCGAATGCCATATATCCATTCTGGGCACGATATCGAACGCAGTTGGCATGACAATTCACTCAGTTATTGAGGGTCTTTGGTGGTGAAAATTGGATATGAGGTTGTCGACAAGCGTAGTTGGTGTGGCAGTCTGGATACCGCCGAAATAAATGTCGAAGTCGATATAGGATAAGGTTACTGTTCAATCTGGAAAGCCGGTTTCCAACACAAGGGGTCGAATCCAACCTCGACCTCCACTCATTGGGATTCCAGATGGTAGAATGCCTGGTCAAAGGAAAGGTCGAGGAGTTATGAAATGGTAATTTGGAGTTGACATGGTGTGTTTTTGTGCAATCTGGTATCAGTTGCAGGTTTTCTAATCCTTGAGTTAGAAAACTAATCGTATAGTGAATTCGATGAGAATGTGGAAGAATTGCTCTAGAGGCAATAGGAAATTCGAAAGGGAGTTCAAGGGAATGGGTATACCATACTATTCCTGGATTTATCTCAGCTGCTGCATATGCAGCGACTCCGGCGTCCTTGGTCCCTCCGAAATGGGATCTTGATTGAGCGTCTTATAACTGCGCAGGCAACCCTGGAAACTCCCACATAAGTCTTAAATCCTCACCAGCAGGCTCGTCTGATGGATTAAAGTAAGCAAAGAAGTCGGAATTAGCATCCAGGGTTGGATTTAACGGGGGCTGTGGCGCATTGTTGTTGAGTCCCAGGCCAGAGATCCGTGGCATCTCTGGAGGGGCAGGTAGTCGATGTGATTGTCCCATTGGTGGTTGTACGAACTCCCGAAGGGTAGGGTCAATATTAGAATTCCAAGGTGATTGTGCCTGGTGTTGAGGCAAATTGTTATATGGCTGAGAACCAAAGTGATTGGGAGACTGGGACTCTGGAGCTGGGAGCGCCAACTGTGGTGGCACATTTGCATCTTGACGAGCAGGCCTTAACCATTTCGCCTTCTTGGTAGAACGCGATTCGTTGTCTGGAGTCGTATCCCTATCTGTTTCGGGGGAAGGTGACTTTCTCTTGCCCTTGTTACCCCTACCCCCGCGTACTCTGTCCTCTTTATGGTCTTGAGCTAATTTCTGGTACTGCTCAACCCGCTCTCTACAGCCGGGACAAGCGCGGACAAATTCCCAAACCACCTCTTTCTTGATGGTGTAACTTAGGGGAACGACCTTTGCCCAAGTATGGTCACGATTGAGATGCTTGCCGTCTGCATCTACGTGAACCTGAGCAATCAAAGAATAGGACATTTCGACTGGGGTATACAGCCTTTTCGGGGCCTTTTCCGCTGATCCGTCTCTTATTTGTTTCGAGGTGTATGGGGCATAGATTTTTCGAGTAGCCGGTTCGAAGCAATATTTGTTGCCATTTTTGAAGGCGTGCTTGAGAGAAGCCTTTTGTTTGCGCGTCAGGCCTTCGTAGTTTCGATCGTTGTCAGGGTCGGTCAAGCAGTCTGCAAGGCGTGCGAGTTCTGCCCGATTAGGAAGTATATCTTCCAAATTTCCCTTCGACCAATTTCCATACCTCTCTTGGAGAATGTCGTGAAATTCTTCCGTACAAGTAAGATTGCGGTTTAGCATCTCTTGATATGCAGGACAATGTGGAGGAATAACGTCAAAAAAAGAAACGTATTGACGCAAGATGTATCTAGGTTGTGCCAAAATTTGTGGCATATTATCTGTGAAAATTCAATCAGCACATGTCAGAAAGCTCAACAACATTTGATAAACCAGGCTATTATATTCATTTTGATAAATGAAATAGAACTCTAAATCCCGATTTTAAGCCCAACTTTGGGGTGTTGCCCGATTTCGAACTCTGAAGGAAAGCGTTGGACGGCCACTTGCACATTTGAACGCTGGCTGGAGGAAGACACTGTGTAGAAACAGATTTGACAAGAGATGATCTTAAAATCAAGCTTTTACCTCGATGAAAGTATCATCTCGAGCTGAAAAGCCTAGTTTGGGGCAATCTTGCGCGTTCAGATCCTGGAGGAAATACAAAGTGCAACATTATCTCAAAATGCGTTCGAAACAATATCTTAGTCGACTTTAGATTTTCCAGAGTCTTTGGATGAACCTACTTCTAGCTGTTCGCATTCAAAGTATCACAAAATCTTATAATGACGGGCTTTTGAAATTGTGGGGACTTAATTTCCCCCTACTCAAGGGCAATTGGGAGTATTTTGTGGCGTGAGATGAACTCAAGCTTTTGGGTCGCTCCGGACGGAACTTTCGTCGCCCGTTTTCACGATGTATCTCGAACTTCCGATGCGCCAGGAACTTGCGCTTGAGACTAGGGGAATCGGCAACAAGGTTTTCACAGAAAGATGATGCTATTTGGAATTGCAAGACAGAACGAGACTATGGTATAATCGCACTCGCAAGGAAGAATAATTCTCAACACGCCACATACCAAAAAGTACAACACAAAACGAAACGAGGTAGAAGACTCGAGGAAAGCGAATTTAAGAGCTTACTATTTTGTCGTGGAACCGATCGTTGTACAAATTGTACAATCGGCTGTTGCTGTTGCTGTCGAAATTGCTGCTCTTGTTGTTGTTGCCATTGCTGTTGCTGGATGGCCTCAGCGGGGGTTGGTTGGCGAGGCATGGTGAGCCCTGAATATTGTGTCAGTCACGAGCATCGACCGACAGTCTGGAAAATGCAAATTAAACTTACCTGATGGACGGCTCGAGGGTTGATTCAATGACAAGTCCTGTACTTCCATTGATGCTGCGAGAATGTGTGTCAGACTTCTGAATATTCAAGCATTGATGGGGAGGGAAATGACTTACCTCTTTCATATTGCTGTCGTTCAGCGATTGGCCATTGCTCGAACTCTTCATTTAATTGTTGACGATTCTGTTCTTCTCGTTCCTCTTGAGCGACATGTTCCGCCTGAAGGTTTTTATCAAGATAGATAAGTTGGTGTTGACCATTCCTCATGGGAAGGTCAAAGGCAAAATGGACGAAGTCTCCATTCATATCAGGGGTGAAGATGCGTCCATCGGGGCGCACGATGCAGGCTAATTGCGGGTTAGATTGAGGAGCTTCCAAAGGAATGGGGACATACCGCTGTTCATTGTCTTAGTTGATTATCGACGATGAGGTGTCGATGAAGCTTCCAATGTATGTCGGACTCTCGTAAAATCAACAACCAAGCCCAGGGTGAAGTTCAAAGGGGAACTTACCTGGGTGGTGCCGTCGAGGAAACTCGCAAAGATGACGTTCCAGGGTTGGTGGAAAATCTAGGGCGTTGTTGAAAGATCGATGGGGGTTGAGTTGAGTGTCAACAGTGGATGTTAGAAGCTAAAGCTGAAGATTGGTGTATCTGAAGCGTTGATTATCGAAATCCGGGTGGTGAAATTGGGTGAGAAGGAAAGAAAGAAGAAAGAAGGGGAAAATTGTGAGGAATGGAACATATACTTGCTCGTTGGGTTCGCACATTTGGGTTTTTGGGTACCAAAAGTCAGTTGAAATTGGAATGCATTACATCTACATAGTGGTGTTGGAAACTGGATTTGATGGGACCTGTGGTCTTGTGCTGCTGTGGACAGAAGCTGACGGGTGTATAGCATGACAGGACCTTCGGTTGATCCAGAACTCAGCCCTATGAAGCCCTTTTGGAGTAAGTGGCCAATCGAATCGTGAGATTTATGCTGTCGTCACTGTCGAGGAGGGCTGTTTGTTGCATATCGAAAGGCTTGGCGTTGTAGCGGCGTGAACTTTATTTTCAGATTTCCGCGTCTTCCTCAGAATCGGTATCCAATGCCATTGTGAGATGTACACTTTCATCATCATCTGAATCTGAAATAGCTTCCGTTCTTTTGACATCAATGGAAGTTGATAGGACACGAGATGACTGAGTCACAGCTTCGGCAGTTGAAGAATCTGCTTTCATTGGGAGAATTGGAAGTTTCTCATCCAGAGTGTTGGCAAATATGGTTGATGGTTGAGATGATGCTGAGGGGCCCCAAGCATTCGTGAAGGGGGTGGGAATAGAGACCTGAGGGTGAACACCAAGACCATGACTTGAGGAATCAGTATCGAGGACTGGCTGTTGAAAGGAGGTTATGCTTGGAGGCGCTTCATCATGTTCTTCAATCCGGTCTGCCACGATGTCCTCATCCATTTCTTCGTCTTCAGATATGCCCATCGTGGTTTCCTGCGTGGATAGACGTACATCACCAAGACCAGTAAGCGGCATTCGTGGTCTTAAGAGAGTTTCAACAGTGAGGTCACCATCGAATTCTCTGGTTAGGTACGGCAGTATAGTAGTCACAGGTTTCCCATCCTTTCTCACGAATGGGTTCAACACCGCTGCTAACATGGCTTCCTTATTGCGACTTAAGATTCCAGTACGATCTACCATAGACCGAAGTGAGATGTCAAGGAATTGTTGAGGCAGACGAGAGATTAATAGGGGCAAAAGTCTATTGGCAGCAGCAACGAGAGCCGGATCCCAAATAGAAGTCTGTGAAGAGACATCAGAAGGCTTCTGCGAGAAGCTATCGGCATTGTCCTGGGACACCGCTGGCCTTTTCCCGTTGACATTCTTAATTTCCGAATTTGACTGTGTGCCGAGACCATGTTGGAATGATGGTTCCGAATAAAAAAAAGCAGAGTGTAAATCATTGCAACATGATCGAATGATTGACGATAGCTTCAAAGTCTCTTTTCCAAGACTAGGCCCGATATGTAGTAGAATTTTCTCCACGACAAGGTAGGTAGCTATGCGGAAGTCCGGGTCGTGCTTGCCTGAAGGAAAAGCCCAAATCAGCTGATCTAGAATAGTCTGGGAAATAGTTTGAAAATTCTCCTGCAGTCGGTCGGCAATGGCATTGATAAGCTGCAAAGATGCTGTATATATTTGAGGTATTCCACTCCATAATCCATCTCTCTCGTCTCGATCGATAGCTGGATGTAATCGTACTCCGCCATGTCCAGAAGAGTCCGGTATGGCAATCGATAACATCCGAGTGAACAGGTCGACGATCGGCCCCAAGGGTATTGAGACAGGAGTTGATGTCTCATTCTCGAAGTATTCTTCCAGAATTCCAAGCAACCCTACGATCCTCTCTACTCCAGAATCGATACCATTCCATCGTGGGAGATCGTCTGCATTCTTTCCGCCACCAGCGAGTTCTTGGTTGACATCAATAGGATCACCATGATACCCAGCAGTTGACTCCCAGTCCTCGACAACAGCGCGAAAAACTTTATCAGCAGTCATATGGACGTCCCTGATGAGGTCGCGGACAGCTTTACTCCATTCCTCTCCTCCTCCACCCTTGGCGACGGTGAGATGCGAAGCGATGAAAATACGGCGCGCACTATCCTGGAGGGACGAAGGGACGAATCCATTCAACAGCGTAGGTGCCAAGTATGGCTTAGCAATAGTGCGTATTTGA
>Ga0182030_10022035_pt1 | contig 11887 bp, 8 predicted proteins | sample 812S3MmetaG_FD_121299 | JGI IMG/M metagenome (GOLD analysis project Ga0182030, IMG submission 121299) | Permafrost microbial communities from Stordalen Mire, Sweden - 812S3M metaG (Illumina Assembly) | ecosystem: Environmental > Terrestrial > Soil > Wetlands > Permafrost | place: Sweden... | reverse complement strand
AGGGCCCACGAGGACACCGCGGCCACCACCAACAGGACGGCGTACCAGTTGAGCGGTACTCCCGAGCTCACCGGTAGCGCCACTCCCCCGGGCTCACGTCCCGGACAGCGTGGGGTAAGGGGGGAAGGCGGCACACAGCTCGTGCACCTCGCCTCGGACCTGCTTGATGACGGCCTCGTCGTCCCGGTTCCGCAAGGTCCGCCCGATGAGGGCCCCGACGACCTGCATCTCGGCCGGTCCCATGCCGGCGGTGGTCTGGGCCGCCGAGCCCAGGCGCAGGCCCGAGGTGACGAACGGCGACCGGGGCTCGTCGGGAATGGTGTTGCGGTTGCAGGTGATGCCGGCCCGGTCGAGGACCTCCTGGGCCACCTTGCCGGTCAGCTCCTCGTCGAAGGTGCGCAGGTCCACCAGCAGCTGGTGGTTCTCCGTCCCTCCCGAGACCAGTCGGATGCCCGTGGCCACCAGGGCCTCGCCCAGGGCGGCGGCGTTGGTCACCACCTGGGCGGCATAGGTCCGGAACTCGGGCCGGGCCGCTTCGGCGAAGGCCACGGCCTTGGCTGCGATGACGTGCTCCAGCGGGCCGCCCTGCAGCCCGGGGAAGACTGCGCTGTCGATGGCTTTGGCCAGGTCGGTGGAGCACATGATGGCTCCACCCCGCGGCCCCCGCAGGGTCTTGTGGGTGGTCAGGGTGACCACGTCGGCCACCCCCACCGGCGAGGGATGGGCGCCTCCGGCGATGAGGCCGGCCGGATGGGCGGCGTCGAACATGAACAGGGCGCCCACCGAGTCGGCGATCTCCCGGAAGGGGTGGGGGTCGATGATCCGCGAGTAGGCCGTCGAGCCGGCCACGATCAGCTTGGGGCGCTCCCTCCGGGCCACTTCGGCCACCTGGTCGAAGTCGATGATCTCGCCCGGCTTGTCGGGATCGGTGCTGGCCGGGGAGACCCCGTAGGACACGAAGCGCCAGATCCGGGAGGTGATGCTGGCCGGGGAGCCGTGGGTGAGATGGCCCCCGTGGTCGAGGCGCATGGCCAAGATGGTGTCGCCCGGCTCCAGTAGGGCCTGGTACACGGCCAGATTGGCGTTGGCTCCGGCGTGGGGCTGCACGTTGGCGTGCTCCGCTCCGAACAGCGCCTTGAGGCGGTTCCGGGCCAGGTCCTCGACCTCGTCGATGACCTGGTTGCCCCCGTAGTACCGGCGACCGGGGTAACCCTCGGCGTACTTGTTGGTGAGGACCGAGCCCGAGGCGGCCAGCACCGCCGGCGAGGTGAAGTTCTCCGAGGCGATGAGCTGCAAGGTGGTGGACTGGCGCTCGGCCTCCTCGCCCAGCAGACGGCTCACCTCGGGGTCGCCGGCCAACCACCGGTCGAAGGGTGAGGCGGCGAATGGGCTGGTCATCTCAGCGCGTCCTTTCTCGGTGTCGGTCACCCTGCGGGCCACCTGCTGGACCCCGGTCTCCGGCCTGGCGTTCGAAACCCGCACGATCCGAGCCGACGGCGATACGCATCACCGAAGTGTACCGAGGGGACGGCCCCCGACGGCGTCCCGGTACGCTTTCTGTCTTCATGAGCGTCGACCCCCACACCCCGGTCATCGTGGGGGTGGGCCAGGTCACCAACCGGCCCGGTGCCGATGGCGGCGGCCTGGACAGCCGCCCCGAGCCCATCGGCCTCATGGTCCAGGCGGTGCAGGCGGCCATGGAGGACTGTGACGGGGCAGAGCCCGGGGGGTCCGCCCCGGCCGGGCGGCGGCTGGTGGACCGGACCCAGTCGCTCCGGCTGTCCGACCCACTGAGCTGGCGCTACCTCAACCCCGGGCGGGCCGTGGCCACCTCCCTGGGGATCGAACCGGCTCAGATCATGGTGGCCTCCACCGGCGGCAACAACCCCCAGGCCATGGTCAACGCCACCTCCCTGGCCATCGGCCGGGGCCGACTGGAGGTGGCGGTCCTGGTCGGCGCAGACTGCGTCTACACCCAGGAGGCGGCCCGCCGGCACCCGGACCGGCCGGTCCTCAGCTGGGCGGTCCAGCCCACGGACGTGGATCGGCCGGACCCCTTCGGCACCCAGCTGCGGGGGACCACCGAGGCCGAGGAGGAACGGGGGCTGGATCTGCCCATCCACGTGTTCCCCCTCTTCGAGAACGCCCTCCGGGCCCGGCACGGACGCACCCTCGAGGCCCACCGGGACCACATCGGCCGGCTGTGGTCGGGGTTCTCCGAGGTGGCCACAGCCAATCCTTACGCCTGGATCCGCCAGGCCCGCACGGCCGAGGAGATCACCACCCCCAGCGACGCCAACCGGATGATCGCCTACCCTTATACCAAGCTCCTCACGGCCAATATGCAGGTGGACCAAGGGGCCGCCGTCATCATGTGCTCGGCCGCCGCCGCCACGGCCGCCGGCATCCCCCGGGACCGCTGGGTGTTCCCGCTGGCCGGGGCCGACGCCGACGACCACTGGTTCCTCTCCCACCGGCTCGACTTCGACTCGTCGCCGGCCATCCGTCTGGCCGGGGCCTCGGCCCTGACCCTGGCCGGGGCCACCATCGACCAGATGGCCCACGTGGACCTGTACTCGTGCTTCCCGTCGGCCGTGGAGATCGCCGCCGCCGAGCTCGGCCTGCCCGACGACCGGGCGTCACGACCCCTGACCGTCACCGGTGGGCTGACCTTCGGGGGTGGACCGGGTAACAACTACGGCACCCACGCTGTGGCCACCATGGTGGGCGCCCTGCGGGCCGACCCCGGCTCGAGGGGGTTGGTCACCGGGCTCGGCTGGTACCTGACCAAACACAGCGTCGGGATCTACGGCACCGAGCCCGGGAAGCCGGCAGGATCGACGGGCTCCTCGGAGCCGCAGGGCTCGCTTCTGCCCGAGGGCACCCTCACCGAAGAGGCCGGGGGGTTCGCCTGGGCCAGCCCCCAAAAAGCGGTGTCAGCCCTCCCCCAGTGCTCGCCGGACACCGACGCCGACGGCGAGGTCACCGTCGAGACCTACTCGGTGTCGTACGAGCGCTCCGGTGCGCCGGTGCGGGCCGTGGTGGCCTGCCGCACCCCGGACGGCCGCCGGGCCTGGGGCAATGTCACCGATACCGACCACCTGGCCGTACTGGTCACCGAAGAGGGGTGTGGCCTGCTGGGCAAGTTGCGTCCCGACGGCGAAGTGGATCTGCGCTGACCAGCGCCTGGGTGGATCGGGTCCGGTCGAATCCGAACGGGTCGGATCAGAGCGGCCGGATTACGTAGGTGAGGGCTGGGTGGCCACCGGTGGAGGGGCCTTGGGGGTGCGGTAGCGGTACTTGAAGGCGCCGTAGGCGAAGGGCCCCGAAAGCAGTGGCAGCCAGTACGAAGCCAGCCGGTAGGCCAGGGTGGCCAGCACCGCCTCGACCCCGGTCAGGCCGGCCAGGACCAAGAACCCACTGAGGCTGGCCTCGACGATCCCTAGTCCGCCCGGCGTGATGGGCACCAGGCCGATGATCCCGGCCACGGCGTAGGCCAACAGGATGAGGGAAGGCCGTGGGTGGGCGCCCACGGCGCGCACCGAAAACAAGAGGCACAGGTAGTCGAACAGCAGCCGGCCGGCCGACAACAGCGTGGCCTGCCACCACTGCTGACCCAGGACCTTGCGGATCAGATTGCGCTGCTCCAACAGGCGTTCCGGCAGGCCCATGATCGGGGTGCGCTTGCGCACCACCCGGTTGCGGATGGACTGGGCCCATCGACCGGCGTGCAGTAGCGGCGCATCCGCGGCCATGAACCAGGCTCCCAACCCCACGAACACCACGAACCCGATGGCACCGATAATGGCGGCGTCGGCCAGACCCCGGCTCACCGGCGACCCGAACAGCACCACGGGGAGGACGAACACCGGAAGGGCCAGGAGGCCCCCGATGCCCAGGAACGAGAAGGCGGTCAGACCCCCCACGGCATCGGTGGCATCCATGCCGCTGGTGGCCAACATCCGGAACTGGGTGGCAGCACCGGCGGCCGCACCGCCCGGAACGATCAGCGAGATGGCGTTGCCGGCCAGTTGGGCCGTGATCACCGAAAACCACGCTTTGGTCCGCAAAGCGATGCGCTGGAGCGAGAACGTGCAGACGAAGTGGATCCCCTCGGCCAGCAAAGCCGGGATGAACCAGAGCAGGTTGAGGGTGACCAGCCGGGGCCAGGCGTGGAACACGTCGATCAACTCCGGCAGCACCAGGTACAGCACGACCCCAGCCACCACCACCACAATCAACCGCTTGACGAGCGACTTCCACGGGAAGGGAGTGTGCTGCTGCTGTTCGAACTGGGCCTCGAACGAGCGGGGGCTCATCCCGCCGCTGTGCGACGGGTCGGTCACCCGATCGGTCCCACAGTCTCAGTCAAACTCCGGCTTCTCCTTCTCACCACGTCCTGTCAGATCATTCCACGGGTGCCCGAAGAGGGGAAACATCGGGGCCGACGGCGCGCCCAGGCGGGTCTGATCCCCGTACCGGCCCGCCGGGCGGTCGGGTCGACCGGGCCGGGCCCGGTCTGTCCTGGGCCCGGATGCCCTTTTCACCTATTACCCTGGTGCACCGTGAGCGACACCGCCGACTCCCAGCTGACCCGCGACACCTACGACCGGTTGCAGGCCGAACTCGAGGACCTGACCACCCGGGGTCGGGTGGAGATCGCCGCGGCCATCGAGTCGGCCAGGGCCCTCGGCGACCTCTCGGAGAACGGCGACTACCACGCGGCCAAGGACGCCCAGGGGAAGATGGAGTCCCGCATCCGCCTGCTGCAGCGGCTCCTCAAGACGGCTTCGGTGGTGGATTCCAGCCAGTCGGCCGACGGGACGGTGGCCCCGGGGTCGGTGGTGACCCTGCGTTACGACGGCGACGACGAGGATGAGACCACCGCCTTTTTCGTGGGCTCCATCGAAGAGCGCCAGGGGGACCTGACCGTGGTGTCCCCGGGCTCACCGTTGGGTCAGGCCCTACTGGGCCACGCCAAGGGTGACGCGGTGGAGTATGCGGCACCCGGAGGTACCCTCAAAGTAGAGATCGTCGACGTAGGGAACTGAGACCGATGCCAGCCGCCACCCCCCCATCCGCAAGAGGACACGCGCCCAGTGGGCCCCGCACCCTGTCCGAAAAGATCTGGGACCGCCACGTCGTGCACCACGGGGGCTCGGACGAGCCCGATGTCATCTTCATCGATCTTCACCTGGTCCACGAGGTCACCTCGCCCCAGGCCTTCGACGGGCTGAGAATGGCGGGCCGCCAGGTCCACCGACCGGATCTGACCATCGCCACCGCCGACCACAACGTCCCCACCATTGACATCGACAAGCCGGTGGAGGACCCCATCTCGGCCAAGCAGCTGGCCGTACTGGCGTCCAACTGCTCCGAGTTCGGGATCACCTGCTACCCCATGGGCCACGCCAACCAGGGCATCGTCCACATCATCGGTCCGGAACAGGGTCTCACCCAGCCGGGCATGACCATCGTCTGCGGTGACAGCCACACCTCGACCCACGGGGCCTTCGGCGCCCTGGCCTTCGGCATCGGCACCAGCGAGGTCGAGCACGTGCTGGCCACCCAGACCCTCCCCCAACGCCGGCCGGCCACCATGTCTGTCACCGTCGACGGGGACCTACCCACCGGGGTCACGGCCAAGGATCTGATCCTGGCCATCATCGGGCAGATCGGAACGGGCGGTGGCACCGGACACATCATCGAGTACCGGGGGGCGGCCATCTCGAACCTGTCCATGGAAGGCCGGATGACCGTGTGCAACATGTCCATCGAGGCCGGGGCCCGGGCCGGCCTGATCGCCCCCGACGACACCACGTTCGCCTACCTCGAGGGGCGCGACCACGCCCCCAAGGGTGCCGAGTGGGAAGCGGCTCTGGCCGAGTGGCGCTCGCTGCCTACCGATGAGGGTGCCACCTTCGACAAGGAAGTGGTGTTGGACGCCACTTCGCTGGCGCCCTACGTGACCTGGGGGACCAACCCGGCCCAGGTGACCCGCATCGATGGCGTGGTCCCCGACCCGGCGGCCTTCGACAGCGCCCACGACCGCGAGGCGGCCACCCGGGCCCTCGAGTACATGGGGTTGTCGGGGGGGACGCCCATCCACGACATCGCCGTCGACACGGTGTTCATCGGTTCGTGCACCAATGGCCGGATCGAGGATCTACGAGCCGCGGCCAGCGTGTTGGACGGCAAGAAGGTCCATGCCGGCCTGCGGGCCATGGTGGTCCCGGGCTCCCACCGGGTCAAGGCCCAGGCCGAGTCGGAGGGACTGGACACGGTGTTCACCGCGGCCGGTTTCGAGTGGCGAGAGCCGGGTTGTTCGATGTGCCTGGCCATGAACCCCGACAAGCTCGCTCCCGGTGAGCGGGCCGCGTCCACCTCCAACCGCAACTTCGAGGGGCGCCAGGGCCGGGGTGGGCGCACCCACCTGGTTTCGCCGGCGGTGGCGGCGGCTACCGCCGTGGCCGGCCACTTCGCCGCCCCTGAGGACGGGGCCTGAATGCGGGCCATGCAGCTGGTGAGTGGGCGGGCGGTGCCTTTGGACCGGTCGAACGTCGACACCGACCAGATCATCCCCTCGGACTGGTTGAAGCGGGTCGAACGGACCGGGTTCGGCGCCGGGCTGTTCGCCGAGTGGCGCGACGACCGTGACTTCGTACTCAATCGGGAGGAGTTCGCCGGGGCCACCATCCTGGTGGCCGGTCCGAACTTCGGCACCGGCTCGTCCCGGGAGCACGCGGTATGGGCTCTTCAGGATTACGGCTTCGAGGCGGTGATCGCCCCGGGGTTCGCCGACATCTTCCGGAACAACTGCACCAAGGCCGGACTGGTCCCGGTTCAGGTGGAGGCGTCGGTGGGGCGGACCCTGCTCGACGCGGTGCTGGCCGAGCCCACCATGCAGATCACCATCGACATCGAGCGGGGCACGCTCGAAGCGCTGTCCGCCCGGATCGAGACCACCTTCCCCCTCGACGAGTTCACCCGCGCCCGCCTGGTGAACGGCTGGGACGATATCGGACTCACCCTGCGTTACGAGGACGAGATCGAGAGTTACGAGGCCTCCCGGCCGTCGTGGTTGCCGTCTACCAACTGAGCGGCTGAGCTACTCCAACCGTGTGGCCGCCGCCACCCGGACCAACCAACTAAGGCCGGCCGGCTTCGGGTCAGTAGGCCGAGTGCGGGCTGAAGAGCCCGCCGGGTCCCCGGCGCCGACTACCACGAGGGGCAGGGGGGCAGCCAGCGTCGGGGGACCCGGTGGATGAAGAGCTGCGAACTCCGGAACTCGCTTCGCAGCTTCGATCTACGGCGCCACCGCGGGGCAACATGTTCACCTGGTCAGTAGCGTTCATCGGTTGTTGCACCAAACGGTACACGAACAAGCGACGGGTAACACGGACCAACACACACCCGCCGCCACCAGCCCCCTCCCCGTGTCCGCCAACTTGTAGATCCCCCTGTCTGGTCCGCCGCCTCGTCCGACATGCTGACGGATCTACACCGCTTCGACGCTCATGCTAGGCCCCACTGGCCACGGGGTCAATCCCAACGGACCGGTACCGCGGAAGAGGGGGTCCGGCTGAGCCGGACCCCCTCTGAACTGCACCCTTTCGGATGCTCCGCACTGCTGTTGTTACTGGTCCTGCACTGCCCCTCGTGTACTACTCCTCAGGCAACTGGTCAGCCGTTGGTCGACAGGCAGAAGCCGTAGGGATTGGTGGGGGTGTTGGTGTCCGCGGACGGGATCCCATTGCCAGCTGCGAAGGTGGTGGGTCCATCACTGCCGTCACCGGTACCGGATTCGTTCGTCGTCGTAGCGTCGACCGAAAGGTAGTTCGCGTCGGTCAGATATCCAGGCGTGTTGGCGGGGGTTCCCGACTCGTACGCAGGGAAGGTAACCGATCCCTCCTGGAAGGGCTTGGTCGGGCTGATGTCCAGCGGGTAGAAGCCCTGGGCCTTGATGCCGTTCTCGATCTCCGTGCGGTAGCTCACACCCGTCAGCGGATCGAAGTCACCGGCGGTGCCGGCCTTGCACATGAAGCCGTACTCACTCACCAGGTTCAGGGTCGCCTGGCTGGCCGGATGGGCAGCAGACGAGTTGTTGTACACGTTGTACAGGTTACGGAGAACCGGGAATTCCAGGTCCCCGTAGACACCACCGCCCTCTCCCTGGATGTTGTTGAAGTGGTCGGCGCCTACTTCTCCCGGCCACTGTGGCGTGGTCCCGGTCGGGGAGCCGCTGGATCCGGACATGTCACCGATCTGCGTCGTGTACTGACCCTTGGTGGTCTTGGTCCCGGCGCAGAGCCCGGTGATAGGCGAGGTGGCCGATCCTGCGGTCAAGCTGGTGCAGGTGGCCGTGAACTTGCCGTACGACATGAAGTAGATGGCGTTGGCCTGGTCAGCGTCGGAGCTGTTGGCGATCTGGGACATCTGGTTCTCGAACAGGTTGATGTGGTTGGCAGCGCTCTGTCCAGATCCCTCAGTGCTCAGGCAGTCACCAGTCGTCTCCGTCTTGCTGTACCCGAAATCGCCTGCCCAGGTGCCGGCGGTACCGGAACCGGCTTGGGCGACGTAGCAGTCGATGGGCTTGTTGATGGCGGTCTTTTCGGCGGTGGCTTGAGCCTTGGCGGCGTTTTCCGCGGCCGTGATGTCAGCCGAGGTCGTGCCCGTTGCTGCCACATTGATCGTGGTGCTGCTCAACGACGTGTTCTTGGTGGCCAGGCACTCCCAGTTGTTGGTGGTGGGGCTCGGCGTGACCGCGATGCTGGCGGACTTGGTAACCGTCGAGCTGCCCGACTTGTAGTTCCACTTGTAGTAGACGGTCTTCGAGCAGCCGGTGGTCACAGCTCCCTGCCACACGTCAGTGACCTCTTGATAGCTGAGGTTGGGCGTGTAGTCGGCCGCGTACTCGGTGACGGTGCCACTGGGGCTCTTGAGACTCTTGAAGGCCGTCCAGCTGACCGCGTCGACCGCGTAGGCCTCGTAGTTCTGTGCACCCGTGCCATTCGATCCTGCGGGGTTGGCGGACGAACGCGCGTAGCCCGCCGGGAAGTCGGGGTTGTTGAGCTGGTTCACGCCGCCACCCGAGCCGACGGCGGGAGCCTGCACCGTGTAGTCGTTGTAGGGGTTCTCGTCCGACTGGGTGTACCCGTTCTCGCCAGGGTTAGCCCCGTTGACCTGCGAATCGCCCGGAGCCACGGCATCGGTCCCGCAGTTCTCGTAGTTGGAGTCCTTACCGGCACCGGTGAGGTCGCAACCGGGCGCGGCGTTGAACAGGACGCTCTCTGCTGTCATCAGGGCATAGGCGGTATTGGAACCGCTGCCGATGATCAGAGAGGGGTCGGCGGTGGAGTCCGACGAGTTCTGGGGAATGGTGATGGTCTGGCCGGCGCCGGCGGTACCGGCGAATGCCATGGACATCCCGGACATGCCGAGAGCGACAGTGGCCACGGCCACCATCCTCCGGCGAGTGAATAACTTCTGGAACATGGGTGTTCTCCTCTGTAGGGGATTGAGAAGGCCGGGCACCCCGAAGCAAGCAAGTCCGGACCTTCGATTGCATGGTACGAATCTCAGGTAATCGCAACGTCACGGATCGGTGCTGCCCCGATGAACTCTTGGTGACGGGGTAACGCTTCCACCACCCTGAGTGGGCGCGAGGCATATCCCACAGGGCAGAAGGGGCCCCATCCGACAGGGCCTGGATGCCCCGGGGTGCCCCTCTTCGCACTTCGGAAGGCCCGCTCCGGATCGGAATTCCCTGTTCAGGGACGAGGGTGGTCAGAAGGTGGCAGGGAGGGCGCGGGCAAGGCTCTCGCAGGCCATCAGGCCGCAGGCCACAACGATCGGGGCCACCAAGATGTAGAAAAGCAGAGAGCGCGGCCATAGCCAGACGGAGAGGACCGCACCCACCAGGACAATGATCGTCGCCAGCGACCACAGGAGGGTGAGGCCGCCGGCGACATTGTCTCCGCCCAGCCCCAGTTCCTCATGGGGAACCGCCACCAGTCCGCTCTTGACGGCGACCGGAGGGCCCACGAGCTTGGCCTGCACCGCCAGGCGGCCGGGCGACACGAGCCCTCCATTCGATGTGGCCAAGGTGAGCAGGTTGCCTGAAGTCTGTCCGATCACGTCGTGCTGGCCTGGGCTCACCTGCCGGACGTCCTTCACGATGTAGGTGAACTTCCCGGCCCCGTCGACAACCTGGATCCGATCGCCGGCCCGTAGGGAGCCGATCGAGGCGAAGGGGGCACCGAAGGTAACCCGCCTCCCCAGGATGACCGAGTTCCCGGGCGCACCCGGCAGCGCGGTTCCCGGCATGAGCCCCGGCCCGTTCATCAGGTCGGCGGCGCTGGTCCCCTGTACCACGATCTGCTTCAGCCCGAGGGCCGGAACGCTGAGGACCGCCAGCGGCCGGCCTTCCCCGGGACGGGTGCCGGCAACCAGGCTATAGGTCGTCAACGGCTGGCCGATGAGCGTCTGGGCCAGACGCTGTTGGTCTCTACTGGCCGTGAGGGGGGTGAAGGCGAAGAGATAGACGAAGAAGAGAATTATCAACAGGCCCACGCCGAAGATGGCGGAGGCAGCCATCTTCCGCTTCGGGAGGTCGAGACGCGGTATGCGGATGACGTGTTCGGGCCTCTCGTTGCTGTCTTCCGGCGCCGACCAGCGCGGCACGGCCGCGTGCCGATGACCGCCGCGTCGGCGCGGGGCAGGTTCGGGTGCGGCGGCGATCCTCTCCCCGTGGCCGGGGACCGGTGGCGCGGTGGTGGTCCCGAAGGTGCTCATCGGCCCGTCATCCCGTTTCACCGGCGGCTCGTCGACGACGCCGGTATTCGGGAAGGAAGTAGAGCAGCGGTCCCGCCACCAGGCACACGGCCGCCAGTATCAGCATGATCAGCAGCAGGTGGCTCGAGAGCTCGTCGAGCGCCAGAAGGGTGACCGCGGACGGGGTGAGGGTCGACCCGAGACCCGACCCCGGGCTGGAACCACCGTGTTTGGACTTTCCACCCGCACCTTTCGAGGCAGGAAGCGACGACTGATCCGGCGAACCGTTGCCCGATCCGGAGTTGTTGCCGTCGCCCGAGTTGGTGGAGCTACTCGACGTTCCAGTCACTCCACCCGAACCCCCCGAGTGCGTGTGCGGGGAGCCCCCCGAACTTCCTACCGTCGTGGGTGGCTTCTTCGAGGAGCCCGGCTTGGCCACGATGTCCTGGGAGATCTCTCCCAGGGCGGCTTGATACAGACCGTCCGGAAGCGGCGCGTAGCCCGCCGGCAGGACCGAGCTATGCGAGTAGGTCACCAGATTGGTCAGCAGGTTCTTGATGGCAGTCGCCTGGCCGGCCTCTTGCGGCTTGGTCGAGACGACGGCGTAGGTGATGTCGGGAATCGAGTAGGCGTCTGCGCTGGAGGCGCTGGAGTAGTTGATGGCATAGGTGCCGGCCGGACAGTCCGACTGGCCGGCCGCGCAGGGGCTGGCATTGGCCAACGCCGCGTCGATGCTCTGAGGTGTCGGTGAGACGAAGTTACCGTCGGCATTCTGGAGGCTCGCCGAGTTCAGACCGTTGTAATCGGCCTCGGACGAATCCATCACCCCGAAACCGGCCAGCGGCGTGGGGGAGATGACCGGCAGTTCGTTCCCGCTGTATGCGTAGGACCGGATCGACTTGGCCTGGAACGAGGGGTTCTGCGATTCGCTGTAGTCGGTGTCCCCGCTGGCCAGCGCGGGAAAGGTGGAGTATCCCTGACACGTGGGGAACACCCAGGGTGGGCCGTTCGGCTGGGTCGGGGTCACGTAGGGCGGCCAGATGGTCGAGCCGGGAGCCGTCGTCAGTGTGTGATCGGCCACGTTGGGATCGGTGAGGGAAACCGTCCTCTCCTT
>Ga0182030_10022033_pt1 | contig 11887 bp, 11 predicted proteins | sample 812S3MmetaG_FD_121299 | JGI IMG/M metagenome (GOLD analysis project Ga0182030, IMG submission 121299) | Permafrost microbial communities from Stordalen Mire, Sweden - 812S3M metaG (Illumina Assembly) | ecosystem: Environmental > Terrestrial > Soil > Wetlands > Permafrost | place: Sweden... | reverse complement strand
TGTCAGGAGCTTGTGACGCCATTTTAGCAGGCGTGCCAACGTGTGCCGGGTAATGCCGTTTCGTCCGTGTTATTCGCGTGTTGGACCCCTCCCGGAGCCGGACGTGTGTTACTGCTGTGTTGGTCACCGCAGCCGGTCAGCCACCGCGCCTGCGCCTCGGACCAGGCGTGGCTGCCCGCGGCCCGAAGACCGGCCGCCGCCGGTGACCGACTTGGTCAGCCGCCCGTCCAGCTACCCCTGCGGCCAGGCCCAGAATGACGCACCGTGACGAACGACTCGTACCCTGATGAACAAATCCCCCCTGCCGATTCCGTGCGTAAAACGATCAACTGGTCGAAGCGCATAGCCGTTCACAGATCACCTGGTTCGGAATGATGAGGTTCTCAGAGGAACGCTTTAGATGACGCGATCCTTCGCGTTTCGGGCGCCTGGCTCTAGTTACTGCGCTTGCTGGCCCGGAGGGGTGCAAGCGGCAGACGCGGCCATGACCGGAAACTGAGTTTCCCAGTGCGAGCTGACCTCATCCTGGATCCGTACCTCGAGTACGCCTCAGGTCCGGAACTTCTCCAGCGCCTCGGCCTTTTTATGCAGGTCGGGCACGTGCTTGTGCTTGAGCCCGTTGCTGAGTTGGGTGAGAGTCCTTATGGTTTGCCGGAATTCCTGTTCGAACCGCTCGCGTTCGCTGCCTCGCCAGCCGGTGGCGTCTAGGCTCCGCTGGAGCTGTCGGGCGAGATCGTCGAGCTGCTGTGCTGCCTGCGACAGGGTCTTGCCGAGCTGGCGCAGCCGGGCCGGATCGGCGATTACTTCAGGCATCCAAGTTCTCCTGGTCGTGTCGGCCCGGGCGGCGGATGCCGCCCACGATGCCTGCCAGCCAGCCAGCGCTCGGCAAGCCAAACGTGATGGCGCGGGCGAGGATTCCAACGTCGTCGTTGCTCAGCAAGATCTGGCGGTCCCGGATCTCAGCCGCCCGTTCGTGGCCGAGGAGCGAAAGGGAGTCATCCGGGCTCATCCTGCCGGCAATGCGCCAGCTGCACTCGCGCATCATGCGTGAGGAGAGCCGGCGGGCCGCGCCGGCGACCGTGTCGGACCAGATCCACAGGTGCACGCCGACCTCGGGGCCGTCGCGCATGATCTCTTCGATGGCGGTGGCGAGGTCGGGGTCGGCATCCAGACTGCCGATGTCTGAGTCCAGTTCACGCGCCCGGTGGATCCCGAACAGGTACGCGATGCGCGCGGGCCGGAGCGTGTCATCCTGCTCTACACGGCTGCGCACATCGTTTAGCAGGTCCTGGATCAGCGGGCCGAAGGCTCGCCGTCGCCGCAGAGTTATGCGCCGGCGCTCCAGCAGCGGCTCAAAAATTTCGTCCAGGCCGTCGTCTACCGGCATAAAGTCGATGACGTCGAGCCGAGCGGACCCGCGTGAAAGAAGGCATCTCCCTGCCATTCGAGGACGGTTCCGGCTGCGGCTGGCTGCCCGACGGATCCCGCATGACCTGGCTGAACGCGCCGTCCGGGAAGAAGGCAGACAGGCTGCCGGTCCGCGCCGCCGAGTACAACGTGATCCTGCCCTCCAGCGACGGGAAGGAAGAGCCGCCGGAGACCTGCACGATCATCACCACTCTCCTCGGCCACGAGGAAGCGCCCGCAGACCACGTTCGGCGAGGATAAGTCCGTGATCACCGGCGCGGGGAACCGCACCTCCGGCCCGGTCCTGCGGTCCGGCTCCCCGCGGCTGGTCATCCAGGAAGCCTGGGCCTGGCTGACCGCCACCCAGCTGGTGCGCGCCAGCGAGGCCGCTGCGCTCCGCAGCGAGCATGCCGCCGCCCGTGCGCTGCGCCGCAGGAACCACGCCCTGGTCACTGCCGACGAGGAGTCGTTCACCGCAGGCGTCCGCCACGCCGTCCGGTCCATGACATCCTCACAGGTCACAGCCTCCTCGTCGCTGCGCGCGCTTGCCGCCGCAGCGGACGCCGCTGCCCGCGCCTGCCTGCACACCCTGAACATCCCCGGACGGCAACGGCACTCCGAACGGGCGCAGAAAGCACGGCCGAAATTCCCGCACGCCAGCGCCACGAAGACCACCGTCACCGGGAAACCCCAGCTCACAGTATTCGCGCCCGGCTTCTCCTAGCCCGCTGCGGCACACCGCCCCAGGAAAGGAGGAACCGCCCCGCCCCGCGGGGCCGCGGACCGTGGAACCGCGCGCCATCCCCGCCGCGACACGCGGGCATCAGCCCTGCCCCGCATAAACCAGAAACAGACTTCAGGACACGAGAAGCACACCAGGACGCCAACACCCCGGAAAGCCATAAACACCTAAAGTCCCTGGTGTTGGGCCATGACCTCCCCGCCGGCGAGAAGGCGTTCCACGCAATGGGCCGCCTCGACTCGGCCGGCAACAAATCGCATTAAAAGGTGGTGTCACGCTTCGTGATAGAAATTGTATCTAGCCTGAATCCCATCTGGGATTGAGGGATTACGTTGGTGTATTCGACTGAGATCACAGTCTGACCACCCGGTGTCCGGATCTGCTTTGGCATCCGGGATCCTGGATAGGGCGTAACACGAATCCCGTTCCGCAGATTGCAGTCCTTATCGAAAGTAATCGTCGCTGCAATTCGCTTGGCAGGGCGCTGGGCAATCCAATGAACAGGCTCGGGTTGACCTATGAGAAGGCCTTTGTAGTATTCTGGCCATTCCCATCGGACCCATATGCGTACAATCTGACCCGGATGAACTGGTTTGTCGAAGTGTATAAAGAGCCACAGCCAGTCGTCCTGCCATTTGCTAGTAATGTCATATCTAGCACCCAACTCCATGTTCTCATCAAAGCTGCGTGCTTCGAATCTTATTCGTCGACGCCCGGAACTGCTCAGCGCCTCTGTTGCCTCCATCCCTGCTCTGTAGATACCTGACCATGCAGAATTGAGGCCCTGGTCTGCCGCTAGTATCGTTACCCATCTTTCAAGCATGGTCTTACCGCTGCCAGTAACGAAGGCCTTCTCTTCCCAGTCCTCGATTGTATAAGCATATTGTTGAGCGCTCTCGGTGAAACGGCCAGCGTAGAGGCTCATGATCGCTGCGCGCTCCGCAAGGAGAACATGTGCGGCGCGAAGTTGAAGCGACAGCGCACTGATCACGACTACGGCGATAAACAGACCAGAGATCGTAGCAACAAAAGAGACGGCACCGCCTGAAATTATCCCCGCCCCAGCCAGGGTGCCAATGAGTACGGACGGTGCGAGAATTACCTTGCCAATCCCGTACTGCGAAATTAGCGAGTCGAGGAAGCGTTCAAGCTCATTGTACATCGCTTCTCCAATAAGTAGATTCTCTTACAATTTATTAGCTGCTGCTCTTGTCCCGCCTTTATGTGATTAAGAAGTCCGCCTAGCGTAATCAGCGAGTAACATATCTCTGGGCGATCATAGTTAAGCGCGTATAGTCGTGCGCCGAGAGAGGTGCGTGTGCATGAATCCGAGATGCTCCTCCAATGTCGGATATGTTTGATCTGCTTATTTATAATATGAAATGATAATAAATGTCGCTAATAAATAGAAGCCGCTCTTGACGGTCGGCGGCTCTGGCGGATATTCGTTGGAGTGTATGCGTCTCCAATGCCAGAATCGGTGATGTGGGCGCAACTCTCAGCGTAAGCCTGATCGGCTAGCCAAATATCTGATCCATGAGTTCTGCGTCGTGCGTGAGTGGTTGTCTGCTTATGCCCGCCACAGCGCGATCGCCTCACCGGCACGCCATGAGCCGAACTGGTAGAGAGCACTGTTCCGGCCGTGCTGAAGACCTCAGCTGGAGCGGGGCTGACGGAAGCTGCTCTCCCGGCTGGTGATTGCGTGCGGGGTCAGCTCGGCGGCGTAGCGGGTCCAGCCAGCTTCGGCCTTGTGCATCCATTTGATGGCCTGGGGGTGCAGACCAAGGAGGCCGGCGAGCACGACGGTGGGCATCTGGGCAGCGAGATCGATCAGGGCAGCGCGGAGGCCGGCTTGGACGGGGACGCCGAGGCCACGGAGCCGGTCGGCCAGCCGTGCCGAGGTGATCGGCGCCCGGGAAGCAGCTCGGGGGAACAGCCAGGTGCTGTTGGGCGGCGAACCGATACCAGTGTAGGGCTTGCCGTCGGTGATCAGCGTGAGCAGCAGGTCGCCGAGTGGCCCGGGACGGGTGCCTCATGCTGGCCGAGCTGAATGGTGACGCCATCGTGGTGGCGGGTGACCTGGGCCGGTGTCAGGGCGGCGATCCGGGTCATGGTCTGGCCGAACGGCAGGACCAGGCACCCGGCGACCCGGGTCGGTGATCTCGATGCTGTCATCGTGCAGCAGCCGGGCGGCCAGATTCGGCAGTTGGGACCACGTCTGAGGTCTTTCCGGATGCTTCTTTGAGAAGCCGATGGTCCTCCGGCAGTGCCGCTTTCGCCCGCTGCTGGCCATGCCGACCCCGCAGGCAGCGGATATGTACTCCGAATGCCTGGCGTCGGCGGACTGGCACACCCTACGCACTTTCCTTGCAGCTGTGGCCCGGCACGCCCGAGCCGGATCGACCGCGGCGAAGCTAGCGGCCCTGATAACCGGCTGGTGGGAGCGATATGTAATCACTGTGTGATGATCGTCACATCAATGCGGCTGTAGGTAACGTCCCCTTTTCGGCCTGTTCCGGCCGGCCGTAGCGGCGCCCGGCGGGAGCTTGCGCCAGGCGGGCGCGCCCCGGGCTCGATACTTTATCGACGGACTGCGGATACGGAGGGCGGCTCGGTGCTGGCATCGGGCGAATGGCGTCTCCCTGCCGACTCTGCGTGGCGGTGGGTTGTTCACAGTCGCATAGGCGACGTGATGCCAATTATCCAGTTATGCAGCCTCCGGACGGTCGCTGATGCACTTAGGGATGGGGTGCGATCAGATCGAGTAGTGGCTTGAGCAGGTCTGCTGCGGACCTGGTCATATCCTCGCGTGATTCATCGCCAGCGAGTTCTGCACGGAGCGGGAAGGGCACCACCCACCAGTCGTCGGATCGGTCGTGACGGATGGCGGACCCAGCGCCGAGTTTGCCGAGCGACTCATTAGCCCGGGCGATCATCTGGAGATACACCGGGTACAGGAGGTCGATTGTCCCCCTGGGGAGCCCGCGGGTCAGGAACGATAGCCGCAGCGGGGTAGAAGCATCGTCCTGTCCCCACAGCAGCGGGTCGAAGCTGACTGCCAGGAGCCCGCCAGCGGGGTCTGGGAGACTGACCTTGCCGCCGTACCAGTCCCAGAAGTCTCTTGAAATGCGAACATCGCTCGCTGTCGCTGTCCAGGCGGGCCGGATGCTCGTCCTCATCTGCGCGGAGATAATTTCGCAGAGCATCCTCGTGGCAAGAAGCGCTTTGCCGAACGTGGGGCCAAGACCGCCATTCCGCAGTTCATCAGCGGTCCATGGCTCTAGTTCAAGCTCGTACCTTGCCACGAGTCTCTCCAGTTGATAGATGTCGGACTGAAGCGCTGGCAATCCGTCCCCTGCTCCATCCCTGATTAGCTTAAGGAGATTGTTCCATGACATAATGCCGAGCTTTTGGCGCTTTGTCAGCGGTATCCACGAGATCCGGGCAGCACCTGGGCGGCCCCAGGAAGCATTCGGTTCGAGCAGGTCGTCATTGCCTGCGCGCTGCTCCAGTTCCTTCTGCAAGCGGGATATACGCCCTGACGGGCACACAAGTACGAGGGAGCCTCCATCTTGCAGCCGCTTCATATACTCGACGGGTTGTGATGGCTGCAGGTGAGCGTCAAGTTTGCCTTCGACGGAGATATAGACGCGCTCGTCAATGCGGCCTTCTAGATCAACTACCCAGGAATCGTCGGCACTGCGCGCCTGGCTGATAAAAGCTATATCAGTACGGGTCTCCGGGGCAATGGAGGACGTGGACAGCGCATTAATCACGATGTCGCGCACCACGGGGTACTCCTGCAGCAGATAACCCAGCCCGTCCGTCGCGAATTCCTCGCGGGACCGCACGTTAAATCTGTCCGCAAGGAATGCCAGGATGCCGCTCGAAGTCATAATGCCCCCCGTCCACTGACCGGCGTTGTCGGTGGCGCACACAGAATACTCAGATACAGAATGGAACCATCTTGGCAGATTATGAGCACCTAAGCGCGGATATCGGCGGGCCCGCGCCCTCGTGAGCAGTCACGCTCCGTCGCTATCTTCGCCTGCCGGATATCGCAGGCGAAGAAAATCGTATGCGTTTCGGAGGATTGGCGTAACCTTAACGATGTCATCGTAGTTATCCTCAGCCATCTCCTCATCCAAATAATTATGAGAAGTGGTGTTGCGGCTGCCAAGCATTTCCAGCCACACCTCCTCATCGTGAAGCCAGCCTATCTGAAATGCTTGCCTGAGACTTTCGCGAGGTGTTTTCGGCGAAAATCCTTCGTATTCCAGTGCTCGTTTTAGAGTTTTCCAGACTAGCTCGATCGTAACTTCGAACCGCTGAATCGTTCCCTCGACTACGAGTTCCCGGTCCCTCGAGATCAACAGAGCTCTCTCCAAATTTGCGAGCGCCTTGCCAAGATTAGAGAGGCTATCCTGCAGCTTTCTTGTCAAAGATGATTACTCCCGTCTCTAGAATCCTTCGCTGAAGAGCCGGAGGATTTCTATTCCAGTGAACTATTGAAACCCAGTAAAGGGTGTTATAATGATAGGCGCGCTCCCGAAGGTGCGTCCATTGTTTCCTTGAAATTGCGCCAAGCAGAGCAAGATCAATATCCGATCGATCATCATGATCTCCGAAAGCCCTTGATCCGAAAAGGATTATCCTCTCCACAAATGACAATTCCTGGAATTCATAGATCAGCGGCACGACTGTTTTCGGAATGTTTGGATGCATGTCCTGATGTAAGGGTAGTGGGCTCAACTTGGTAGCAACTTTCTCACAATACAGGAGTAGCGGTCATCGGTGATAGGCGAATGCACCTGCGGAGCTCTTCGAGAGTGGATGTCGGCCCGGTGTTCTTCGTGACGAAGCAGCCTCGCCCGTCCTCCCCGGTCGCGAGGCCTAGTTTGGGGACATAACATCCGTTCTGCGCGCCCTCGAACGGACCGGACCGAAGCCGCTGTTCCAGTACAGGTCGGCGGCAGTGCGCGCATTCTCCTTGACCTCCCGTATCACTCAGCGTGAAGCCAGGACAGGGACGCGGACGTTCCGGACAGCCGAATCCTCCTGCGCTCCGACGACTTGGAACGCGCCGGTCGGCTCCACCGCGACGTTTCCGGAGCCTGGCCGCCTGACGAGACTCGGCCCGCTGGATGATCCCGGGCCGGCGTCCCCGGCCGTCCCGGGGCTCATGCCCTGGCCTTGACTTTTATCAAATTAATGCGCACCACCTGGTCATTTGATGAGCGCGGGGGCATCGCGGAATGGGATGCCAGCGGGTCTGGCCGAGCTGGAGCTCTGGCGGCCAGACCCAGGTCAAGCTCACCCTGCTCGGCCGCCAGCTGCTGCCGCACCGCGGCCTTGAGCGCCTCCGGCTCCCGGCGGCATGCGCCGAGCAAGATGCTCGATGCTCCGCGAGCTACGCTGGGAGGCGCACACGATCTGCACCAGCGACTGCTCCCCAGGCCGTTTCACCCTACGGGCATACGCCGCCGACGAGACCACGAGGAGCATGCCAACCGTGACCAGCCAGACAAAGACCTCAGCATTTCAATCTCTGTAATTTCCGGGGCTGCCGACTGACATCGCCGCTACGATCCTTGACTGGCGACCACGTCGTTTTAGCTCGATCGCGGCTGGTTGTACTTCCCAGGGTTCTTTTAGGTCGTGCACGACAAGGCGACCTCAACGGGGTTGCTGCGGATGCCCTGAGAATCGTAGATCCAGGCTTCCACCCAGCTCTTGTACTCATGCGAAGACCCACATGCCAGGTTGAACGGGTAATCGATTCTGTTCTTCCTGACGATGCCGTAAGAGGGATTGGAGAATGGATGGCTCTCTAGCGCCCACCCGGCACCATTGATGCCTACGAAGCCGAAGCCCTTCGCGTCGTGATCTGGATTAGTGTAGGTGAGACTGAAATAGACTAGCGATCCCTTCTGATAACCGTATATCCCGGTTATTTGCGGGCGCGGGAGCACCTTCCCGGAAGGCTTGAACCGCTTACCGGGGTGACTCGCGCCGTAGGCGAAAGCACGTGGGAGAGGAGGAATGGATGCGGCGCTTGAGGTAGTTCTCGACGCGGTACTCAAGGCAGTGTTCGAGGCAGGACTATGCGCCACGCAGTTATTTATGAACCTGAGCAGCAGGTAAGTAGAGCCAGCAAGAACCAGCACGCCCACAAACTGGCCCCCAGGTAGCGCAAACAGGCCCGCCACTTCCGCCACGCCCACGCCAAGGGAGATCAGCTCGGCCGTGAACTCCAGCTTACATGCGTTGGTGAGCTGGAGCTCAGGCTGCGGCGGCACCGCGGCGGACTTTAGGTGCGTGAAATGGAAGACAGTAGTAGGTATGGAATTGCATGTCCCCGAATCGACGCTAGTACTGACAGTCTCCTTGTAGGTAGTGGTCTTGATTTCGGACTTATAGGTGTGCGAGTCGATGAGGTACGCCACGCCGGGACTTGGGTTGCGGAAGGTACGTTGCGAGCTGCTTCCGTCTCCCCAGTCGACGTACTGAGTGTAGGTGCAGAGGTCGGAGGACCCGTCGAATGTTACCCAGCGGTTGACCAGCGGGCTGGTGCTCTCGCAATCCTTGTCTGCGCCGAAGAGCGGAGCAGTGCAGGGCGCCAACGCCGACCCGGCTGCCGTGGCGCCGACCGTTGCCTGCGCCGAACCCTGATATGACGAGGCATGTGCGATACCACTGGTCATATTAGTAACCAGAGTTATTACCACGATCACCGGAAGCAGTCCGATCCGGATCATGCGTTTGCCCATCGTGTCCCTCCCCAAATGCGTTCACACGAATCTAGCCAGGCCAGGCGAGTAGCAAGAGGGGTCGGGGTATCCCGTGCATCAGCGGGAGGCGCGACTAACTGCGCAGGGGATCGATATCTGGAAGTAGATGCACAGCAGGCGCAGTCCCCCCCAGTACGTCGCCTTATAGTATTTGCTCAGCGTCAAACACGCTTAGGGCATATGCGCAAGAGGGTATTCAAGACGGTCATGGATTCTTTCCAGCGATAGGCTCCCCGGCCGTTCCGGGAAGCGCCTGGCGGATGACCGCGGCCTGCTCGGCGAGCGGCAGGCCGTGAAAGAGGACGTGTATGGAGCCGGGTAGCTCGACCGCTGGCCGCGGCAGACGGGAAGTCGCCGCAGCCAGTGGCGAGCCCAGCACGGTGGCGCACTGGTTCGGGCAAGATCACGTCGGCGCGCGACAGGATGCGTGAGCGGCGGCAAACCTGGTCCCGCGGGGTCGGCCCACCGCTCCAGCCACATGCCCGCGGCGACGGCAAGGGCGAAGCACACGGCCAGCGTGCTGCCGATCCACCAGATGCGTTCGGCAGCGCGGGAGACCAGTAGCTAAACCGTGGCATCCCGTCTGGGGCAGAAGCGAGCGTCCGTCTTTTATGCGGGCATACAGATCGCCTGCTTCTGCGCGAGAACCTGTAGCCGCCCTGGTGCCTAATTTGCCGATCATATCGGCGGTTCTATGGGCGGGCCTCAGATCTCCGGAAGGGGCAGCAGGCCTGCGTGTTAAATCCGCGGTTGCGGGTGGATGCGGTAGGTGATTGGCCGGCTGTCGCCGGGGATGGCCGGTGGCTGGGCGTTGATCTCGTCGGTGAGCAGGGCGAGGGCCCGCGCGAGGCGGGGTTCGGCAGGGGCCTGGAGGGTGACGGTGATCGCGGCTGGGGTGAAGGTGATGGTCCCGGCGAGGCCGCGAATGATGGTTGCCCTGGTGGCGGCGCGGTATTCGTGGTCGTCGCGCAGATAGGCGTTGAGGTGGGTCGCGAGCCAGTGCTCGGCGTTGTGCGCGAGCAGCCGCAGCACCATCTGCAGGCCGCGTCGCCCGGTGCGCAGCACGGCGGTGCGGGCGTCGGGGTCGATCTGGTCGGCGGGCAGCTTCGCGGGGATGCCGTCCCGTGCGGCGGCCGCTTCCCGCAGGTTCCTGCGCGCGGCGCTGATCGCGCGCTCGGCGGCGGGGATCGCAGTGTTCTTGGCGGCGGCGGTGGTGTCCGGGTCGCTGAGCAGCGCGGCGAGGGCACGCTCGGCGGCGGCGAGCTCGTTTTCCGCGCGGCGGACCCGGGTGTTCGCGGTCTTGCGGGCCGGGTTGGCGGTGATCTTGGTATTCACCTCGATGGCGGCGGCGTAGTCGCAGATCTTGTCGATCCCGTAGTTCACGCTGGCGTACTTGAGGAAGTTCTCTTCCCGCCACCTGGACTTCAGCCAGGCCAGGATGTCCGCCGGGCAGGCATCGAAGTCGGAGGTGAGGATCTGCAGCACGACCCGGCCGTGCTCGAACAAGGTGAGCTGCCGGGCCTCGCCGTAGTCCTTGAGCTGCACTTTCTCCTCAGCCCAGGCGATGGTCCGCTGTCGTCCGCCGATGGTGGCGATGGTGATGACCGGGAGCATGGCGGGGACGGCCAGCGGTGCCCGCCGGTAGGTGACCCAGTGCACGTCCTGCTTGCGGCAGTGGGTGAAAACCTGCGGGTAGGCGCCGCCGCGGTCGAAGCCGAGCATGATCTTCGCGCCGTCGGTCAGGGTCTTCTTCAGCTCGGCCAGCGCCTTCGGCAGCGTGGCGGTCAGGCCGGACGGCTCGCCGGTGACGAAGCACACGGCCCGGCCGTCGTGCGCGGTGACGTGGGTGCCGGCCCGGCCTCTCTCGGCCCGGCCCCGCTTGTTGTTCCAGCCCTTGCCGACCGGTTTCGCTCCGGTGTACGGGACGAAGTGGTCATCGACGTAGTACACCCCTGAGGCCACCGGGTCCGCGTCCAGCATCGCCCGGGCGAACATCCGCTGCAGGTCCAGCGGGTCGGCGCGGTCGGCGACCGCCGCCAGCCGGGGCCGCAGCGTGCGCAGCCCCGGGAGCCAGGACAGCCCGGCCAGCGGCCCGGCCTCGGCCGCCGCCAGGTGCTTGAACTGCTCGGTGGTCTCCGCGCCGAGCGCGAAGCAGGCACTGACCGCCGCCAGCAGCGCCACGTCCTGCGGTGCCGCGTCCTGCCCGGCCGCGGCCCGGAAGATCTCCCCGGCCCCGGCCCGCGACGCGAACGCGTGCAGCAGCATCGCCCCCGCGTACCGGGACCGCACCGTCACCGGCTCCGCGGGCTGCTGCCCGTCCCCCGCCGGCGGCACCGGGCCTGCGGGCCCGGGCCGGCTGCCCGGCTCCGGCACCGCCGCCTCCGCGTCCTCCGGTTCCGGCTCGGCCTGCGGTTCCGGCTCCGCCTGCGGCAGCAGGTCCTGCACGTGCACCCGGCCCAGCCGCCGCAGCACGGTGGACTGGTTCACCCCGAGCCGCCGCGCGATCTCCGCGTCCCGCACCCCGGCGGCCCGCCACTCCCGCGCCCGGTCCCACGCCGCCTCACCGGTCTCGCGGGGTCGTCCCGCCGGGCGGACCAGCGCCGCCGTCCCCTCCCGCAACGCCCGCTGGTGCAGCGTCGCCACGTACGCGGCGCTCAGCCCGAGCACCGCGGCGACATCCTTGCCGGGGAACTTCAGCTGCCGCAGCACCGCCGCCGCCACGTGCCGCATCGCCGTGTCGTGCGCAGCGAACCGGAACAGCTCCGCGGACCCTGCGAAGATCACCGTCTCCCCGCCGGTATCGAGCCGGCGCAGGTCACGCGGGTCGGGCATGCCCTCCAGGATGGCAGCGGCGGCGGACATGCGATCAGGTTATCATGATTTAATATATTATGCAAAGAAATACAGACAGTTACCGCAGCTCAAATGCCCATCTTCCGGAGATCTG
>Ga0182030_10022032_pt1 | contig 11888 bp, 11 predicted proteins | sample 812S3MmetaG_FD_121299 | JGI IMG/M metagenome (GOLD analysis project Ga0182030, IMG submission 121299) | Permafrost microbial communities from Stordalen Mire, Sweden - 812S3M metaG (Illumina Assembly) | ecosystem: Environmental > Terrestrial > Soil > Wetlands > Permafrost | place: Sweden... | reverse complement strand
GCGGATGCGCAACTGGCTGCGGACGCGGGCGCGGACGCTGTTGGCTTCGTTTTCGCGCCCAGTCCGAGGCGCGTCACGGCCGCACAGGTGGCTGAGATTACGCCGCATTTGCCGAAGGAAATTGAGAAAATCGGAGTATTCGTCGATGCGGATTGCGCGGAAATTGCCGAGACCATTGAGCAGGCGGGGCTGACCGGGGCGCAACTCCATGGCGGAGGTGGAAGCGATACGGCGGGACAGCTTCGGGCGCAGTTCGGACCGAGCCTGCGTATCTTGCAGGTGATTCATTTTGGGACCGATGCTGCGGGGGAATTGCGGAGGGCAGTTGCTAATGCTCACACCGATGGAGTTTTGGTGGATTCGCGAACGGCGACCGCGGTGGGCGGAACCGGGATCTCCTTCGACTGGAAGGCGGCTCGCGAGACCATTTTTTCTCGCGGCAACCACCTAAAGCTGATCGCTGCGGGAGGGTTGACCCCTGCCAATGTAGCTCAGGCAATCGAGATTCTGCGCCCCTGGGGCGTGGACGTGGCCAGCGGCGTGGAAGCTGTGCCGGGCCGCAAAGACTCGCGCAAGGTAGCCGAGTTTGTTGCCGGCGCGCGCTCCGCATCCTTGGCCGCAAAGGCATAGAGGGTTTGCCTACGCGTGAGCTGATTCAGTAGTCGCCGCTTGCGTCGTTGTAACGGGCGCGCAAGGAACGCAAAGCACCGGGCAAGCGACTTTTGAAATCACCTGGAGGACGGTGCTGGTGTAAAGGTCTGCCTCGGCCAGTTCATTGACCGGAGAACCCAGCACCACCAGATCGGCTCCGGTCTTCTCCGCATACTCGGCGATGCGCACTCCAGCGTCGCCGGAGACGACGATGTGCTCGACGGGCACATCGTGCGATTCGTTGAATGGCACCAAAAATCGCAGCTTTTCCAGGCAATGCCAGCAGCCCTGCTCGCTCTCGCCCGCAGAAACATGGAGGGCGATCAACTGGCGCAGCGCCACTTGGTGGGCAAACTGCATTCCGGCAATCGAGGCCGGGGAGAAGTCGGTTGCGGCCAGCACTTTGCGGCAGCGCCCGGCCCAGGGCATGGCCATGGCCGCCTCTGGAGAGATGGTCATGATAGGAAAATGCGCCCGGGCCAGCAGTTGCCGCGCGATGGCGCCGAGCGCCACTCTACCGGCCTCGGTTCTGCCGCGCGTACCCAGGATGAGCAAGTCGGCGTGGTGGCCATGTACGGACTGCAGGATGCGTTCGCAGACTACGCCGCTTTCGACGACCGAATGCACCGCAATCCCCTGGCTGCGCGCATCCTCTTCAATGCGGTCCAGCTCCTCGCGGGCGCCCTTATTGGCGGCGAGAAAGGCTGGCGCTCCGTCTGGAAAGGCGTAGGCCAGCGGATCGATGACGTGGATGATCACCAGCGTGGACTCATTGGTCCGGGCAATCGACTGCGCGTAGCGCAATGCGGCGGACGAGGCATCGCTGAGGTCAGTGGCGACGGCAATCGTTTTGAAGAGGAAGCCGGTAGGGCTCATATCGATTACTTCCTTTGAAGGGGCCGTAACCGGGCACAGATTTGAGTGGATGCGCCGGTTACTCAGTTAAGCGGTAGGACGATGGACAGCGTTCTTGGCGGCCAGCCGCGAACTTTCCTGGACCGCTGCTTGCTCGTGCCGGAATGGGTCGTGGCGCACGGCAAGCACCGGGCAGTCCGCGACCGCAATGACCTTGTAGGCGGTTGAGTCCTTGAGCGGCCAGAAGGGAAATCCCTCCTCGACGCCGAGCACGATCCAATTGTCATGGCAGCGGGTGGCCTCTTTGCGAATCTCGTCGACCAGGTTGCCAAAGGCTACGCGCACCTCGATAGGGATGCCTGAAACGGCTGGTGTGGCTTCCGGAACCAGGGTGGCGAAGAGATTCTCCGCCCATGTGAGGGTGCAGCCGGGATGGATGCTGGCTTCCACGTCGCGATCCGGTATGTGCAGCAGCGTCAACTCCGCGCCAAAGCTGCGCGCCAGCTCGATCGCCAGCTCTACGCCGTGGCGATAGCCGCCGTTGAGCGAGACAGGATGCAGAATGCGACTGGGCCGGGCGTGTTCCGGTGAGCGGGTGGAGTGCGGGCCGACGACAAAGACCGGAATGTTGATTTTGCCCAGAAGCTGGTTGGCAACCGAGCCCATCATGAACTGGCCCCATTTACCCCGTCCATGGCTGGCCATAATCAGGCGGTTGGCCTGCGAGGATTTGATCTCTTCTTCGACAATGTCCGCGGCAAAGCCATGGGAGATGACTGTTTTGCACGGAATGCCTTCGGCCTCGATCCGCCGGGCCAGGCCGAACAGCACAGCGGCAATTTCGCGTTCAGCCTTTTCCCAATCGACATAGGCGATGGAGCCGGCGTCGAGGGGCATGGTTTCCGCAGGCAGGATGGCGTGGATCAGCGTTACTTCAGCGCCGCTGGCTTTGGCCTGGGCAACCGCGTGGGGGATAAGGCATTCACCGTCGGTGAGGTCGGTGGCGACCAGAATTCGTTTCGGCGCGACGAGCCCATGGATCGAGAGGTTCTGTTGCGTAAGGCTATCGAGGGATTTCATTGGGAGACCCTCCTCTTGCTCCCAACTATTCTCGGATTTATCGAGTTGCGCTGTAACGTAGATCACAATTGTTCAGGGTTCCGCGCCAAAGTGCAGGAAGCGCTGGATGATTTGCGGTCTGCGGTTCCGGGTGATGAGGTGAAGGCGCATTTTGGGAAACGGAGATTGACAGCGGGTTGGTTATTGTGAGCGCGGTTTATTTGAATGCTGAATGTTTCAGTTGACTCGTTTACATGAATTTGTGTAAAGCGTATTAGGCACAAATTTATTTGTGTAAAGCAAAACGCCCATGTGCTTTACACAAATCTCCAGCGAATGGTACTCTGAGCCGGATATGAAACCCTTCTTAGCGCAAAGCCTTCCGCTTGTCGAGATTAATTGGGTAGGTCTTCTGCCGTTGATCGGTCAAGCGAACCGCTATCTTGCTGAATATAATGGTGTTCTATACACCTTCACAAATCCGGAGTTGTTGCTTTCGCCTTTGACGACGCAGGAAGCCGTTCTATCTTCCAAGATCGAGGGAACACAGGCGACGCTGGGAGAGGTATTGAAATTTGAAGCGGGCGAAGAGCCGCAACTTGAGTCGAAGCGCGAAGATATTCAAGAAATCATGAACTATCGAAGCGCTCTTCGGCAGGCGGAGAAAGAACTCCAGTTCAGACCCTTCAATCTTAACCTGCTCTTAAAGCTCCACAGTACCTTGTTGGACAGCGTTCGCGGAAGAAACAAAGCGCGCGGATTTTTTCGAAGGGAGCAGAACTGGATCGGAGCTTTGGGGACTCCGATGGAGGAGGCGCAATTCATTCCCCCAGAGCCTGGAGAGCAACTCACAAAGGCTCTGCACAACTGGGAGAATTTCTACCATATGGACCAGCCGGACGCTTTGGTCCAGTTGGCAATAGTTCACGCTCAATTTGAGATTCTCCACCCATTTCTGGACGGAAATGGAAGACTCGGTCGAATTTTGATTCCGCTTTTTCTCTACGAGAAGAAGATTCTTTCCAGCCCGACCTTTTATCTTTCCGAATATCTGGAAACAGAACGCGACGTCTATATTAGACGGCTGAGGGCTTTGGGAAGCGAACCTGAAGCGTGGAATCTGTGGATCGGCTTCTTTTTGAAAGGGCTAATCGAACAAGCTAAGAGCAACGTTCACAAGGCCAGAAAGGTTCATGCTCTTTACGAGGCATTAAAAGACCAGGTTCTGCAATTGACCCATTCGCAATTTGCAGTTCCAATGCTGGACCTAATGTTCGCAAACCCGATTTTCAGCACTACCAACCTCTTTGCTTCGGCAGCACTCGAGGGGAAATCTTCAGTTCCCAGCAAGCCGATGATGATGACGATCCTCGGTAAGCTCAAGTCGGCTGGAATTCTAAAGGTCGTCCGTGAGGGGCGGGGCGCGCGCGCTCAGATTCTCGCGTTGGCGGAACTCGTCAATCTTTGCGAGGGCAACCAGGTCGTCTAATTTTGGATGCGGCAAATGTCTGTCGATCTGCCGTTGCTTGTACACTGAAGAATCAGCCGCTCTCCAACCGGTGAGCGGGAGGGATTTTCGCATGGGGACGGCAATTCTGAACGAGACGCACACGGAAACAAGTGAATCGCGACCGGGGCGCTTTGGGGCCTACGGCGGGCGGTATGTCCCTGAAACGCTGATGGCTGCGCTCGAAGAGCTGGAGCACGCCTACGCCGAGGCGCAGGCCGATCCGGCGTATCGGGCGGAGTTGGAACTGCTGCTGAGGGATTTCGCCGGCCGTCCGACGCCGCTATATTTTGCAAAGCGGCTAACGGAGCAACTCGGCGGCGCGAAGATTTACCTCAAGCGCGAAGACCTGCTGCACACCGGCGCGCACAAGATCAATAACGCTCTGGGCCAGGGATTGCTGGCCAGGCGGATGGGCAAGCAGCGGATTATTGCTGAGACCGGCGCTGGGCAGCATGGCGTGGCTACGGCCACCGTCTGTGCGCTGCTGGGCCTTGAGTGCATCGTCTACATGGGTGAAGAGGACATGCGGCGGCAGGAGTTGAACGTGCTGCGCATGAGGCTGCTTGGCGCGGAAGTGCGCGGCGTGACCTCCGGCTCGAAGACGCTGAAGGACGCGGTGAACGAGGCTCTGCGCGACTGGGTCACCAACGTTCGCGACACCTATTACATTCTTGGCTCGGCGCTGGGGCCGCATCCCTATCCGACTATGGTGCGGGATTTCAACCGGGTGATCGGGATCGAGATGCGGGAGCAGATTCTGGCCAAGGAAGGCCGGTTGCCGACGGCGATTCTGGCCTGTGTCGGGGGCGGATCGAATGCGATTGGCGCATTTCACCAGTTCCTCGGGGACAAGGATGTTCGTCTGATTGGCGTTGAAGCTGGAGGACGCGGCAAGGCGCTTGGCGATCACGCGGCGCGGTTTGAGGGCGGCGTTCCGGGCGTGCTGCAAGGGACCTATTCTTACGTGTTGCAGGATGAAAATGGGCAGATTTCGCTGACACATTCGGTTTCTGCCGGTTTGGATTACGCGACTGTCGGGCCGGAACACGCTGCGCTGCATGACTGCGGTCGCGCGGAATATGTATCAGCCGACGACGCGCATGTGCTTGAAGCGGTGGTCAAGTTGGCGCGGACCGAAGGGATTTTGCCGGCTCTGGAATCCGCTCATGCTGTGGCGGAGTGCTTGAGAATTGCGCCGGGGATGGCGTCGCATGACATACTGGTAGTCAACCTCTCCGGTCGCGGCGATAAGGATATGGGTATTCTTGCGCGCGAGCTGAATATTCAGGGAGCTGCGGGCCTTTAGTAGCAGGCCAGCCTAATTATTCCGATGGCAATCCGATTCGCGCAACATCCCGGCCTGGTCGTGTACCTCACAGTGGGGGACGCGGGCCTTACACCCGATCCATCCGTATCTGGCTTGAGCCTGTCGCGCGAGATCGCGCTCGCGGCGATTGACGCTGGCGCGGATGTGATCGAACTCGGTGTGCCGTTCAGCGATCCACTGGGCGACGGTCCGGTGATTCAGCGCGCCAGTGAACGGGCGCTTGCTCGCGGCACCCGCCTGATTGACGTGCTGGCTCTCGCGGCCGATCTACGCGCCGCTCGTCCTGAGGCCGGTTTGATCGTCTTTTCTTATCTGAATCCCATCCTGCGCTACGGCATGGCACGGTTTGCCGATGCAGCAGCTGCTGCCGGCGTGGATGGCGTACTGTTGATCGACATGATTGTCGAAGAGGCGGGGGAGTATCTGGCGGAGATGGAGCGGGTGAATCTGGCCCCAATCTTTCTCGCCGCGCCCACCAGCCCGGATGAGCGGCTCAAGGCGATTGCCGAGCATTCCAAAGGATTTATCTACGCCATCTCCCGCACCGGTATCACGGGCAAGCAGCAGAATGTGGCCGGAGACGCGGCTGCGCTGGTGGAGCGGATTCGGCGCTTTACCGGTCCAAAGGGCGGCGCCGGATGGCCCAAGCTGCCAATAGCCGTCGGGTTTGGCATCTCCAACGCGGATCACGTCGCCCAAGTGGGCGAGTTCGCGGATGCGGCGGTTATCGGCAGCGCAATCGTCGAGTTGATTGAACGGTCAAGACCGGAACAGGCATCTGGTAACGTGGCTCGATTTATCCGAGATCTGTATCCTCAGGGCCTGTTTACTCAGGGCCTGCGCCAGCCCGTCGAGGCGCAGACCCTTTGACGGCGGGGCGGGGCAAACGCTCATCCTCTGCTCGACGAAACCCTCACAGGCGGCTGCTACTTACCCGGCATCCGCACAATTTGGCTTAACTCATTTCTACTGGCCCTCGGGGTCCATGGCGACGGGAAGCGAAATCCTCCGCCAGGACTCCGAAAGTTGCATTAAAAGGCCAGAATCAGGATGGAGCAATCTATGACGCTTGAAGAATTGCGGAAACGGATCGATGTACTGGACCGCCAACTGGTAGCCCTGCTCAGCGAACGCGCCGAGGCGGCGCTGGAGGCTGGCCGACTCAAGTCGGCAACCTCGTTGCCCATTTACGAGCCGGCGCGCGAAAAGACGATCTATGAAAACGTGCGCCAGGCCAACCTTGGGCCGCTGCCGGACATTGAATTGATCCACATCTTCGAGCGCGTCATCGACGTCATGAGATCGCTCCAAAAGAATGAGTTAGCGAGTCAAAGACTTGCTCAGGGAAATGCCCAGGCGGCAACCGTGAGCCACGAAGCAGGCGTGCAGTCGCCCGAAACGGGGAACAGGCAATGATCGTAGCAATGCAGGAACACGCAACTGAAGACCAGATTGACGCCATCATCGAACGGATGATCGAGGCAGGCGTCAACGTACACAAGACCACCGGGGCCACACAAACCATCCTTGCCGGGGTCGGTCCTACGCTGTCCGTCGACATCGAAGAATACAAGCTGCTGCCCGGCGTTTTGAGTGTGCATCGCATCAGTTCGCCGTACAAGCTGGCGGGCCGCGCCTTCCGCCCCGAGGGCACCATCGTCGAATTCAACCACGGCGTTCGCGTTGGCGGAGACGAGATTCCCATCATGGCTGGCCCTTGCTCGATCGAGAGCCGAGAGCAGATTTTTCTGGTTGCGCAGCAGGTCAAAGAGGCTGGTGCAACTTTCCTTCGCGGCGGAGCCTTCAAACCGCGCAGTTCGCCTTACGCCTTTCAAGGGATGGGCATCCCTGGGCTGAAGCTGATGCGCGAGGCCGCCGACGCATTCGGCTTGCTGGCCATCAGCGAAGTGATGGAGATTTCGCAGATTGAGCCCATGCTGCCTTACATCGACTGCTTCCAGGTGGGCGCGCGCAACATGCAGAACTTCAACCTGCTGCGCGAGCTGGGTAAGGTCCGCAAGCCGATCATGCTTAAGCGCGGCATGGCTGCGACGATTGAAGAGCTGCTGCTCTCAAGCGAATACATCCTCGCAGGCGGCAATTACGATGTGATTCTCTGCGAGCGCGGCATTCGCACCTACGAGACCTACACGCGCAATACGATGGATGTCTCGGCCATCCCGGTCATCAAGAAGCTCTCGCACCTGCCGATTGTCGGCGACCCCTCGCACGGGACCGGCCGCCGCGATCTGGTGCCGGCTATGGCGCGTGCTGCTGTTGCCGCGGGTGCGGACGGTATCATCGTCGAAGTGCACCCCAACCCGGACAAGGCTCTCTCGGACGGCGCGCAGACGCTCTTTCCCGACCAGTTTGCGAAGTTGGTCGGCGAGCTGAGTCTGATTGCACAGGCCGTTGGCCGCAGCGTGTATACCGGTACGCCGATCACGGAACCGGCTACGGCGCGCGCCTGACCGATGATCGAACGCATTCTTATCCTTGGCACAGGCCTGCTCGGCTCCTCGACAGGCCTGGCCTTGCGCGCTGCCGGGTTTGCCGGAGCGATTGAGGGATGGGATAAGAATCCGAAGGAGTCGGCGGAATCGCTGCGACTGGGAGCCATCGACGCCGTAGCCGTCGATCCGCTTGACGCAGCCCGGCCGAGCCAGATCGTTCTGCTCGCCACGCCGGTTTACGCCATCCTGGACTGGATGGAACAGCTTGCGCCGATCCTCACACCGGAGCAACTGGTCACCGATGTCGGCAGCACCAAGGCGACTATCACCGAAACTGGCAACCGCCTCTTCAATCAGGCCGGACGCGCAGCCTTTTTGCCCGGCCACCCGATGGCGGGCAAGGAGATTGGCGGCGCAACTGCTGCAGATGCGGGCATCTTTCGCGATGCTGCGTGGATCTTCACTAGCGATCCCTGGATCGGTTCGCTTACGCGCGGCGAGCTTTTACCCACGGCCGCCTCTCTTGCCATGCATTGGATGCAGTGGGTTCGAGACTTTGGCTGCCGCGTGATGGAACTGGAAGCCGGTCGCCACGATGAGTTGGTCGCCTGGGTAAGCCATTTACCGCAATTCCTCTCGACGGCGCTCACGGCGCTCATCGAAACCGAAGTCGGCGACGCCCCCGAACTGAAAGTGGTGGGAGGGCGCGCCCTGCGCGAGATGACGCGTCTCGGCTCCAGTCCCTACAGCATGTGGCGCGACGTCGCCCTGACGAATACCGACAAAGTCGCCGCCGCCATCCAGGCCCTGGAACAGCGCCTCGCCCATCTGCGCGAAAACCTGCGCACCCCCGAGCTGCGGGACGAGTTCGAGCTTGCGAACCGCTTTCGAAAAGGCTAACCCAACAGCGCCACCGGCGGAATACTCAGAAACTCCTCAAACGGAATCCCACCCGTGCCAACCAGCATCTTCTTCGTTTTGCCAAACGACTTATCGAAAGCCGCCATTCCGGGCAGGGAAGTCCGCCGGTTTCCGGCCTTCACCTCCAGCGCCAGTACCTTGTCGCCCCGCCGTAGGACGAAATCCACTTCTCGGGAACCCTCACGCCAGTAGAAGACCTCGTAATCGCCCAACTGCGCACCGTTGGCCAGATGTGCCCCGATTGCCGACTCCGCAATACGCCCCCAGCGCTCCGGATCGCGCCGCGCTTCTGAGAACGAGGTCACCGCGAACGAGCTCTGCGGCTGCGCCGTCATCAGTCCGTTGTTCAGCACCTGGAACTTGGGACTCGACCCTCGCTGCCGCATCACATCGCCGGAAAACTTCGGCAATCCGCAGAGCATTCCGGCGCCGGCTAGCAGTTCCAAATAGTGCGCCAGCGTCGTCGTGTTGCCCGCGTCCTGCAACTGCCCCAGCATCTTCTGATAGCTCAGAATCTGGCTCGAATAGGCGCAACCCAGCCGGAAAAGCTGCCGCAGCAGAGCTGGCTTGTCCACACGATTCATCAGCAAAATGTCGCGCGAGAGCGTCGTCTCGATCAGCGAGTCCTGCAAGTAGCGCCGCCAGCGGTCCTCATCGCCGATAAGGCTGGCCGCGCCCGGATATCCGCCGAAGTATACATACTGGTCGAGATTCAGCCCAAAAGCATCGCGCATCTCAGGAAAGCTCCAATGCCCGACCCGAATAATCTCAAAACGCCCTGCAAGGCTCTCAGACAACCCCTGCTGCACCAGTAGGGGCGACGAGCCCAGCAGGACCACTCGCAGGTCCAGGCCATTGACCGAGTCCCGATCCCAAAGCCACTTCACCGTCTCAGACCAGTTGACGATCTTCTGCACCTCGTCGAGCACCAGCAGCCAGCTCTTGGTCGAATTCTCCGGCTCAAGACAGCGAAAACGCGCGGCCTCCCATTGCTGCTCGATCCACACCCCATCCTCCGAAGAGGCTCCATCCGCAGTCGCGTAGGTCGAATTCGCGCCAAATGCCGCCATCATCTGCCGCGCCAGCGTAGTCTTGCCCACTTGCCGCGGTCCCGCGAGAACCTGCAAGAATCGCCGAGGCTCACGGACTCTTTCGACCAAACCTGCGAGTGTTGTACGTATGTAAGTCATTGCATTCAAACATAATATATTGCTAAACCTAAAAGTAGTCAATGCAATGAGCAAATTTACTCAATATACTGAGTAAATTATCTCAATACGTCGAGATAATGTTTAAATGGGTGGCCGCAACCCACATCTGCAAGAACATCTTGAACCCGACGAGGGTTCTGGATACGCATTTGAGAGTGAAGTGTCTTTCTCCCATGCGTTTCGCTCCAGAAATAGGCTGGGCCTCTCACCCGGCTCACCGCCATTTACAATCAAATCCGTGCAGACAGATCAAACCTCCGCCATCATCACCGCCGAAAACCTGACCAAAGTTTACCGCTCGGGACGCATTGAGGTGCCGGCAGTCCGCGGCGTCTCCTTCTCTGCTGCGCGCGGCGAATTCATTGCCATCGTCGGCCCCTCCGGCTCCGGCAAATCGACGCTTTTCTACCTGCTCGGCGGACTCACCCACGCCACTTCCGGCCGCGTGGTGATTGACGGCATTGACTTTGGCTCGCTCTCCGATGCCGAACGGACACGCCTTCGCAAGCAACGCATCGGTTTTGTCTTTCAGCGCTTCAATCTACTGCCCACCCTCACCGCCATGGGAAACATTGAGATTGCTCACGCCATCAGCGGCGACAAGAAGCCGCTCGACCTGGACTATCTTAAGCACCTGTCGAAGCTGCTTTCGATCGAAGGCCGGCTTGACCACCGGCCATCGGAGCTCTCCGGCGGAGAACAGCAGCGGGTAGCCATCGCGCGCGCTCTTATCACCCGGCCGGCGATCATTCTGGCCGACGAGCCCACCGGCAATCTCGATACGAAGAATTCAGACGCCGTCCTCTCCATGCTGCGCCGCTCCAACCAGGAACTGGGCCAGACCGTCTTGATGATCACGCATAACCTCGAAGCCGCAGCCATCGCCGACCGCATCCTTCAGGTCCGCGACGGCCAGATTGTCTCCGACACCACCAGCCTGTAGCCAACAGCCACCCGGTTTGCATCAGCAGTTCTAACTGTAGGAATCAGAGAAGTAACTGAGTTGTGGTTTGCAGGAAGGTCGGGAAGCGGTATTTTCGTTTTCCAGGCTTTTCATGAACCGTCATTTCCTCCGCCTGTCGGCTCATGGTGGACGCTGTATGCGGTCGAAGAGTTTGCGACCTTGCCCTGCTGCTTGAACTGGCGCTCGATCGGCACCGACTCCACCCAGGCATACATCTGGCGGTGGTTTTCGCTTTCAAACCGGAGCCCCTCGCTGGCTGCTACCAGCGAACGAATCTGCTCCAAACTCAACTTCTCGGCTGCATGCACACGGATATTCAATCCTCAGCATCGCCGATCCTTCAGGCTCACCTTGCGTTGGACAAGCAGGGCCGACGCATATCAGATTCCGAGTAATTTGAGCAGGTAGGGATGATCCCAAGCGGCCTTGAGTCGTTTTCCCTTGATTCCGCGTTGCGATGCTTTTTCCTGTTTGAGGATATTGAGGGCGATTCGGTTGAGGACGGAGAAGTTCTGCGCGGCGTGGCCTGCCCTTTTTCGGCTGAGGTCTTCTCCGAAGCCCACGTCTAGCACCCAGTGCAGTTTGTTTTCGATGCCCCAGTGCTGGCGGACGACGCGGTTCAACCGTGCCGCTTCGGGCTTGAGGCTGGTGATGTAGTAGCGGATTTCGCGTTCGGTTTTGCCGGTGGCTTTGTGGTAGCGTTCCGCTTCGATCCGCACCAGCCCCTGCAACGAAGCCCACTCTGTAGCCTTTTCCACCAGGCTAAGGTCGGCGATCACCGAGCACTTGCGCTTTTCTACTCGCCCATGGCCGCAGTCCACTTCCTCGATCGCCGCGTCGGCGGCAAGCATCTGAAACGAGTCCTTGATCTCGGCCAGCAGGTTGCCCTGATTCTCCTTGACGGCCAGCACGTAGTCGGCCCTCTTCTCGACGATGC
>Ga0182030_10022031_pt1 | contig 11888 bp, 7 predicted proteins | sample 812S3MmetaG_FD_121299 | JGI IMG/M metagenome (GOLD analysis project Ga0182030, IMG submission 121299) | Permafrost microbial communities from Stordalen Mire, Sweden - 812S3M metaG (Illumina Assembly) | ecosystem: Environmental > Terrestrial > Soil > Wetlands > Permafrost | place: Sweden... | reverse complement strand
TCGATTCCTCCATCATGGGCGCCCACACCATCGCGGACCAGGCGCCGGGCATTCCGGGGTTGAACTTTACCCTGGTGAGCGTAACCGGCGGCAGCGCCGGGAAGAACCCGACGGTCACGTTCACGGTTAAGGACAATAGCGGCAACCCGATTCCGATGAGCAGCTTCACCACGGGTTCGAATTCGCTTTCGCTGACCATGGCCGGCCCGAGCAGCGATTACGGCTACACCAGCTTCGGGTCGGACACCACCAGCACGCCGGGCTACGTCACCGAATCGGCCACATCGGCTACCTGCAGCGGCTCCGGGACCTGCGTATACACGTTCACCCACGCGGTTCCGGCCAAGGCAACCGGCACCTATGCGATCGGCATTGAAGGGCGGCTCTCCATCACGCTGCTGCCGGGCACGACCTCGGCGACAACCACTAATTATGGTGGTGTTAACCAGGTCATTTATTTCTCGGTGGACGGTTCGGCGGTGACGCCGCGCCGCACGGTGGTGGCGATGGCAAACTGCAACGCCTGCCATTCCTACCTGGAAGTGCATGGCGACCTTCGCAACAACGTCACCTACTGCCCCATCTGCCATAACCCAAGCAACACCGATGCGAGCACGCGATCCAGCGCCACCGTAAAGGCGCAACAGTCGCTGCCGCCGCAGGGCATCAATTTCGCGATGATGATTCATAAGATCCACACCGGCGCGAACCTGGAGGCGAATTTCAACCAGGACTACATCATCGTCGGTCACGGCGGGAGCGAGAACGACTTCGGAGCCGCCTACGCTTCGGTTCCGTCTTCGATTCCGAACACGGGCGTGCGCTATCCGGCGATGGGGCCGTCCGGCTCGGTCGCGGACACGGCGGAATGTTACATGTGCCACGCTAACGGTTCGGAGGCCGTGCTGCCCATCGGCAAGAACCCGGTGACCGACCCGCAAGGTCTGCTGAATCCCTCGCCGACCACCACTTCGGCTTGTACGGCATGCCATCTGAATACCGGGGCATTCGCGCACGCCGTTACCCAGACCGATCCCAAGTTGGGTGAAAGCTGCGATGTGTGCCACGGAACGGGCGCGCCCTTTAGCGCGACCCAGGTGCACGCCGGCCAGTAACCTGATCGCCCGGAGCGGCCGTGCCCCCTCGTGGCCGCTCCGGGCGAGCAACGGGTTTTCATACGGAGATCTGAGTCATGCGGAATTCTTCAAAAGCACGGACCATCGCCGGATTACTCCTGGTGGTCCTCCTTGTCGCGGGCGCCGCTCTGGTAGCGGCCGCCGACCGCAAACCGGCTTTGACGGTTCACGAGAAAGCCTTTTACGCGAGCGCAAACCTGGTGGACTACGTCCAGCCCGGGCTGGTCGTCAGCGTGGTTTCGGCCAAGATTGCGAGCGACGGCACCATCAGCGTCGATTATAAGGTCGCCGACCCCAACGGAGCGTCGCTCGATTCCTCCGGTGTGGCGACCCCGGGGACGATTTCGCTGAGCTTCCTGGCGGCTTACATTCCCACCGGCCAGGCGCAGTTCGCATCCTATATTACCCATAGCGTCGCCGCGGCCACCGGCTCCGCCACGGCCACCCAGGCAACGTCGGATTCCGGCGGCACCACCACCACCGTCGCCCAGGGCGAGTACGTTTACACGTTCAACACCAAGGCGCCCAGCGGCTTCAACGCCAACGCCACCACCAGAATCGGCATTTACGGCTCGCGCAACCTGACCCAGTGGGACCTCGGCACCGATTATGCCGACACCACCTACGACTTCATTCCGTCCGGAACCGGCACGCCGACTCCGCGCGACGTCGTGCGCAACGCCGATTGCAACGCCTGCCACGGCAGCGCCATCACCGCGACCAGCACCAACGGCCTGGCCGCGCACGGCGGCACGCGCCGCAGCGTGGGCATCTGCATTATTTGCCACCAACCGCAAACCGTCGATCCGAACACCGGCAACACCCTGGATATGAGAGTTTTCATCCACAAGATTCACATGGGCAGCTCGCTGCCCAGCGTCCAGACCGGAAAGCCCTACCAGATCGTCGGCCATTTGAATTCGGTGAACGATTGGTCCACGGTGGAGTATCCCGCCAATATCGAGCGTTGCGAAACGTGCCATAACCCGAAGAATGGGGCGGCGCAGACCAACGCCTGGATGACAGCCCCCGGCGCCGCCGCCTGCGGGTCCTGCCATGACAACGTCAATTTCGCCACCGGCACCAACCATCCGGGCGGGGCGCAGGCCACCGACGCGCAATGCGCCACCTGCCACATCCCGCAAGGCACGCAGTCGTTCGATGCGTCGATCATCGGCGCTCACACCATAGCCGACCAGGCACCGGAGCTGGGCGGCCTGGTCTTCGGCCTGGTCAGCGTGACCAACGGCACGCCCGGCAAGACGCCCACGGTTACCTTCACGGTTCACGACAAGACCGGCGCCGGCATTCCCATGAGCAATTTCACCACTGGCAGCAACTCTCTCTCGCTGACCATGGTGGGCCCCACCAGCGATTACGGCTACACCAGCTTCGGCTCGGACACGGCCAGCACGCCGGGCTACGTGACCGAATCGGCCACGGGCGCGTCCTGCACCCCCAGCGGCACCTGCCAATATACCTTCACCCACGCCATTCCGGCGAAGGCTACCGGCACGTATACCATCGGCATCGAGGGCCGCCTTTCCGCCACGCTGTTCCCCAACACGCCGCAATCCACCACCACCAATTACGGTGGCGTCAACCAGGTGATCAACTTCTCGGTGGACGGTTCGCCGGTCGCGCCGCGCCGCACCGTGGTTGCCATGGCGAACTGCAACGCCTGCCACTCCTATCTGGAAGTGCACGGCGACCTTCGCAACAACGTCACCTATTGCCCCATCTGCCATAACCCGAGCAACACCGACGCCAGCACGCGCTCCAGCGCCACGGTAACGGCGCAACAGTCGCTCCCGCCACAGGGGATCAACTTCGCCATGATGATTCATAAGATCCACACCGGCGCGAACCTGGAGGCGGTGTACGGCAAGGACTACATCATCGTGGGCCACGGCGGCAGCGAGAACGACTTTGGCGCCGCCTACGCTTCGGTTCCCTCTTCGATTCCCAACACCGGCGTCCGCTATCCCGCCATGGGCCCCAGCGGCTCGGTTCAGGATACGGCCGAGTGCTATATGTGCCACGCCGGCGGCTCGGAAGCGGTGTTGCCCATCGGCAAGAACGCCGTGACCGACCCGCAGGGCCCGATCAATCCGGACCCGGCCACCACTTCGGCATGCACCGCTTGCCACCTGGATGCCGGTTCGGTGGCCCACGCTCAGGCCAACACCAGTACGCAGTTCGGTGAAGCCTGCAGCGTCTGTCATGCAGCCGGCGCCACTTATGACGCCATCCAGGTTCATGCCGGACAATAAATCGTACAGGTAACCGTCATGCATCGACCGCAAGTGCGCACCGCGAGCCGCTCCGCCCTGTCCGCCCACCGCCCGATCCGCGCGCTGGCGCTGGCAGTGGCGGCGGCCGGGTGGCTGACAATTGTTTCGGGGAGCGCGCGGGCCCAGGCGGATGACAAGCCTGCCGCCAAGCCCGCCGCTCCCTCGGCACCCGCCAAGCTCGAATACATGGGCTCGGAGACCTGCGCCATGTGTCACGAAGACCTGGCCAAGGCCTTTCAGAAGAATCCCCACCGGCTGGTGGATACCGACAAGAAATACAAGCACCCGGCGCAGGCTTGCGAGGCGTGTCACGGTCCCTCCAGCAAACACGAAGATTCCATGAACGCGGCCGACATCCGCAATCCGGCCAAACTACCAGCGGCGGAGGCGGACCGCATCTGCCTGTCGTGCCATTTGAACGCGCCCACCCATGTTGGCCGCATCAGCGGCAGCCATGCCAAGAATGAAGTGAGTTGCGTCTCCTGCCACTCCATCCATAAGGGTCCGGAGGCCATGGTGGCGCGTAAACCGGCCGACATCAACCATCTCTGCGCCACTTGCCACCGGGACGTGTGGGCCAGTTTCCAGCGGCCGTACAAGCACCGGCTGCCGGAATCCGCCATGAGCTGCGTGGACTGCCACAACCCGCACGGCAGCCTCCTGCCCCACAGCCTGCAGCTTGTGGAAGCCAACGAACCGGCCTGCGTGAAGTGCCACGGGGATAAGCGCGGCCCGTTCCCCTTCGCGCACGCGCCCATGCAACTGGAAGGGTGTACCGCCTGCCACGAACCTCACGGGTCGGCCAATCCGCGCATGCTGACGCGGGCGCGGGTGTACTTCGTCTGCCTGGAGTGCCACGCCAATCTGTCGCAGCCTACCCCGGTTGCCAACGGCACCATGGGCGCCGTGCCGCCCGCGTTTCACGACCTGCGCAACCCGCGTTTCCAGAACTGCACGGTCTGTCATCAGAAGATACATGGCTCCTATGTGAGCCAGGATTTCCTGAAATGAAACATTCTTGGTTATTTCTGCTGCTGGCCTCGGGATACGCCCCGGTCTTCGGGCAAACGGTGCCAGCCGCGCCCGCCGCCGAGGCCCAGACAGGTCCCGCAGCCGCGCCGGCCGCACCCGCACCCGCCCAGGCCGCACCCGCCGCTTCTCCGGCTCCCGCCACCGAACAATGGATCACCGGCAGCTTCGAGGTGGGCTACCGCTGGACGCCGGATCTTTCGGGCAACATGAACGAGTATCGCAGCGTCGTCAATCTGGGCGCCGGTCCCCGCCTGCTCGATATCGACCTGACGATTATCGATCCCAATAAGCGGTTTTTCGACCGGGTGGACGCGCGCGCCAGCGGCTGGGGCGATCCGAATAACTCCATCCACGTGGACGCCACGAAGCTGGGAATCTACGACTTCCGTTTCGACTATCGCAACATGGCTTATTTCAATGCCGTGCCCAGTTTCGCCAACCCCGGCGCTCCGGCCGGCTTCAACGAGCAGGCCTTCGACGCGCACCGCCGCATGATGAGCGCCGACCTGGACCTCCTGCCCGGCAAGCACTTCGTTCCCTACCTTTCCTTCGACCACAATTCCGGTTACGGCGACGGCATCGACACCTACGTCGATTCCTCCAGTAACGAGTACGCCGTGCCTACCCGGCTGCGCGACGCCACCAATAATTACCGCGGCGGCGTGCGCGTGGAGTATTCGCGCTTTCACGTTTCTCTCGAGCAGGGCGGCACCACCTACAAAGACGACGATTTCGCCTCCGAAACAGGGGTGGAATATGGCGATAATTCGCAGCCGCTCTTCGGCCAGGTGCTGGACCTATCGAGCCTGAAGCAAACCTACGGTATTCGCGGCAGCAGCCTCTACAGCCGGGCGCTCGCGACTGCCAGCGTAACGCCGTGGTTGAACGTCTACGCGCAGTTTCTCTATAGCGAGCCCAAGACCACGGTCAACTACGTGGATATCGCCGACGGCAACTTCGCGCTGCTGAGCTCGCTGCTGTTCTACAGCGGCCAGTTGAACCTGGGAACCGGCACCTCCAACCAACCTCACACCACCGCCAGCGGCGGCGTCGAAATGCGGCCGCTCAAACGGGTGCGGGTGATGGGTTCCTGGATGACCGACCGGTATCACGACGCCGACTCGCCGCTCGAAAGCCAGCAGATCTACCTCACACCCACCACGCTCGGGCCGGGCCTGGTCACCAGCTTCAATTACACTCAATATGTGAACTACAACCAGGGCGAAGTCAACGTCATCTACGATGCCGGCAAGCGGCTCACCCTTCGTACCGGCTACCGCCGCGTGTGGGGCGAGGCCACGGAATTTGCCGGGCCGCTCAGCCAGACGGGCCTGTTGGTGGCGGGGCAGCTCCAGCGCAACATTGCCTTGGCCGGCGCCACTTATCGGGCCTCTCAAAAGCTGTCGGTGAACCTGGATTACGAAGGCGCTTCGAGCGACAACATTTACTTCCGCACCAGCCTGAACGACTATCAGAAGGGTAGGGCGCGGGCGCGGTATCAACTGGCCAGTTCGCTGACGTTGCAGGCCCGCTACCAGATACTCGAAAATCAGAATCCGGATCCCAGCATTCGCTACGACTTTGAAAGCCGCAACAGCTCGCTGGGCATTTTCTGGACTCCCAAAGCCGCCAAGCGCTTCAGCGTATCGGGCGAATACGACCGGTCCACGCTGCGCTCCAACATCACCTATCTCACCTTGCCGGCGCTGGGGTCGGCGGTGTCGGATTATCGCGATAACGCGCATACGGTCACCGGTACGGTGGACGTGGCTCTGCCGGGCAACGCCAAACTGAGCGTGGGCGGAGCGATGTTTCTGTCATCGGGCAGCCAGCCCGCCAATTACTATCAGCCGTTGGGGCGGTTTTCGGTGCCCATCGGCAAGCACGTGTCCTGGAACACTCAATGGCAGTGGTATGGCTTCAACGATTCCTTTTACGGGTATGAAGGTTTCCGCACGCACATCGTAACTACCGGGATACGGGTGACTCGTTAGGAGGCTGGCCATGGCGAATCTTTACAGAGTGGGTTTGGCCCTGCTGATGGTGTCGGGCGTGTTTGCGGCCGAACCCATTCAGGGCAACGCCGACAGGGGCGCGAAGCTTTTCCAAAACGAGCAGTGCGTCCGGTGCCATAGCGTCAACGGCAAGGGTGGTACCGCGGCACCCGATCTGGCGCGCCGCATGGACCGCGATTACACGCCCGCCGTGATGGCCAGCCTGATGTGGAACCATGCGCCGGAAATGTGGACCGGCATGAAGGCCCAGGGCATCGTCCGGCCGTCGCTCAGCGCCGAATCGGCCGCCGATCTTTTCGCTTATTTCGTAGCGGGGCGCTATTTTGAAAAACCCGGGGACGCCGGGCGCGGCAAGCTGGCTTTCCACGACAAGCACTGCGACTCCTGCCACGGCATCGATGCCGCCATGGCCGGCGGTGCTCCGCCGGTTTCGCGGTGGGAATCCCTGGCCGACCCGATCGTGCTGGCGCAACAGATGTGGAACCACGGCGGAAAGATGCGGGCGGCGTATCTGGCAGCGTCCCTCAAATGGACCGAGCTCGCGCCCCAGGAGCTCACCGACATTTTGGTATACCTGCAAAATCTACCGCAGACTCGCCATCAGGCGGAAAGCTTCGAGTTCGATATTTCCGACAGCGGCGCCGGCCTGTTCGCCTCCAAGGGTTGCACCGAATGCCACCAGGGCAAAATGGCGCTGGAGAACCGGCTCCGCAATCAGACCCTCACCGAGATCGCGGTGGATATGTGGAACCACCAGCCGTCCATGAAACAGCCGTCGCCGGTTTTCACTCGCCCGGAGATGCGCGAAATCATCGGCTACCTTTGGGCCCGGCAGTATTTTCGCGGCGAAGGCAATGCCGGGAGGGGCAAGAAGGTATTCGCGGATAAACATTGCGCCGCCTGCCATGAGCAGCCCTCCAGCGGCGCTCCGGCCCTGGGCGGGGCTAAAGGCCAGTATTCCGATATCAGCATGATGGGCGCGCTCTGGCAGCACGGCCCGCGCATGCTCGAGCTGATGGGCGAGCGCAAACTCCCCTGGCCGCGCTTCGATGCCCAGCAGATGTCGGACCTGATCGCCTATTTGAACTCGCGCTGAACGCCGCTGACGGGCCGGCACACCGTGGGGTATCGGGCAACCGCTCACAGGTCGCAGGCGGAACCGCCTGCGCCACCAAAGCAGGCGTATCTAATTCACGGCGATAATCACGCCCGGCTGGCTGGTCGCGCTTCCGATGGTGACCAAGACGGGGACGGACGAACCGGGGGTTACTCCTGTGGGGACGATGGCATTGACTTGCACCAGGCCGGCGATGGCGCCGGGCGCTCCGCCGCTGTACACGACTTGAGCGGGAACCCCGCCGATGGTCACGGTGGTACTGGACGACAACCAGGGCAATGGGTCGGATGGGGTAATGGAGGCGTCCGGGCTGGGGGGATTCGTCACGCCACCGCCGGTAAGGTAGATCTGCACGACGGAACCGGGGGCGGCGGGACGGGCCACGCTGTTGATGCTGTAGTCCTGGTTCAGGATCGCGCCGGGGCCGGAGGGGGAATAGTCCAGGGTGTAGATACCGGGATTGGCGGCTTGCACGTTCAGGACGGTGGCGGCGGAGATTCCTCCCTGGTAGGTCACGATCATTTTGGTGGTGCCGGCCACTTCGAACGGCACCACGGCGTTCACTTGCGTGTTCGAGGCGTAGGTGAGCGCGGCGGCTTTTCCATCGAACAACACCTGTGCGCCTCCCAGGTTGGTGGCGACGGCGGTATTGTTCGACACCAGTTGCAAGCCGACGCCAGTGGACGGTCCAAGATTATTTCCGAAAATGGAAACGATTTCACCCGGCGACACCACGCCCGAGGTCCCCAGCGCCGACGCGAAACTGGCCGAGTGGTCGACGGCGGCAATCAGCGGGGTAGGCGGGGCGGCAGCCTGCTGGGTAACCGAAAAAGCCAGCGTCCCGATATAAAGAGCGCCGGTTCGCGCCGCGCCCGTGTTCGCGCTCACGGTGTAACCGAGAGGCCCCGGGCCATTGCCATAACTGGTCGATGAGATGCCGATCCAATTCACGTTGGTGTAGACGGTACCCCAGGAACAGCCGGCGCCGGTGGTGACGGTCAGATAGCCGGGGCCTCCGGCGGCGGAAAAGGACGCGCCGGCCGGCGTGAACGTCAGGTTGCCCGGCGACCCATCCTGATTGACGGTGAACTGCGGCACCGGGTAAGGATACGCCGAACCGAGCGCCACCGGTGTGCTGGAGCCGGCTTCCACGGTGAGAGTTCCGGAACGGCCGGCAACGCAGGGGTTCGCCGCGACCGAATAGCCCACGGCTCCATTTGAAACGCCGCTCGCGCCGGAAGTCACGGTAATCCAACTGGCATTGCTCCACGAGTTCCAGACGCAGTCGCTCTGGACCGCGAAGGTGGAAGAGCCGGCGCCCACACCGATTTCGTAAGCCGTCGAAGTCAGCGTCAGCAAGCACGGAGATGCCTGCTGGGTGACGGCGACCGTCGCCACCGTGCCCGCCGCCGAATCGGCGATCGTAATCTTCGCCGTACGCGGGGAGGGGAGCGTGTTAACGGTCACGGCATAGGCGAAGGTGTAGCTTCCGCCGGATTGCCCGTTTGCCTGGCCGTAGAAGGTAAGCCAGGAAGAATCCGACGTGTAGGTCCAGATGCAGTAGCTGCCGGAGGCCACGGAAATCTGTCCAATGCCGGCGGTGTAGGAAATGGTAGCGGTCTGGGGCGGATTGACGGTATAGGCGCATTGCGCGCACAACGGCATCGCCGCCAGGAAAGCGAGGAACAGCTTCATCAGTTGTTATGTTAGCCCGCATTTCAGGCGGGTGGGCCGGCGAAAGGCAGGGTTGGCCGCCTCGCGGAGCGGCCGAGTACCGGGCTTTGTCAGGCGGCGGCGGTTTGGGGTTTATTGAGGCAACATTGTTTGAATTTCTTGCCGCTGCCGCAGGGGCAGCGGTCGTTGCGGCCGGTTTTGGGGTCGGGGCGGCGATAGGGCTGTTGGGGAGTTTGTGCATTTTTGTGCATGATTTCGGGATTTTGGGCGGATTTTGGGAGGATGGGAGTGGCGCGGCGCTCCTTCGCGGGAGAAGGCAGGGCATGGCTGAGGATGAAGATGGCGGCGCGGAGACGCGCGGAGGTGGAGGATTTCGGGTCCTGGAGGATCTGTTCGAGGGCCTGGAAGGCCAGCTCAGCACGGCCGACGGCGCCTTCGTGCAGCATGTCGGCGCGGTCGTTTTGGGCGTCGCGAAGGGCCGCCTCAAAGGCCGGCGAGGTGTGGCGCCAATAGGCGATGGCGTTGCGGTGAACGCCGGCCTGGTCGGCGGCGGCATTGAGGTTGGCGCCGTTCAAGAGAGCGTCGATAACCTGGAGCTGAGGAGCGGAGAGGGCGGAATCGGGCATGGGAGCTACCTTTCGGCCACTACGATAGCTTGCGAGCGCGGAAGAAGCGGCTGTCGGGAAGGGGCGGATTTGGCGGAAGTGGCTTGGAATGTGGGGGAAGGGAATATTTAGAAAATCCGTGACTGGCGTTTGGGCGGGGATGGGTTTCCGGAGAGCTCTTTGCAAGGTCTAGTAGCTAGAGGCGCGGGGGCTGTGATGAGCTCGCGCGGCGTCGCGTGGCAGGCTGCGGTCCACTCTTCTCGCGCGGCACTTTACCGATAAACCCACATGTCATTCCCAATGATCAAAGGAGCCTGTGCTTGGTGCCCACCATTCGGTTGCCTGCGGCCCGCCGCGGGGGACGCAATCACATCGGTCGCGCAGGCCGGCTTAGCGCCAGGGGAGACGTGATCGTCAATTTGTCGAATTGGGCGTTGATCCAGCCGTTGACGCCGAACCCTATCTGCCCAGATATGTAGGCTGAGTCGTTGGCGGTTCCCAGCACGAGCCGATCAAGCTCAGCGCGGATTGTCGTCCCCACAAAGGTGAGCGCCAGCTCATGCCAAGTGTTGGTGCCGAGCGGCGCCACCGATCCGTAGACCAGGCCTGTGGTTGTGCCGTCGATATCCTCCCGCACGATAGCCCAGTTCCCCTGATCGGTGACTTGCAGGTGGTAGGACTGCCGGCACGAGGGATCGGCGGGCGATTGATCGCCGACGCGGCCCAGGAGTTGGACAGCGCCCGATTGTTCCAGCAGGACGTCGGCGCTCACCCGGTAGTCAGTCCAATTCACGTCTCCCATCAGAGTGTATGGATTGCTGGCCTTGCGCAGCGTGGGGGTTACCCACCAGAAATACGGCTGCACCGCCGCCATCTGCCGCAGACACTGGCCCGCTCAGCCGCCGCCGCACGGCGCAATCTCGAACGCTCCGTTTACATCGGCGAACAGGCGGGCTTCCTGGCCGATGTTGTACTCCTCGAAACTGTCCGAATAGGGTAACTGCAGGGAGCACTCCACGCCGGACTGGCAAACGGCCGCGGGCGCACTCCCTTTACTCTGTCCCGTGGTGGTGGTGATGCTATAGAGGAAGCCGGGCTGCAAGGTCACCGAGTACAAACCGTTCACCGGCGCCACATCCTGAGCTTCGGCGAACCAGTCATCCGGATCTGTCGAGTTCAGATTGGTGGACCAGACATGCACCGGACCAGTCGCAAGGCCGCCCGTCACGACGAAGCTAAAGATCTGACTGCTGGTGGCGTAAGCGGTTTCGATGACGATGCTATAGTCGCTCCCGTTGGGCGACGACAGCGCGACATAGGAGCCGATGTCTCCGGTGGTGCGCCCGGCGGCGCTGTCGATGTATCGCCAGCCGGGTTCGACGAACTGAGTGGTATGCGCCATCGCCCATACACCCGGGCCGACGAAGTAGTTTCCCGACCGGGGTTCTTCGGCCAGGATCAGCCCGTAGCTCGAATACGGAAAATTCGTGCAGGTAGCGCCGATCAGCGGCCAGACGATCGAAGCCGTGATGCCTCCGTCTATGTACTGCAAATTGGTCGCCCTGGCGATATTGGCGGCGGACTCTCCGTTGCTTTCCGAAGCCCACATGGGCTTGCCGAGACCGGAGACCATCTGAAAGTCGGTGCACTGCACGATGGCGCCGAAATCACAAGGGTAGTGCGCAGCGGGGACGTCGATGTCTGTGTAGAAACTCGGAGCCGATATGGCGGCCTGCGCGGACGGCGTCAGGTGGGCGTAGTACTCGTCGGGGCCGATAATCTTCGTGGATAACCCGTTCGCCGCGAGCGCCTGCTTCAGACTCTGGAACCATCCGAGGTCCCACCCGGTATAGCACTCGTTCCATCCGCCGACATAATCGATGTTGAGATTGTGGTCCGTCTTAGCGCCCGTGATCCACTTCACGATGTAGTCCACATTGTCCTGGGACCAGAAATTCGAGCCCCCTCCAATCCAGCCGGGAGCGGTCCACTCGAGCCCCACCAGCTTGATGTCG
>Ga0182030_10022030_pt1 | contig 11888 bp, 8 predicted proteins | sample 812S3MmetaG_FD_121299 | JGI IMG/M metagenome (GOLD analysis project Ga0182030, IMG submission 121299) | Permafrost microbial communities from Stordalen Mire, Sweden - 812S3M metaG (Illumina Assembly) | ecosystem: Environmental > Terrestrial > Soil > Wetlands > Permafrost | place: Sweden... | reverse complement strand
TGGTTCTACTGGGACGGCGAGATCATCAAGGCCACGGACGGCAAGTACCACATGTTCATGAGTACCTGGCAGCCTGGTACGGTCGGGTTCCAGAACTGGACTATCTCTGACGCCTTCCACGCCATCAGCGCCACGAACGTGCTCGGTCCCTACCTGAGACAGGACTACGTCTATTCCAACAATGGCTCGCACAAGGGGCACAACGTCTCGGCGGTCGAGCTGCCGGACGGCACCTACGCGGTCGTCGTCAGCGAGATCGTCCCCTTGACGATCTACAAGTCGAGCTCTCTCGACGGTCCGTGGACGGGTTGCTCACCCACGAGCCAGATCGGTGCGTCAAATATCAGTCTCTTTCCGCGCCCCGACGGGAGATTCCAGATTGTGGAGCGCAACGGGACCATCGCGATCTCGGACACCCTGTGTGGCACCTACGTTAAGCAGACGCCCAAGTGCTCCTATACGCAAAACGCTACGGACAGCATTTACCCAAAGAGGACCTCGATTCCAGGCGTGACCAATCCGGTCTTTACTTGGCAAGAAGATCCCCACATTTGGCGCAGCGGAGGGACCTTCCACGTCATCTATTCGGGTTCTGGAGATCGGGTCGGCTGGCACGTATATTCGCCTGACGGCCTCACGTGGTACGACAACGGGTACGCCTGGTCTCCGCGGGATTACCAGAAGATATTCTGCTACGAGGGAAGCACCACCTGTACACAATGGTACAAGATGGAGCGGCCTGGCGTGGTGCTCGAAGACGGGCACCCCACCCATATCACCTGGGCCGTGGCCGACGTCGACAAGGACACACAGATCCCGGCCGGCTCCAATCACGGTAGCAAGGTCATCGTGGTGCCCTTCGACGGGGTGGCGTTCGACAACGACTTTGGTGATGGCGATGGCGGGGCCAGTGGAAGCAGTAGCAGCGGAAGCGGCAGTAGCAGTAGCGGCGGCAGCAGCAGCAGCGGCAGCAGCAGCGGCGGTGGCAGTAGCAGCGGAAGCAGCGGCGGACCGAGTTCGCGCGATGGCGGCGTGGACGGAGGTGCAGTCGATGCGACGGTCCCAACGGATTCGGGCGGCGGCGCCAGCGGGTCGTCGAGCGGGGGTCCACTCAACGGTTCCAGCTCTGGTTCGAGCAGCGGCGCCAGCAGTGGATCCAGCAGCGGACGGGCGACCAGCAGCTCGAGCAGCAGTTCCGGCAGCAGCGGCGCAACGGGTTCGAGCAGCGGATCGTCGAGCTCGGGCTCTAGCAGCGGGGCGACGACCGGCGGTTCGAGCTCCGGCTCGAGCGTCGGGTCGAGCGATGCAGCCGTCGCCGAAGGGGACGCAGGGGGGCAGTCCGATTCGAACGGAGGGAGCGGTTGCGGGTGCCTGGTCGGGGCTTCGGAGCCCAACGCAGCAGCGGGAGCGGCTTTCATGACTGCAATGGGCGGGCTCCTCGGGATCCGATTCAGGCGCCGGCGCCAGCGCGATCGGGTCGGTTGAGCGCTACGACGAAACAGCGCGGCATATTGGGGTTGACCGCACCGACGCGAGCAACGAGCATCGGGGCCGACATCGGCGAAATTGGGTACGATGTCGGCACGAGGTTCGAGATCTTGTCAACGGCCGCCGATGAATGACCGCGATGAACGAGCCCGCAGTGGCGTGCGCCGAGGGTGGCGGCCATCGCGTGGATTTCATCGGCGCGAGCAAGAACGGAGTGGGCGCCGTGCGATGGCGTAGCTCGCGGACGGCGGAGCCGTCGTTCCCAGTTCGGCACGCGCGAGATGGACTGACCAAAGGCATGTTGGCAGTGGCTCAGGCTGTGCATTCGTGTGGGATCGCATGGGCGGTCTTACTGCTCCAGTGTCACCCTGCTCCGTCTTCTCCCGCATCGGCGCTTGCCGAAGCGGGCTCGAATACAACCACCGGCGTGCCCGATGCGCCCATCGCCGACTGGTGCGCGCCCGGGTTCGAGCCTCTCCCCGGCGGCGCGTGCTTCGCCGCGTCGCAGGGTTCTGTCCAGCCGCTCATCGTGTATCTGCACGGGCGTTATGCGCGCGAGGTCACCTCCGACGAAAAGGATCGCCAGCGCCGTCTCGCAGTGCGAGCCAATAGCCGAGGTTTTGCAGTGATCGCCTTCCGAGGACGCTTGGGAGGGTGCGCTGCGCCGGAGCTGGCGGACTGGTTCTGCTGGCCGACTAGCGAGCGCGCGCCGGAGGATGCGGCGTCATCGGTTCAACGGTGGGCGCAGTCCCTCGCGATAGCGCGCCAGCGCGTGGGATCCCGCGGGCGGTTTCTCCTCGGCTTCTCGAACGGCGGATACTTCGCGGGGCTCCTGGTCGCGCGGGGTCTTCTCGAATTCGACGCCGTTGTCGTGGCCCATGGGGGACCGATCGAGCCGGTCCGCGCGCTGAAGGGCAAGCCTCCGCTGCTGCTCCTGTCTGCAGACGACGACGTCGCTCAAACCGATATGATCCGGTTTGATGGTTTGCTCGCGCGCGAGCAGTGGGCGCATGACGCTTACGCCAGGGCTGGGGGTCACGGGCTGACCGATGAGGATATCGACGCAGCTCTTACGTTCTTCGTGCGCGCGAAGGAGCGGCTTCCGCTCAATCCGCCGCTTCCGCTCCACCGCGCGGTGCTTCATTTCCACGACGCGGCTACGACGTCACGGTCTGCCGAGCCCCCAGCCGGAACGGCGCAGGAGATCGAATCGAGCGACGCGTCGGTGACCCGATCTGGAGACGATTCAGGGGTAAACGAGTCGGGGTCCGCGCTCTGACCTCGACGTGCCGACACAGGTCGGGAGTAACGTGTTTGGCGAACTCCACGCGCGCACGCCCGACACCGTAGAGCCATTCGAAGTCGGAATCGCACCGATGCTCAACGCGTGGACCGGAGACGCAGGCGCCCACGAGGCAGCAGTCACCGATGCCGCCGCAATCGTCGACGTTACATTGCGCGATTCGACCTCGCTCGATGCGCGTTCGTCCGATGCAACTTTGGATGGAACGACAGCGGACACAACGACTGAAGACGCGCCGATGGAGCCGGACACGGCCCTCGCCCAATGCCGAGCGGCATCCGAGACGCTAACGATCGCTATCAAGCCTGGTAATTCGGGCTATTTCAACTCGACATCATCCAGTTCTTCATGAACGCGAAGCCAGACAAGGCGTGTACATTTGGCGAAATCCCAATTCGTTCGGAATCGGCCAAATGCGGCGTCGCATTCCGAGCAACGAACGGGATCTCGATCCATGTCGAGACGGACGCGACGCCGTGGCGATCGCGCTAGCGCAGCAGTTGTCGGCGCACCGTCCTGGCGCGCGATGAGCGGCCGCATGAGAGCGAGCCTGCGGCAGTGAAAGACGTCCCGGACCTCGCGTTCGCAACAATGTTCATGCTCGCGCGTCCTGTGTACGCGCCGTGTCGTCGGGCTTCTATGCCAAATCACAATGCGGCATGGCGTTTGCGAAGGTGAGGCATCTCTCCAAGATCCTAAAAGACGGGGTCGAGGTGGGTTCTCCAAAAGGTAGGCATCGATGGCCCAAGTCACACGCCTCTTGATGAATTCGCGACTGCTAATGACGGAGGCTACGTTCCTTCTGGTCTGTTTTGATGCGGCTTGCGACAGCTCAAACAGTTCAAGCGCGACTGCCGCTGGAAACTCGTCAGACGGAGCAGCAGCCTCTGACGTTGCCACTTCATTCGAGGGCGCTACGTCGTCCGAAGCAGCCACGTATCTTGATGGAGCGACGTCTTTCGATGCGGCCGCGCCATTCGACGGTATAAGCGTGCTCGACGCTGCCGGATCGCTCGACGCTGCCGGATCGCCGACCGGTTCGTCGACAAGTCCGGTGACTCTGGGAGCCGCCGGAATCTTCGCAGTTCTGGCACAAAGCGGAGTCTCCACGGTACCGACCTCCTCCATCACCGGAAACGTCGGCGTTAGTCCCGCCGCTGCCAGCTACATTACCGGCTTCTCGTTGACGGTCGACGCTACGAATGTGTTTTCGACGTCGCCACAAGTTACTGGGAAGATATACGGGGCGGACTATGCGCCCCCGACACCTTCCAACCTGACGACTGCCATCGGTGACATGCAGACCGCGTTCAACGACGCGGCAGGGCGTACGCCCGGTGTCACCGAGCTCGGTGCCGGGAACATTGGTGGAATGACCCTCCCTCCAAGCGTCTACAGCTGGAGCACCGGTCTCGTGATTCCGACGACTGTCACTCTCACCGGCGGTGCTTCCGATGTGTGGATTCTCCAGATTGCCCAAGATCTCACGTTGAGCAACGGCGCAACCGTCGTTCTGACAGGGGGTGCAGTGCCAAAAAATATATTCTGGCAGGTTTCCGGTCTGGCAGACCTCGGCACGACTGCGCACTTCGAGGGAACCCTTCTGGGTCAAACGTCGATCGCAACACATACGGGCGCAACGATCATTGGCAGACTGTTGGCGCAGACCGCGGTGAATCTCGAAAGTACTACGGTGTTCGAGCCCAGCCAGTAGTCTCCGTCGTTTGCGTTTCTGGCGGAAGGCTGATCTAAATCGGAAGTGCATAGATGATGTCTCGCGATAAGTAGGAGACAGTGACTGTTTGCAGGCAACACGTGCCTGCCTTGGTTCCAGGGCAAACGTCGGTTGCCCGTAGCAGATCTTCCAAGAGCCAGACGAGACGAATGCGCACGGCGGGGCTCGAATGAGCCGTCGCCTGTCGAGCGGCTCTTTCGAGCCTCGCTTCACTCAGTCGGCGGCTGCTCTAAGGCCTGTGGTTATTCGAACTGTTCCGACAGCAAGCGATAAACACAATAACATTGGCGCGATGGTTCGAGTGGCCGCTTATCTCCGTTCAGCCGCCAAAGGAAATCGCAGGCCCGACGGCAATCGACTTAAATTCGGTGCCAGTGATGGTTTCGTAAGTGACCTCAACGCCTATGGCACATATACTTCCAAAGTGAATCATTAGACCGCCACCGCCGAGAAGTGCCAGGCCGGTTTCGTTCGGGTTCGAAATCCCGCCGAACCCGACTCCCCCGACTACGAACGGCGCCAGTGGACCCGCGGGAACGGTCACGCGAAACGTTGGCATCGCGAGGCCGATGAGCCGCGCCGAGATGAAGTATCCGGCGAGCATCGCTCCAGGGGCGAGAACAGTGGGGCCTGCCTGGATTCCATATCTACCGTCTATGTTGAGGCCGCCGCCAAAGGGCCCGCCGTCGCGCATAGGAAAGAGGATGGTGGGGCCGATGCCGATTTTGAAGCCCTTGTTGGCGGACATCGCCGGGCTGTCGTCGTGCTCGCCGTCTGCGAGCGCCAGGCCTGGCTCATGGACGATGACGAAAGCCAGAACTGACATGCAAGCGAAGCGAAGGTGGCGGTTCATGGTGGTCCTCGCTGTCTCGTATGGCTGACGCACGAGATCGCGCGCAAGCTATGGAAACTTTGGGTTGTAGTTCGTTTCTCGCATTGACCAGACGAGGTGGATGACGTCTCCGAAGAAGTCTCCAGCGCGATTGTCGCTTTTCCTGGAGACGCCACGAGCGTGCACTTTCGGTCAGTGCACGGCGCGCGTCGGCCAAATAGGTGTCTCCATCTGGTATCAAGAAGCTACGAGCACCAACAATTTGTGGAACGAAGTCGTTCGGCAAAGTGCGCGGAATCTCTTAGGTCGGACATCCGTCCTGAGCAATAGGTGCTCGAAATTCTGCCCCAGGCCCCTTATGGTTTGACGATCTGGCCCCGGATCTCGCCAGTTGGAAAAGCGGCGCTGTACGCATCGCAATAGTAGCCAGATCCGTTGAGGTTCGCGATATCGGCGGCGGTAGTTGCGAGGGTTCCCTTCGACCCGGGCAGGGCGAGGACCAATGGGTAGACGATGGGGCCAGAGACTCCGTTTGTGCCGGAATGAATGTCGGCCTGGGTTGCAGTGAATCCGGTAAGAACCATCTCATAACTGAGGGACGTGCCGTCGACGCCAAGGATGAACTGGGCGCCGCCAGTCGCCACAGACGTGACTGCGGGGACCTCATTGGCGGGCGACATCGCCGCCGTGTAGAGGACCTGTCCTGGTAGCAGCATCTGTCCGCGGATCTCGCCGTTCGGGTTTGCTGCCGTATGGACGCTTACGTAGAAGTGCCCCGCTGCGATCTCCGTCGGGTCAATCGTGCCCCCATCCGCGGTAGACAGACTCTGGGAACCGTTGACAGAACCGGCGCTCAATGGCTGCATACCAAGGGAAAAGACCATGGGACCGGCGATCGAACCAATTCCATTCCGAACATCTGCAGACGTGGCACTGAGGCTCGTATTCAGGTGATATGTTAGATCGTGGTTCGCTGTGTTCACGATAACGGCGCAGTCCCCGGTGCCGGCGCTGTTGACGGGCGGCACTTGCTGAGACCCCGTTAGCGTCGCGACGTATAACGTCTCGCCCGGATGAAGAATCTGACCCCGCAGCTCGCCGGTCGGGTGTGCAGCTGAGTCGATGCTGACATAGAAGGCTCCCATTTCGAAGTCATCGACGATTTGCTTCGGAGTCAACCCGGGCCCTGCGTCCGTTCCCCCCGCCAACGAAGCGGTCCCGTCGAATGTGGCTCCGGACACTGCGAGGTCAAAGATAATCGGCCCCGACTCCCCACCCGCAGCCAAATTGATGTGCGCCGCTGTTGCACCTGAAATGTCGTGGGTCACGTGGTAGGCGAGCGTCGAACGATCGGCGCTCAGGGTCAGTGTGGCCACGCCGGTCGCTGCCGTACCGACGGGAGGGAGCTCCTCATTACCCTTGAGGCTCGCAGAATACGAAATGGCGACCGCTGGTGGGCCCGCTTCGGCATCGTTCGTCGACCCGTCGGGATTCGCAGCGTCCCCTCCGTCAGCGAGGGCAGCCGCGTCAGCATCAGCTTCGCCTCCGTCAGCGACGATAGCCGCGTCAGCATCAGCTTCGCCTCCGTCAGCGACGATAGCCGCGTCAGCATCAGCTTCGCCGACGCTGCTCGCTTCGCCGTCATCGGCGACATTGCCCGCTTCGCCGGTCGTCCCGTCGCTGAGGTCCGACGCTTCGGTACGTCCAGTCGCGTCGCTTGCCGCGGCATCGCGTGTGGCCCCGGTCGCATCGTCCGACTTGCAAGCGCCGAGAGCTCCCGCAAACGCTACGATTGCCGTCGATGAAAGAATGGAAAAAAGGCAACTTGACCTCATGCGCGTCTCCTTTGGCATTATTTGAAAGACGCTCGTGCAATCGCACTGGCGTCTCGCTCGAGATAGATCACGACGATCTGCCAAAGCACTTCCCGTGCCTCGTCCTCCGATGCTCCGAATGGAAGCCAAAGAGCTGTCTTCGCGCGCTAGCCAAGTTGGATCGAGAGGCATATTCAGTTGCTTTAGGAGGCGACTTGCGAACCGCTCCATCGCGAGCGAGTGCCTTCGCGAAGGCATCTTCGTCACTATGCCGAGCGCCAAATGCGTCGCGCAATATGCGATTCCGGGACGCGACTAGCGATTTGGCTCTCCTGGGCTGGTGTGACTCGAATTCTGCAGCGGGGTCCGCCGCTTCAGCCGATCGCTTTCTTTTTCGAGTAGTTTTGCACGTGGTTCATGGCGCTGACGTAGTCATGAGGGACATACAACGTGGGTGACCGAGAGCGGCTTGATGTACGTCGACTCGTCGTTCGAAGGGGCGACGAGATGAACATGAAAAGCCAACGGCACGCGTTGGAGCAAAGGTCCTCGCGACGAAAGTCTTCACTGTCGACCCAGTACCGGAAGGCGCACTTGCTTAATCGTGCCCAACGGAGTCGGCAGAGGCAGCTCCTGGTTCTTCGCGTAAACGGGGTGACGCCCGTGCGAGCGGTACCACTCGGCAAGCGAAGCGTTTGCCTTAAGCTTCTCGACCACGTTCCGCCATCCGACCCCCGTGTTGTAAGCGCAGAAGCTGATCTCGCCCATCTGCGTCCCGTATGGGATGATGCACATTTCGGTGCGCCGGAAGTCGTAGTTGAACAAATCCTGGAACCACATCCCGGCGACGAAGAGCAGGCGCCATTCGAAATCGTTGGCATCGCTCTCGAACTCGCCGACTCGCGCTCCGCGGCTGCCCGTCTGACTCAGGAACTGCTTCACGAGATCCGCGAAGCCGTACCCGGATGGTGCCGCCTCGGCTCGGAAGTTTTTCAATAGTGCGATCGCTGTCTCGGCCAGCGTGATGGCTCGGGGCTGGGCGCCCGCATCGGTCACATCTTGTATATCGAGAAGGAGCTGCTCAAGGTCGAGAAATGCTGAGAGCGGTACCATCTCTTGAGTGCGCTTGTTGACGAAGAGGACCGTGCCAATCCCACAGTTCGGGTGGCATCCACACTTGAGGGAGCCCCACTCTGCCTGCCGACCCATCAGCGTGTCGGTCAAGTCGCTAAAAGGTCCCATGGCCGATAAGGGGAACCAGTCGCGGAGGGGCTCGGTCACGCCGGTCTGTGCCTTTACGTCGTGGGCGAGGTGCGAGAGCGTGTAACGCTGTTTCCCACGGAGCTCGTCGGAGATGTCCTCGTCTCGGCCGGTGAAGCTCACAGGCTGGAAGCTGACCACTGTGATCTTGTCCGCATTGGCGATCGCAAAATCGATGATCGGTCCCACCTGTTGGTCGTTCACTCCGTTCACCACTGTGACGACTAGGACGACGTCGATCCCCACGGCGTGGAGGTTCTCGATGGCGCGCAACTTTACGTCGAAGAGGTTGCCGACCTTGCGGTGGGAGTTTGCTTCGTTCGTGACCCCGTCGAACTGGAGGTAGGCGATGCGCAGTCCGGCATCCTTCGCGGCCCGGGCGAAGTCGCGCTCTTGTGCGAAGCGAACGCCGTTGGTCGCGCACTGCACGCAGAAGTAGCCCTTCTCGCGGGCGCAGCGGATGGCGCGAAGGAAGTGAGGCGAGAGCGTCGGCTCTCCGCCCGAGAACTGGACGCTCATCTGGCGGCGCGGCTGGATCGTCAGCGAGTCTTCGAGGATCTGCCGCACCTCCTCCCATTCGAGTTCGTGGACGTAGCCGACATGGTTTGCATCCATGAAGCACGGGTCGCACATCATGTTGCATCGGTTCGTGAGATCTACGGTGAGCACGCTGCCGCGCCCGTACTTGACGCTGCTCGTGCCGTGGTCGCGCAGCGAAGTGAGAGGCGCGAGGAAATCGCGCCCGGGGTAGAGGCGTTCGATGCGAGCGGTGAACGCGGGATCGATGGAGAGCACGTCCTCGAAGTGCCCGTGAAGGGAACACGTCTTCTCCATGACAACCCTCCCGCCCTTCTCATGGATGACGGCCTTGACCTCGCCGGGCTTGCCGTCGACGAGAGAGCGAACGTCGCACGCTTCCGAGAGAACGGCCGCGCGGACGTCCTTCACGCAGCGAGGGCAGAGCGAGTCGGTCTCGCGTGGCCACCCGAGGCTCGGATAGGTGCGTTCCCGTCGTTTGAGCAGCGGTGCGGGGGCCCAGCTGGGATGGGGCGCTGGGCGCTCAAAGGCGCGGTTGAAGCGCTGCACCCAAGGCCACGCTGCGCGCGCCGCACGCGAAAGCACAACCTCGGCGAACCGGCCGGCGCGGGGAAACGCGGAACGCACACCAGCGCGCGGCACTATGTGGCCAAGGACTCGCATGATGGCTCCCGGAATACACCCGCACTCAACGATCGCAGAATCCTTTCGGTGATTGAACGCGACTCAATCGTCGATCGGCATCCCCTGAGTCGATTACGCCGAGACGAACTCGTCGAGAGCTTTGGCGAGCTGTTGCGCTACGGAACCGATCTCGGCGTCGCATGTCGCGGCACGGTTGCTGGCTCGTGAAAGGGGTCACCGCAGCGCCCTGGCTTCGTGAGCGCCGAGAAGCCGTGCAAGATGAGGGCCCCAGCGATCCGCGCGAGGCACAACGTCCGCTTTGGAAGCATCCCTGGTCAGAAGTGGCCGAGCATCCCCGCCGATACGCCGACCTGGAACATCGTCGAGTCGAAATTCGTAGCAGTCGCCGTTCCAGTCGTGCCAGTGCCCGTGGCCGCCGCGCTGGTCGACTTGCCCGTGACAGGGATATCGATCGTTGGCCCGACCGTGAAGCCAAAGTGGTTCCAGGGCGAAATGACCAGCATCACCTCGGTGTCTATAGCGAACTGATCGACCGACGGGGAGACCGATCCGTTCACGCTGCTTGCGCTGACGTTATGATACTCGACACCGATGCGGGGCCAGAGTGACAGGACGTCAGAAAGTGGCACCACGTAGCCTACGCGCGGAGCAAAGCCCCAGTACGTGACCTTAGGCTGATCCGTGCTTGTGGACGAGCTGCCCGCGGGTGACCGGCTGTCGGAGGCGGTGAGCTCGGTGTACAGCCATATCGCGCCACCCAGTGTGAGATTGTGGACGGGGATCCAATCAAAGGCGATCCGCGGCAGGTTGTAGAAGGTGCCGAACGCCGTGTATGGCGCGTTGCTGAGAAGGCCCAGCGACAGATCGGACTTAGTCTCGGAGCTCCCATCGCTCTGCGTCGTTTTGACTGACTCGTAGCTGGTGAGAGGAATCAGGCGTTCGGCGCTGACGATGATCCCTCGCGAGCCGAAGCGGAATGTGCCTTGTCCCTCTTCTGCACACGCCGAGCCTGCAGGCACCAGAACGCCCACCAAAATCGCGAGAATCATAATAATTCGAATCATTTTGGCCTCCCGGCTCACCAAGAGAATCGACAACGCCGGAACGCTCATGGCTGACTCCGACGCCAACTGTTGTCTCACGGATTGGCGGGTCGTGCGCATAATCGATCGCGCACCATTTCTGCCGGTCAAGCTTTTCGGGAAAGAGCCTCCTTACCATCCGGCCGAGCATGACTGCTGGCACAGATTCGCAGGCCCCCACATATTCATCGGTTGCTCGCACGTTTCTCTGGAAATTCGTCGTGATGTTCGCGAATCAGCTTGCAATGCGACGTCCATAAGTTGTGCAAGCGGCCCCTTGCTCGCGACTCGAACGACCCTACGCGGCGTGGCGAACTCAAATGGATGCTGTCGCGGACCGTATTCGCATCGACGAATCGACTTCAACCGCCTACTTCGTCGTCGCGGGTGGCTACGTGCGGAGGCGCGGCAGTTCGTCGGCGGAGTTGCCCGGACGGGTCGAACCCTCAAGAGCGCGGAATCCTCCATGAAAATCAGCGCCGCTCGTGGGGATGCTCCCGATCGTGGTCCCGGTCGTGTTCCCCGTGATGGTCGCCCTCGTGACCGCGCTCGACGTACACCGTATCGCGGCCCCGCTCGCGCCAACAGCCCGACGCCGATATTACAAATATCGATGCCGCGAAGACCATAAATTGCCACATGAGTTTCTGGGTCTTGCAAGCGCCGCGCCGTCGATTGACGTCGGTGCACCAAAATACGATTCGCTTTCGCTTCAACCCCCCCAAGCGAGACGCAACGAGCTCGTCGCCGGTGATGATCGACGCGCTACCTCGGGCTCCGGACCGGTAATTGCGACCCGTCCTCCATCCTGAGGCGCACACCGCATCACTCAGGGAAAGCCGACACGACGAGCTTTACGCTCTAGCCGAGCGTGTTCGTTATGCCATCGAAGCGCTGCCACTTCGTGTAAGTGGGGGACGGGCATCTACGCCATTCATTCGTGGCCTTTCGCGGCACGGACCTCGTCTCCCGCGATTGAATGCGCCATTATTCATCCTCATTCGCGCGCCATTGAACTTCATTTTCGTAGCCTTGAAGTTCAAAGGCATGCGTATGAAGTTCAAAGGCGTGCGTATGAAGTTCAAAGGCATGCGTATGAAGTTCAAAGGCGTGCGTATGAAGTTCAAAGGCGTGCGTATGAAGTTCAAAGGCGTGCGTATGAAGTTCAAAGGCATGCGTATGAAGTTCAAAG
>Ga0182030_10022029_pt1 | contig 11889 bp, 12 predicted proteins | sample 812S3MmetaG_FD_121299 | JGI IMG/M metagenome (GOLD analysis project Ga0182030, IMG submission 121299) | Permafrost microbial communities from Stordalen Mire, Sweden - 812S3M metaG (Illumina Assembly) | ecosystem: Environmental > Terrestrial > Soil > Wetlands > Permafrost | place: Sweden... | reverse complement strand
CGGCCCGATTGCCGGTGCGCAATCGCAACACGACGGGGCCGTGTTTCAGGGCCATGGAATAGAGGTGATAGACCACTTCAAGAAAGCCGGGGCGCAGGGTCTTCTTAACGTCCTCGACTTCTTTTTCCACGCCGTCCACGACCTGCTTCACCTTGATTTTCTCGGTGAGTTCCTTGTCCGGCCAGTCCACGCCGGTGACGTTGGAGCAGTAATCCAGCTTCAGTTGCGCGTCGTCGCGGAGAAATTTCGCCACGGCAAAACCGCTGGCGGCGTCCACGAGCAGCGAGCGTTCGCCGGCAGCACATTCGTTCGCGAGGATTTCAATCTTCGCGGACGGCAGCGCGGCTTCGAGGCGCGACTTAATTTGTTCGAGAGTTTCCACGGTTCAGCGTTTGATCAGCGGCGGATGCCAGAGATCGGAATTTTTCGCCGGCTCCAAGTCGTGCTTGCCGTATTCGGGCACCGGAAATTCACTGGGCAGATCGGCGTTCAAATGGCGCGGGCGATCCGGGCCGGTGAGCTTTTGGTGCCGGATTTTTTCCTGCAACGTCATCAGCGCATGAAGCAACGCCTCCGGCCGCGGCGGACAGCCGGGAATCATCACGTCCACCGGAATAAAGCGGTCCACGCCTTTCAGCACGTTGTAGCCTTCCTTGAACGGTCCGCCGGAAATCGCGCACGCGCCCATCGCGATGACGTATTTCGGCTCCGGCATCTGGTTGTAAAGCCGCACGACCATCGGCGCCATTTTCTTAGTCACCGTGCCGGCGACGATCATCAAATCCGCCTGGCGCGGCGACGGCCGGAAGGCTTCCGAGCCAAACCGCGCGATATCAAAGCGCGCCATCGAGGCCGCGATCATTTCGATGGCGCAGCAGGCGAGGCCGAACGTCAGCGGCCACACGGAATTCGCGCGGCCCCAGTTATACAGCTCCTGCAAAGACGTCACGTGGATGCCTTGCTTCTGCAATTCACTTTTGAGGCCGGGTTCAATCATGGGAAAACAATATCATTTCCAAGTCAAAATCCCCTTGCGCCAGGCCCAGACCAAGCCTTCGACCAGCAGCAGCAAAAAAACAATCATCGCCACAAACGCGCCGGCGGACAGGCCGGTGAACGCCACGGCGAACGGCAGGAGAAAAATCGTCTCCACGTCAAACACCAGAAAGATGATGCCGTAGAGATAATACTCGGAGCGGAAATGGATCCAGGCGTCGCCCTTCGATTCCAAGCCGCACTCGTAAATGGCGTTCTTGTCGTTGCCCGGCTTTTGCGGCGAAAAGAAGTGCGCCCACGCCCAGGCCATCGCCAACGGCGCGGCGGCGAATCCCACGGCCGCCACCATCAGCAGCACCAGGACCAAATATGAATTATCAGGCGTATGCATTAATCTCTGCGTCTTGGTTCGTCAGCAAACCGCAACGACAGGTTTATATTTACCAGACTTCAGTTGCAGTTGATTTACCCTAATTTAGCTTTTACTACACAAATTTTGTCCAGTCAGTTTCGTTCACTTCTAATATTAGCTGGGTGACGATTTAGAAAAAACAATCAGATGCGATTCGGTTCCGGGGCGATGGGCAATTATTTGCCGGTTTTGTAAATCGGTTTAGCCACCACGACGGCGGCGAAACGCTTGCCGCGGATCTCAATTTCAATCTTCGTGTCCGGCTTGGCGAATTCCGGCGGAACGTAGCCCATGCCGATGCCGAGGTTCAATGACGGGCTTTGCGTGCCGCTGGTAACGATGCCGACATTTGCGCCGTTCGCCCAAACCGGATAATGCGGACGAGGTGGCGCAGATTTGTCAGTCATCTTGAACGCGACAAGTTTCTTTTTTACGCCGTTCGCTTTTTGTTCTGCGAGGACGGAGTGGCCAATGAATTCCCCTTTATCGAACGCGACGAAAAATCCGACCCCGGCTTCAATCGGCGTGGTGGTCTCGTCGAGTTCATGGCCGTAAAGCGGATAGCAGACCTCCGTGCGCAAAGTGTCGCGCGCGCCGAGGCCGGCGGGTTTCAAGCCAAACGGCTGGCCGACTGCGAGGAACTTGTCCCAAAGATGCTGGATGGATTCGTCGCTGCCGACGATTTCAAAACCGTCCTCGCCAGTGTAGCCGGTGCGCGAGACGAGGACGCTGTGGGTTTCAAACTTGAATCCGCCAATCTGGTTTTTCTTCAGGTCGGACGCGGCATTGACGCGCATGGCGGACAGGGAAGCGCCGGGAATCACGGCGTTGATGAATTCCTTCACGCGCGGGCCTTGCACGGCGATGGCGGCGTATTGATGCGAGGCGTCGGTGAGCTTGAGTTCGCCGCCGGTGAACTTCGCGGCTTGAGCCTTGAGCCACGCGACATCGGGTTCGATGCGCGAGGCGTTGATGATGAGAAAATAAACGCCGGCGGAAAGTTGGTAGGCGTAGAGATCGTCAATCACGCCGCCGTGCTCGTTGCACATCAAAGTGTATTGGCCTTCGCCGGGCGCGAGTTTGCTGATGTTGTTCGTCAGAACGGAATTCAAAAATGTTTCCGCGCCCGCGCCGCTGACGGTGACTTCGCCCATGTGCGAAATGTCAAAAATGCCGGCGGCGCGGCGGACGGCGAGGTGTTCGTCGGTGATGCTGGTATATTGGACGGGCATTTCCCAGCCGCCGAAATCAATGAGTTTGGCGCCGAGTTTTTGGTGGGCGGAAAAAAGTGTGGTGCGTTTCAACATAATTGTCAGCTATCAAGAAACACTTTTTCCGTCGGGGACAAAAGGCAAAAGAAAGCGGACCAGCGGGAAAAATGCTTTTGATGATGAAATCAAACCGCCAGCCGCGCCAAAACTTCGTCCGCGAGCAGTTGATAGGCCGCCGCGCCGGTGCTGTATTTGTCGTAGTAAATGATCGGCTGGCCGTGGCTGGGCGCTTCGGCCAGGCGTGTCGTGCGCGGAATCAGGGTCTCAAAAACTTTTGCGCCCAGCAATTTGCGGACTTCCTCGACGACTTCGTTGGACAGCTTCGTGCGCCCGTCAAACATCGTCATGACCAGCCCGAAAATTTCCAGGCGCGGGTTGACGCCGGCGGCGCGCAATTGGTCGAGCACGCGGTTCATCATCGAGATGCCTTCGAGCGCATAATATTCGCATTGCAGCGGCACGAGAATGCCGTCGCAGGCGGCAAAGGCGTTCAGCGAGAGAATTCCCAGCGACGGCGGGCAATCGAGCAGCACGAGGTCAAAGCGTCCGCTGTCGCGCACGGGCTGAAGCGCGAGCGCGAGGCGTTGCAAATGGTTTTCCATTCGGGCGAGTTCGAGATCGGCGGCGCACAAGTCCACTTCACTCGGAATCGCTTCCAGCCGTTCGTAGGCGGTCGGTTTGATTTTTTCCAGCAAACTGCCTTCGCCGAGCAAAACCAGGTAGGCGCTCGCGCCCTCGATTTTTTCGAGGCCGAGGCCGCTGGTGGCGTTGGCCTGCGGGTCGAGGTCAAACAGCAGCACGCGCTGGCCGAGCGCGGCGAGACAGGCGGCGAGATTCACCGCAGTGGTGGTTTTGCCCACACCACCTTTTTGGTTGGCGACGGCGATGACTTTGGTTGGCACTGGGCTGATTAAATGAAAAACGCGGCGGCGTTTCAAGCGCGCACCGCGAAATTCGGGAAAGGAAATTTAATTCAATTGCCGGTCGTAAAACTGACCTGTTGGGCGAACGGGTTTTGCGAATTAAAAAGGGAAGCGACGGGTTGCAAGCTGGTGGCCGGATTGGTGGTGGCGATGATGCCGGTTGATTCCGATGATTGCGCCAGCGCTACGGGCGTCACGGCGGCAAACGAATTGGAAGACTCCGCAGTGGCCTGCAAAAGCGGCTGCGGCGAGGATTCCGGCCGGTCGGCGAAAACAAATCCGAAAACGAGCAGCAAAAAGAGTGCGGAGGCAAACGCGCCGGCAAACGCCGGCTTGAATTCAAACAATTGCAGGAGTTTCAGCAACCACGGAGCTTCGGTGGAAAACTCCCCAGCTTTGCCTTCGTCACGGATGCGCGCGATGACTTCGCCGGAGAAATTATTGAAGTAACCGGGCGGCGGCGTTTCATGCCGCTTGAGTTTCAAAAACTGCTGCAACGTGCCGAAGTCTTGCTCGTTTTCGTTCATGCTGGTTTCAAATAATCGGTTAACAACGACTGCAACTGCTGCCGCGCGTAAAACAGCCGCGACCGCACCGTCCCGATGTTGCAATCCATGATTTCCGCGATTTCCTCGTGCGACTGCCCCTGCACGTCATGCAACACCACTACCAATCTATGAGGTTCAGACAGCTTGAGCAATGCTGCGTTCAATTTTTCCTGCAATTCTTTCAAGCCGGCATCGCGTCTTGGCGTGTTTTCTGAAATTAACGCCACGAGATCCGGATTATTCTCCGTGTTAAAGTCCAAATCATTCAGGCTCATGTGCGTGCGGTTCTTCCGCTGTTTTAGGAAATTGATCGTCTTGTTGACGGCAATCCGGTAGAGCCAGGTGTAAAAACTGGAGCCGCCCTTGAAAGATTTGAGCGCCTGATATGCCTTGATGAAGGAATCCTGCGCGAGGTCGTTGGCGTCCTCGTGATTGGACGTCATGTGATAAACCGTTGCGTAAATGCGCTCCTGATAGCGTTGGACGAGTTCATCGTAGGCCCTCAGGTCGCCAAGCTGCGCCCGGCGCACCAAATCCATCTCCACCGCCGGAGCGTCGGCGGCGGGTTCCTGGTCGGTGCGTTCGGCTGGTTCGGCCATAATCATGGTCACTGAATACTACTAACAGTCAAAGCGCCGGTTTGTTGCGCTAAAAAATCAGCCAATCCGAAAAGCCCGGCGCGACCGCTGGATTCGGGCAAAACTTTCAAAGCCGTCCGCGCTTGTTCCAGATACTTCGCGACCACTGCGCGTGACGGCTCGAACGTCTCGTAACGGACGAGCAGTTCATTGACGGCAGCCAGATTTTTCGGCTTCCAGTCTTTGATCAACTGTTCCAATTGCGTGCGCTCGGCGGCCTCCGCGCGTTCCCAGGCGAGCAGGACCGGCCAGGTCAGCTTGCCGTTCGCCAGGTCCGTGCCGAGCGATTTGCCGGCCGCCGACTCCGAGCCGAACAAATCCACGCAGTCATCATACACCTGATACGCCGTGCCGAACGCCGCGCCAAACTGCCGCAGCGCCGCGCGTTGCTCCGGCTTGGCATTGCCCAGAAACGCCGCCAGATCGCACGAAAGCGTGAACAGCTCGGCGGTCTTCATTTCGATCACACGAAAATATTCGCGCCGGGAAAGCGGGAAATTGCGGCGGTTCTGCGTCTGTAAAATTTCACCGGTGCAAACCGTGTTCGTCGCCATCGCCACGGCACGGCAAACTTCCGTCGTGGGAAAACCGGCCGCGAGCTTTAGTGCCTGGGCAAACAGGCAGTCGCCGAAGAGCACGGCGATTTCATTACCCCAACTGGCCGCGAGCGTGAGCTGGCCGCGCCGGATTTCCGCCTCGTCCATGACGTCGTCGTGAACGAGCGTCGCCAGATGCACCATTTCGATGATGACCGCCGCCGTAACTTGCGCCTCGCCGACCTTGCCGACGGCTGCGCCCGCTAGCGCAACGAGCGTGGGCCGCAGATGTTTGCCGCTGCTGTTCAACGCCGACTGCGCGTAAGGCACGATTTGCGGATCGAAATCATTGGCCTGATGAATCAAGCGTTCCGTGACCGCATGCAGGAACGGGTTGACCTGTTCCATGATTTGATCCCAGGAACGGTTCAGGTTAATGTCCGGCGAATCGGTCGAGTCCGAGGTCGCCGCCTTTGATTCAGCAGCCAGCATTCGCTCATGAATCTACTTTTGCCAAGCCCCCTAGTCAAACCACTTGTGCGGAAGCAAAATCGAGACGGAATTTCTAACAAGCCTGATTTTGCGCCACCAGCTTCCGTTTTTTCTTTCGCCGGAAATCATTTGCCGTTTGAATGACCGCTCATGTCGCGCGAATATGTCCTGAAACCGTATCAGCCGGAGGTCAATTTCCAGATTGATTACGCGCGCGAACTTAATCCGCAGCAACTCGCCGCCGTCACCGCGCCGCCCGGCCCGGCGCTCGTCATCGCCGGCGCGGGCTCGGGCAAGACACGCACGCTGACGTATCGCGTCGCGTATTTGCTGGAGCAGGGGATTCCCGCCGACCGGATTTTGCTGCTCACCTTCACGAACAAGGCCGCCGGCGAAATGATGCGGCGCATCAGCGATTTGCTCGGCCACGAATTGCGTTCGCTCTGGGGCGGCACGTTCCATTCCATTGGCGCGCGGATTTTGCGCACGCACGCCGACGTGATCGGCTATCAGAAAGATTTCACGATCCTCGACCGCGACGATGCGCAGGATTTGATCAAGGCGTGCATGGCGGACGCGCAGATTGACAAGAAGGACAAGCATTTTCCCAAACCGGCGGTGCTGAACGAAATTTTTTCGCTCACGGCCAACACGCACAAAACCACCGAGGAACTGGTGGACGGCCAGTTCAGTTATTTTTCGGAGTTCGCAGCGCAGATCGCCGACCTCGCCAAGCGTTACACGGCGCGCAAACGCGCAACAAACGCGATGGACTTCGACGACCTGCTGGCATTGTGGCTGAAACTGCTGCAAGACAACGCCGAGGTGCGGGAACATTACCAGCGGCGCTTCCAGTTCATCCTCGTGGACGAATATCAGGACACCAACAAACTCCAGAGCGATTTGATTGACCTGCTCGCCGCAAAGCATCACAACGTCACCGTCGTCGGCGACGACGCCCAGAGCATCTACGCCTGGCGCGGCGCGAACTTCGCGAACATCCTGGAATTTCCAAAACGCTATCCCGGCGCGAATGTGTTCAAGATTGAAACCAATTACCGCAGCACGCCGGAAATCCTGAACGTCGCCAACGCCGCCATCGCCGCAAACGTGAACCAGTTCGCCAAGGAACTCGCGCCCGCGCGCAAGTCCGGCGTGAAGCCCGCGCTCGTCGCGTGTCAGGACGCCGGCCAGCAGGCCGCGTTCATCGCGCAACGCGCACTGGAATTGCGCGACGAAGGCATGAGCCTGAACCATGTTGCCGTGTTGTATCGTTCGCATTTTCACGCGCTGGAATTGCAACTAGAACTCACGCGGCAACAGATTCCCTTTTCCATCACCAGCGGCATCCGCTTTTTCGAGCAGGCGCATATCAAGGACGCGACGGCGTATCTGAAATTTGTCGCCAATCCGCGCGATGAAATTTCCTTCAAGCGGCTGGTGCAATTGATCCCCGGCATCGGCGGCAAAGGCGCGGAGAAGCTTTTTCACCTTTTTCAGAGTAGCAGCCGAGGTAACGAGGCTCTAAACAAAATCGGAAATCAGTCAAAGCCTCCTCACGTCGGCTGCTACATTGCCAAGTCGCTCCAAGCCTGTGCCAAGTCCGTTCCGAAAAAAGCCGCCGTTGGCTGGACGCAATTTGTCGCCACCATTTCGCAGCTTGAAGATGAAACCGTCCGTAAAAGCGCGGCGAAGATGTTGCGGCTCGTGATGGACGCGGGCTACGACGATTATCTCAAGGAAACCTACGACAACTACGAGCGCCGGCTGGACGAAATCCAGCAACTCGCGGAGTTCGCCTTTCAGTTCGGCACGGTGGAGGAATTTCTGACGCAACTGGCGCTGCTCACCAACGTCGAGGCCGAGGACGACAACGCCGCCAAGGACGACGTGGAAAAGCTCAAGCTCTCCACCATCCATCAGGCGAAGGGGCTGGAGTTTGACGCCGTGTTTGTGATCATGCTGTGCGACGGCATGTTTCCGTCCACGCGCTCAATGGAAAGCAACGAAGGCGAGGAAGAGGAACGGCGGCTGTTTTACGTCGCCATCACGCGCGCCAAGAGCGAGCTTTACATCACTTATCCGTTAATTCGCGGCGGTTTTGGCAATACCGGCAGTGATGCTTTTCAATCGCCGTCGCGCTTCCTTTCCGAAATTCCAAAAGGTCTGCTGAACGAATGGAATCTACGGTGAACAATGAGCGGCGTCTCGGCAGAGCGCCGCCAACTTCCGCAGAAATATAAAAGTGCGGCTCTCTGCCGAGCAGCCGGACATGCCGCCCCTGGTCGCCTAACAACCTGATATTAGATTTTGCGGCCTGGCCTGTTTCACGAATTCGAGGTTGCGCCGGTCGTAAAAAATTGTCCGCCAGGTTTTTTGGAGTGCGATGACAGATGACTTGTATTTAGCAAGGGCGGCAAGCAAGGCTGCAAACGCGCCGTTTAGTTTTCACAATCCAATCGCTGTCAATGCCGCGTGCGTTTTCTCCGGTGTTTCGTGCAAAATCGTCCGCCAGCCGCGCGCCGCGCCGGCGGCGATATTTTCCGCCCGGTCATCAATGTAGAGAATCTCCGCGCCTCGTTTGCCGGTCATCGCTTCCAGCGACTGATAAATAGGCGCATCCGGCTTCATCGCCTTGACCTCGTAGGAACAAATGTAGCCGTCGAAATTTTGGAAGAACGGAAAATTCCGGCGGATGTGCTCGACGGCAAGGTCGTTTGTATTTGAAAAAATGTAAGTTTTGAATCCGCGCCGGCGCAGATCGGCGTGCAGTTCAATCATCGGTGGCATCACCGTAAAAATGTCCGCGAACATGCCACCAAATTCATGGATGTCGCCGAGAAAACCGGTGGCGTTTCGGACTTGATCGAAAAATTCCTGCCGAGTGATCAGACCGGTTTCAAAATCAACCAGCGCCGGCGAGCTGCTGAGAAAGGCATCGAGGTTTTCCGGCGGCTGCATGCTACGCGCGGCAATCCGCCGGGCGGCGATGGAGTAATCAAAATCCACCAGCACCTTGCCGAGATCAAAGACGATGACGGGAGAATTCATGGCCGCGAAAAAGCGCAAAAGGCGCAAAAAATTTCTGAGTCGAGATTGCTATTTTCCATTTTGTGACTTTTGCGCCTTTTGGCGGCTAAAGCTAGTGCATTTCCCTCCGGCCTTCCAGCGCGCGGCTCAAGGTGAGTTCATCGGCGAATTCCAGTCCACTGCCGGCCGGCAGACCAAATCCGATGCGGGAAATCTTCAGCCCCGGTCGCGCGAGCCGTTTTGCCAGATAATTGCTGGTGGCGTCGCCTTCCACGTCCGTGCCCAGCGCAATGATAATTTCCTTGATTGGCTCGCCGGTCAGGCGTTTTTCCAATTCGGAAATTTTCAAGTCTTCCGGCTCCACGCCGTCGAGCGGCGAAATTTTTCCGCCGAGCACATGAAACTTGCCGCGAAACGTCCCGGACTTCTCGACGCTCAAGATGTCCACGGCGCGCTCGACCACGCAGATGAGCGTGTTGTCACGCCGCGAATCGTCGCAAATGGAGCAGGGGGACTTTTCCGTCAGCGCACCGCAGGTCGTGCAGAACTGGATTTTTTCCCTCGCGAGCAGAATGATGGCCGCCAAATCCTTCACGATGGCGGAATCCGTCTGCACGAGATGCAGCGCGATGCGTTCGGCGGAACGCGGCCCGACGCCGGGCAGCCGGGCGAGCGCGGCGATGAGCTGCGTGATTGATTCAGGAAGCAAAGCCATTTCGTCCTCGTCCTCGTCCTCGTCCTCGTCTCGATTACGAGAACGAGGACGACGAGGATTGAAAATTTATCCGAGTCCTGGCAGACTCAAACCCGCCGTGATCCGGCCCATTTCCGTGTTGGAAATTTCCTTGGCCTGGCCGAGGGCCTGGTTCGCGGCGGTGAGAATCATGTCTTCCACGATCTGCGCGTCCGCCGGGTTGAGCGCCGCCGGGTCAATCTTGATGGACGCGATGCTGCCGTCGCACTTCGCCACGACCTTGACCGCGCCGCCGCCGCTGGTGGCTTCGACCGTGCGCGCGGCGAGCTGCGCCTGCACTTGTTCCATTTGCTGCTGCATCCGCGCCGCCTGTTTCATGAGTTTTCCGATGCTGCTCATTTAATTGATAGTTGATGGTTGATAGAAAAGCAAAATCAGGCGCGAACTTCCACAATGGTGCCTTTGAAAATCTCCAGCGCCTTTTGGATCAGCGGATCGTCCTTAAAAGTGTCTTTGTTGAACGGAATCGGCACAGATTTCTTCTCCGCCGGCGTTGTGGTAACGGGTTTTGTCGCGGGCACAGCAACGAGTGTTGTCGGAACTCCTGCTGTGAGCGCTGCGGCTGCCGCAGGTGCAATCGGCACGACCGCGCGGCCAACCGGCGCTTCGGCCTTGATGAATTTGATCTGGCAATTCGCGTGGCCGAGTTCGGCCAGTTTGGTTTGCAGCAGCGTGTGGTTGCGCGCGTTGTCCACGAGGCCGAGGTGATCTTGAAATTCCGGGTCAAAGCCGATGACTAGGACATTTTTCACGAAGGAAACGGGATTCGCGTCCACGAGATAGCTACGCGTGAACGGACTGACCCGGCCCACCGCCTCGATGAGCTGCGTCCACAAAACCGGCAGATCGCCGGTGACTGGCGGCGCTTCGGCCAGCGCGGCGGGTGCTGCGGCCATTTTGGCCGGCGGCGGCGGAGTTGCAACTGCGGCCACGGTGCGTGAGCTGAAATTGGTGGATACGATTGCGGGCGGAGGCGGGACGCCGGCGCTGCTTTGGCCGCCGCGCAATTGGTTCAACTGCTTCAAAACCGCGTCCAGGCTGACGGCGTTGCGGGCTTCGATGGCTTTGAGCGCGGTGACTTCAAGCAGGATTTTTTTTGACGCGGTGTCGCGCAAACGCAGCTCGGCATCGGAAAGAACTTCGAGAACGCGCGTGAGCGATTCGGTGTTGGCCAGCGCGTTCTGTTCCTTGAGCGCGGCAATTTCGGCTTCGGAAACTTCCAGCAGATTCAAATCGCCCTTGGAGACTTGGAAGATCAGCAGGTTGCGGAAATGGTTCAGCAAGTCGCCGAGCAGGCGGCCGAGGTCCTTGCCGCCGCGCGCCAGCTCGTCCAGTTGCGTGAGCGCGACGGAAATTTCGCCGGCGAGAATGGCGCGGCTCAAAACGAGAATCTGGTTTTGCGCGGCCAGACCGAACATCGAGAGCACATCGGCTTCCTCGATTTTGTCGCCGCAAAAGCTGATGAGCTGGTCGAGCGTGGATTCGGCGTCGCGCATCCCACCGTCGGCACCGCGCGCGATGGCGTGCAGGGCCGGCGCGTCAATCGTCACTTTTTCCTTCGCCGCGATTTCGGCGAGATGCTTGGTGATCAGCGCGCTCGGAATCCGGCGCAGGTCAAACCGCTGGCAGCGCGACAAAATCGTCGCCAAGACTTTTTCCGGGTCGGTCGTTGCAAACATGAACTTCACATGCGCCGGCGGTTCTTCGAGCGTTTTCAGCAGCGCGTTGAACGCCGCCGTCGAGAGCATGTGAACTTCGTCAATGATGTAGATCTTGAACTGCGCATTAGCCGGCGCGTATTTGCACGTCTCGCGCAGTTCCCGCACCTGCTCGACGCCGTTGTTGCTCGCGCCGTCAATTTCCAAAACGTCCAGCGCGCGGCCGTCGGTGATTTCCTGCACGCGCGAATCGTTGTCGTCGAAATCCACTTTCGGCCCGCCGGTGCAGTTCAGGCATTTGGCGAAGATGCGCGCGATGGTGGTCTTGCCGGTGCCGCGCGGCCCGCAGAACAGGTAGGCGTGCGCGATGCGTTTCTGCGTGATGGCGTTGGCGAGCGTCTGCGTGACGTGTTCCTGGCCGACAACGTCGGCGAAACGCTGCGGGCGGTATTTTCTGGCGATGACCTGGTAACTCATGCGAAAGCAAATGAAGAATGAAGAATGAAGAATGAAGAAGCGAGGATGTTTTGCGCGCGGCGGACGGGTTTTGTTTCCACATTCTTCATTCTGCCTTCATCATTTGAAAAAAAGTGTCAGGGTGACCACGGCAGATACGGAGCAAACTACCGTT
>Ga0182030_10022028_pt1 | contig 11889 bp, 13 predicted proteins | sample 812S3MmetaG_FD_121299 | JGI IMG/M metagenome (GOLD analysis project Ga0182030, IMG submission 121299) | Permafrost microbial communities from Stordalen Mire, Sweden - 812S3M metaG (Illumina Assembly) | ecosystem: Environmental > Terrestrial > Soil > Wetlands > Permafrost | place: Sweden... | reverse complement strand
TACCGCTGTTGAGAGCAGGCACCGGCAACAGCGGCGTGAGGTCGCTGAGCTGAGTCAGCAGCCCGAACGTGCCCGCACTGAGACTGGTGCCGCCTTGCGACACCAACGCGCCTGACTGCTGGAGCGTAGCAGGAGTCGGCGCAACGTTGATGTTGACATTAACCTGGACGATTGAGTTCGCCATTGCGCGACTCCCGTGTTAGAGGTTCAGCGCTTAGTTCAAGACCACGAAATGCTGAAGATGGGCGAACCAGCGCTCGGAACCGCAGTGACCGCAATGCCGACAGCGCACGGCCAGTCGAGCACGACCACCTGTCCCGCCGTCATCGAGCCAAACGCCAGCGACAGGATAGTGTTCGCGGCGGCGCTGCCCGAGGTCGAGGCAAGATCGTTGATCACGAGGTTGCCGGCGGAGCCGGGGGCGATAACCAGAATCTTGACCAGCCGACCAGGGGTCGCTTTGATGACCGCCGCCGCTGTAACATTGAGCGTGGACGACGCGCCGCCGCCTGACACCAGAAGATTGCTACCAGGTCCAAACGCTGCCCCGCTGACGCCAACCAGGAGGTTCTTGCTGGCGTCAGTCTGGAGGGGAACAGCGACCTTGGACGGGTTGAGCGCGTAGGTGTTAACTGCGAGGGGGCCTTGGGGCATGCTTGACTCCTGTGGGGTTAAAAAGCAGATAAGGCGACACGTTTCACTGTGTTTGTCCCAGTGCAGACATAGAGGTAGTTTGCGTCCACGCTAATTTGACCAATGGTACAGGGTTGTATATCAGTCCAGGTGGCCGGGGCCAACCCTACCACTTTCCCAAAGGCGCAGGCGGAAGTCGTACAATTCAGCGCGGTTACGCTATTGACTGTGAGGTTGACTGCTCCTGCGCCTTGTAGAGACACAACCCCATTCGACCCGGACGACTGAACGGCCAACTGTCCGTTGGAGACGTTGAGATTGATATAGGAGTACTGGTTGGGAAGGTTGAGCGTATTCTGGCCATTCCACGTCAAAGCGTTGCCGTTCGCGTACCACTCGAAAACCTGCGACGGCGCAGTTCCGGGCGGGCAACCCCAGCACGTCTGACCGTTGTACGATTGAGCGTAGGCGGCATTAGCATTGCTATAGGCATACCCGCTACTGCTCTTGATGACGCCCGGCCAATCCACCGAGGTTCCCGCGCCGAGCGACGACAGCGAACCCGCTATACCTGATGCGGGGTAGCTTGACGGCTGTAGTGCGGACGAGCCCGCCAGGATCGACACGCCTGCGGCACTGTTCTTGGCGCGAATCTGGTTCGCACACCAATACATGTTCGCAGCGTAGAAGTACTCGTTACCAGTCGTTCCGTCCGCCGTAATACAACCCCAAACAGCAGCGTCGGTAACGCCGACGCCGAAGAAATCGCCGCCGCTCTTGTTGAGGTAGATATCGTCAGACCATTGCAGGAAATTGTAGTCGGAAACCGTGTTTCCTCCACAGGCGGTCGCCACAGCTCCGTTGCAGTCAATCTCCAGCCCGACGCCGCCGTAGGTGAAGTAGGTAGCGGTGACCGCCGCAGAGTTCGCGGGGGCCGATGCGAACGTAACGCCGAGTCCGTTCGCGTTGATCGTGTAATCGGTCCCGGGAATCTTGGTCACGCCGTCGACCTTGACTGAAGACATTTCCCGCTTGAGATTGACGAGATAGCTCAGAGCGAAATTCGTTTGCGCGCCAGTTCCAATGAAGTTGTCGGCCTGGGTCCAACCCCCCGTGATTTGGGGCGAAACGACCGTCAACGCTTGAACGTTGCGTCCGAGGATCATCCCGAACATGCGCGCAGAGTCTACGCCGGGCCGCAGCACCGTCCCGAAATTAACGCCTTTGAGCGAGTCCGATCCGGCGTTCGGGTCGTCGAAATTGAAACACCCCCACGCACCGTTACACCGAACGTTGTCGATTGTCGGCCGGTAGGCGTTGGTCACGTACACCGTTCCGAAGGTCGCCCAGAACGGCGCGCCGGTGGCGACCGGAACGTCCGGCCCATCGCTCAGCGTGATCGTGGTCCCCGCGACGCCCATGACGAACCCGCGCTTGTAGGCGCCGTTGATCTCTTGCAGTTGGTAACGCTGGCCGATCTGCACGCCGGGGCCGTTCGATGCGCTGGCAACGCTGATCGACGTCGGTCCGCTCATGTCGAACGCCAGCGTCACGCCGGTCAGCGAGCCGCACCCCGAATTTGTGACCGGCTCGGCTTGTGAATTGGTCGGATTGGCCGAGTAGGCACCCGGCGTCGTTACCGAGACCGTGGCACCCGCGACGAGCGAGGCGTAAGAGATCGACCCGACGAACTTCGTGCCGGTTCCCGTCGTGCCCGTGAGCGCACAGGTTCCCGACGAGCCGCCTGACCCAGGTGAGACGACATACGCTTTAGACACGGAAGTAGCGAGCGCGCCGGATACGGTCGTCTGCGAGACGGCGGCGCCGCCCTCGTTGATATAGAACCCGCGCAGATTCGGCTGATACCCTTCGACCTCGACCCCAAACGACGAGCCGGCTGCGATGTTCAGGCTCGCGCCGTTGGTCTCGAATGTCTGCCCCGAACCCGAGTTGAACACTAGATTTCCGACGACGCAGGTCACGCTGGACGGGACGATGATGTCCATCCCCGAATTTAACGCGGACTGAAACGCGGCGGAATCGTTAGTAACGCCGTCACACGTCGCGCCGAAGTCGTCGATAACGTTGAGCGCGTGCCCCGCCCGAGACGCCCCAGTGGCAGAGCTAGACGCGTTGGGCGCAGTAAACTGAATATCCTGCTTTCTTGTGAACGCATTCGTCCACTCAGCAGGAGTCGGCACATACCCCTTCTGTAGCATCGACCCGCTATTGGGCGGCAACTTCTGGGGTACGGACTGAGCAACAGCAGGCGACGCCGCGAGCAGCGCGGTCATCGCCAGTGCCCTAACAAGCAATCTAGTCATCATATCGCCGACTCCCCGATGATGAACGAACCGATGGGCCTGACGCTGTAATCCGGTGTGTAGGGCAGGGGCGCGTGCAGTGGCTGTGGCAGATACGTGTTCAGGCAATCCAAGATCAACTGACGGGCCGCATTGCGCGTCGTCTGCTGATTGTAGGAGACGTCGAACTCGATGGTCTTCTTCATCGCGATAACGTTCAATTCAGGTGCGGTTCGCTTCTCGTCCCGAATGACCGGCATCCCTACCATACCGAGGGTGTTATAGTCATAGCTAAACTGTTGGACCGCTGCCAAGAACGTCAGTGCTAGGTCATTAGTCTGACCGTAGATCGTTATTCGCACTTTGTCCTGAGCCAACATTGCTTGTGATAGCGTTGAGCCGAAGTTGTACCCTGCCTGCATCGATTCCGTTTGCGTCGGGTCGATATGAACCACGCCGAACGGAGGCACAAGGTTGTCAGGCACCAAGAAAGAAGGGTAGAGCGTCAGGCCCGTCACAAAGCCGGGGTAGGGCGGAACGTATGTGTTGAGCGACAACCAAATCGGCAGGCTGTTCGACACCACGGGGACCAACGCGTTCACATCGCTAGGCGAGTTGATCAGCTGAGTGGAGAGAGAAGGTAGAACTGCGGTACCTGAATAGTGGTAGAGGTCGGCAGCCTTGTAATACCGACCACGTTGGGAAAAGGCGAAGGTGATAGGGCTGTCGAAACTCGCGTTGTCGCCCGCGTAAGTGCCAATGTACAAGGTTGACGGTTGCAGTTCGTTGAACTGCTGGACGGGCTGCAAACTTGTGAACACGACGGCATTGGTTCCCTCCGTTTCCGCTTCGTTCTGCGCCTGAGTCGTCGAGTAGTGAAAAGAGCCCTGCGCAGTGAAGGTGTTCGCCGTCTTAACCCAATACACGGAGCCGTCGAGAGGCAGCACCAGACGGGAATACTGAGTAAAGACTACGCTATCTTGGTTGGACAGCGTCTCGACGCCATCGGCGAGCGCGGAAGCAAGGCCCTGTTTCGCTGTGGCAGCTTCGGCGGCGGAGGCCATCAGTCAACCCAGCAGAAGAATGAAGACTCATAGAGACCCGTATCGATGAAGGATGGTCGCGACGCGCGTCGCGCGTAAGGGTGCTTGAACCTGTGGGACACACCCCGCTTCGCAGCCTCCGTAGGAACGTCGCCCCGCCCCACACGGTCCATTTCCTTGTTCGACAAGAACTTCTTGAACAGGTTTACAACTTCGTCTTCGCCGGACGCAAAGGCTCTGAAGGAGTAGGGTTTTCCGTCAATGATCGAGTCCATCTCACCCGAAATCGACTCGCTGAATGCGTCCATGATCTCTTGCTCGTGCAGAGTCCAGAACGCCTCCATGACGCCATATTTCTCTTCCAGTATCTCAGCAACATCGCCTGTGGTCGAGGCATAAGGCTTCCCGGCGTTCTTGCCCTTCTTAACCTTACCGATGTTCTCGGTGTGGCCATAAGGCAAATCAACCACACCAAGATGGATCGTGGGCACGCAGGTCAGCCTTTGCGCGACAGCCGGGAGGCAGACGAGTGACGCGCCTGCATCGCCAACTCATGGCCCGCGAGAAATGCTTTGCGCGCTTCTTCCATCGCCTCGTAGAACTCAGGCGGGTGATTGAAATGGTCGAGCAGCGTCGTCACTGACGTACCGGTAGCGCGCATCGCTGCGTCATACGCCTTGTTGTAGTCGTTGTGAAGCGACTTCATCGTGACGCGGTGCGCGGCGTCCACAGTCTTGAGGCGGCGGGCATGACGGGTCAAGGGGCTTTCGATGGGCATAGTTCACCTCGGTTCAATGTGGGGTTAAACTGCTCCGTACACGTAGGCCGACCCTGCCGGCATCGGGTTCGCCGATAACGCCGCGAGGTTCGCCAGCGGAACGGCGGAATAGACGATGTAGGCAGACGTCGGGGCGCCAGATAACGCGAGGCCACGGTCGGCGACGATTTCCCGAGCAGGCGACCCGTCTAGGACGGGGTCAATCGACCGAGACTCGATCAGGATGCGCCAGAGGCCATCGAGTGGCTTGTCTGGCCCCGGCTCCGTCGTGGCATTGCCGGACTCGTCCGTGACTTGGATTGTGCCTCCCGTCCCGTTGACCGTGACGGACAGGCCGGGGACGACGTTGCCGATCCATCCGCCCGGCGACATCGCCGAAGGCGCGGACCAATAAGCGCCGACAACCGGGTCAGCTTTCGCGGCGTCCTGAGACGGAAAAGCGAAGATGTAGTCAAACGGTCCCATCAAAATACCCCCACAACTTTTAGCCAAGGCACGTTGTCATTCGCCGCGAACATGTCGTTATCGTTCGCGGGGGCTTCCGAAAGCAACAGCGATTGGCCGCACGACACGGCGACACGGGATATTGTACCGTTCCACGGGGCAAAACCTAAATATTGATTCCCTATTCCCATTTTTGTTAAGTTTACGGTTGGCGCAGGTGACGCTGTTGTTGCCACGGAGCCGTTATTGAACGACCCAGACAACACAGTAGACGTTTGTGCCATAGACAGTTTTCCAGGCGTATTTTGTACCCACGTACTCGCAGGAGTGACAGCTATGCCAACGCCCCCTGACGTGGTCGAAGCAACAGGATTGCCGCTGATCTTTGTCCTGTAAATAACGAGTCTGTTGTTGTAGCTACCGTCGCCGATTTCAGCAGCTACTTGAATAACCGCACTCCCCGTTGGCGCAGCGGGCGTCCCGACCACATAGAGCGATGGGTTCTGGCAATTCGCCACCGGCATCGTGATACTATCCGGCGCCCTCGCCAGTGCCCCGGAGGATGTCAGAATCGGCGTTGTCGCGAAGCCCTGCGCGGAGTTGCCGACCGGGGTCAGATTAACCGTCGCCCCGGTCCATCCCGTTGCTGTGCCAGACACATAAGCCAACGTCGCCGGGCTCGCCGGAAGTCCAGTTGCCGCCGAATACGACCCCGCCGAAGCGACCGAATTAACCGTCAGCACACCCGCAGCCCACGTGACGTTGAGCGTCGCGGGAGTGCCAGTCCCGCCTACCACGGAGTACACAGCCGAACCGTTGACGCCCCCGGCGCCGTTGGCTGCGGTGGCCGCACTGGCTACCGAGGCGGGGAGGGTGGGGTTGAGTTCCTGCCCGTGGTATCCCATCGTCAACGTGAAATTCAGCGGCGAGGTCGTGACGTTGAATTGGAAATACGACGCCACATATGCCGTAGGCACCCCTGCCGCGACGTTCACCAATGTCTTTACCGTACCATAGTTCGTCATCACGCCGCTCGGGCCGGCGCTGGCGTTGACCGAATTTCCTGCTACGATATTTGTCTGATTGAGCGCAGCGTTCCATTGAACGGCGAAGGTCGCCCAGCCGCTCGTCCCCGCCAGCGATCCAGACTTGAGCATCAGGTATTCGGTGATCGCCCATGTCTGCCCGGCGGCGGCTTGTGCATCTGTGTTCACCGCGCAGCCGAACGATATTGTTCCCGCACCACTCGGCGTACCCGCGATCACGATATCGATGACCGGCATTCCGTTGAGCACATAAGGCGCAGATGGCGTGATCGTCGCCGGGGCTTGTCCGACCGGCCAATAGTAGCTGCAATGCGGCGCCCATACTCCCGCCGACCCGCCGACGAACGCGCTATCGTAAATAGTGTTGGTCCGCCCTTCCCACGCCCCGACGCCGAGGTCGGTGACGCAGTTCTGATACGGCCCGACTTGAACAAGGTTGCCTGTCGAAGTCCAGCACGTCTCGTTTGTCGCGCGGGTGTTCGCCGGCATAACGCCGTTCGAGCCCTTGAGGTAATATTCCCCCTTCGCGAAGTTGAGATCGTCGCCGTTGCCGCGAACGGGCTGGAGTACCCATGCGGGCGCGCTCCCTTGGATCACAGGGCTGAAGGTCGATCCCTCATGCGCAGGCGCGGCCGTCGCCGGCATTTCGAGCGTAACCGGCGCAGCCAAGGCCAGCGCCAGGGTGATCGCAGCAAATGGGCGGCGCAACATCGTCACTTGTCCTGGTAGCTGTTAGCGTAGATTGTCAGCGCCTCAGCAGAACCGGGCGCGTAAGCAGCCGTGACGGAAATTAGCGCATCGACATACGGCTGCCCGGACAGTGTCTTATATTGCAGCCACCCAGACGGCGTGTTCGGCGTGCATTCGGAGAACGATTGCGCGGAGCTGTCGTTCGTCGCCTGCATCGAATTGCATGTCATCGAGCCGAGGAAGTTCGGAAGGTCAGCCGCGAACGGACCCACATAGGCCGTGTTGTCGTACTGAGCAGTCGTCGTCGGGGCGGCAGAGAAGAACCAAATCGTGAAGTTCGCGTTCGTCAGCGTTGAGCCGCTTTTGAGCAACCACACCCGGCCGAATGTCCCGGTCGCCGCGTTGGCGCCCGCCAGAGTGACTTGCAGAGGGGCGCAGACCGTCGTCGCTGTGTTCGCGCACCAAGTCGTGTTCGCTGTGTAAGTCGTGGTGTTTGCGACGCGCGTCCGGCTGGCGCTGTTGGCGATGCCCGTGAGACCGCCGATGTTCCACAGGCCGGATTGAGTCGCAGCCCACGCCGCACCTGTTCCCGGCTGAACGTAAAGCCCGTTTGTCGCACCTACAGCCGTTCCGCCCTGCGAAAGCTGATCCCACCATGCAGTCGCAGCGGTCGCCGCCGTTCCTTGCGTCGCAGTAACTGAACCACCAGCACTTCCCCCAGTGGCATACACCGGGGAATAGTTGACAACCGTTGTCGCCCCGAGCTTCGCGGCCCAAACGTGCGACGAAGCGTCAGCCGGATTGAACTGCACCAACTGACCCGGAAGCAAGTTGGTTCCGGCAGTTCCCACGGTCGGAATCGTATCAGCGACAACCACAGTCACCGGCTGTGTGAGCGTCTGAACCTGAACCGGAGCTACGCCAAGGTCTGTAAACGTGGTTGAGTTGATCGTTGCGGTCTGGGTTCCGGCCGCAAACGCAATTGAGCCCCAAACAAAGGCCAGGACGCCAATCAACCCAAACAGCCGAAGTCTATTTCTCATGACAGGCCCCAGACGGTTCCCCAAGACGACGCGAGCCCCAGATACTGGCGACCGTACGGCGTCTTGAGTTGATTGAGATTAGCGATGGTGTAATTCTCGAAGGTGCGCGGCACCGTGTAGCTGGTGCTCGTGCCTTCGTCGCTGCTAGAACTGACAACGCCGGGCGTAAAGCTCAGCACGCCGTACTGTCCGCGCAACCACTGCCAGTAAGGTAGGTTGTTCTGGTAGATCGGAGCGCCAGACGCGTCTTGCGCGATGTTGACCAACGTGTCAGCCGCGAGATTGTAGACCGCCAGCGCGTAGACCGACCAAGCACCGTTGACGCCCGGCACGCATTGCAGAGCCTGATTAACGATCTGCAATGCGTAGTTGTACGCCCAGGGAACGTAAGGCGACGTAGCCGGGTTCATAGCCGTGCTAGGCACGCCCATGTAATTGGTCACGAACCCTTCAAAGTCGCCTAGCGTCGGGTCGCCGATGGCCATGGCTCAGCGCCTGCCTCGCTTGGCTGTGTGAGCGCGGTTTTCGTTGCTCACCCGGAAGCCCTCAGCCACAATGTCCGCGCTGGGTCGGTCATAGCCGCCGCGCGGCTCTTCTTCCTGCACTGTCATTTCGAACTTGTTGACGTCAGCCTCCAGCCCCTCGTGACGCTGACTGTCGAGCGTCCGCACCACGGCGTCATTCGAGGCAATCGCAGCCTGCTGACGCATGGCTTTCCCGCTGATGTCAAGCACTGAGATATTGCTGTTGCTCAGCGCCTCAATCATCAACGACGACACGGGCTGGCCGACCGAGTAGCACAGACGCGTGAACTTCTTCTTCACGGTTCCGCTCTTGATCTCAGTGGTTGAAGCGAACCCGTAGCGCTCGTGCTGCTCGATAATTGCTTGAATCTGTTCGGGGTTCAAGTCGTCAGCCAGCATCACTTGGCTCATAGGTTCGATGGTCTGGGTACGCTGTTTGCTCTGTTCGGGTATGCGGTAGGTGAACTGGTGCTTCTGAATGGAGGCGTTGGCTACGTACATTCTGGCCATGGTCTTTCCCTCTCATGGTCCTCCTCGACACCGCCCGGATAGTGATGGGGAGGGAACACCCTAAATCCGGGCGGGTCTACACTCTCGCCGGTGCGACGCGGCGAGAGGAGCTTGGTTACTGGTAGGTGGCGCTGAGAAGCGTGACTGCTTCCGGCCTGACCGCCCAACCCGCCGAGATGCGGTGCTCGCTCAGCACGTCCACCGCGCCGCCCGGAATGGGCGTCGTGATCTCGCGCGGCGCGACCATGTCGGTGTACATCGCCGTGCAATCGAGGAAGCCGGGGGTGATCTTCGCGAACTCGTTGGTGTTGATCTCGTTCTGCGAATCAGGCACCTCAACTTCCGGCATCACGATGACGATCAGGTCGGTGGACCCGCTACCCTTGCCAATCAGCGTGTCGTCAGCGACCCACTTGATGTCGTCCTCGTTGACTTCAGCGACCAACTTGACCATGCCGGCAGTGGACTCGGTGCCCGCGCCCTGCCGCTGATACTGCACCAGCTGGACAACGTTGTATTCCAACTGCTGAAGGAACCGCTGCGGGGCCAGAATCGTGAAGCCGTGCGGAATGCCGATGTTGTTGGTGCGGGTCTTGACGGCCCCGATCAGCTGGAGCAGGAACAGGCCCATCTGGCCGTTGTCGTAGGTGACGACGGTCGTGTTGCCATTCGAGTCAGCTGGAAGGTTGACCGAAGTCGCGCCTGCCGCGTTGCAGATGCCTTCGCCGAACGCCGGGTTGACGCCGTACAAGAGCGCGCTGCGCATGAACTGAAAGTGCGCCTGACGCATCCCGAGCCGGTACGCCTGCTGAATGCCGACGCCCCAGCGCCCCGCTGCCGCCGTGTCGTGGTGGTCGTACTCAGCGCGGCAACGCGTCAGGTACGTCGGCGTGCTGATGTAGCTGAACACCGGCTCGACATTCGGCAGCTGATTGTACGCAGCCTGACCAGACGCCATCTTGGTACGGACGTCGAGACGCTTGATGTAGACGGCGAGGTCGCTGTCACTCAGCTTGACGCGCGGCTTGCCGTTCGGCAGCAACTCAAACGCGCCGGACACTTGGCTGTAGGCCACCAGAATGTCCGGCTCGATGAATGAAGGGTTTACGGTGATATATGCGGGGGCGATGATGCCCATGATCTTTCTCCTTTTCGATGGGCGATCAGCGCCCTGATCTGGTTAAATGAGGATGACCGCGACCGACCCGGTATAGTTCCAGGTCGCGTAGCCAGTGGTCGAACTGTAGCTGACGACCAGCGAACTGCCCGTCAGCACTTCGAGCACCTTCACCGGAAGCGCGCCGCCGCCCGCCGCCAACGTGCCGGTCGAGCCGGTGATGGTCAACGAACCCAGGCCCGCAGGCCCTTGAACGCTGACCACGGTGCCCGACGACGCTGTGCCGGTAATCGGCCAGTCGCCGTTGAGCGGCGCGACGCCAGTGCCCGCGAGACCCGAGATCGACAGGTAGACGCCGTTAGCGCTAGAGCCGATGCTCGCGCCCAGCGGCGCAGTCGCGAACGTCAGCGCGATAACGCCGGTGGACGACGTGTAAGTCGCCGACTGAACCGAGGCGCTGGCGTAGGCGGCGACGTAGGGGATCAGCTGCTGGTTGACGAAGTCCCAACTGACCTGCTGGGTGACTGGGTTGCCGCTCAGCGCGAGCGTGCTGGACGCCGCGACCGGAATGCGAACGCCGCTGCCCAGCCGGTAAAAGTTGACCTGCATTCCCGAGCCTGCGAGCGGCACAGGCGACTGCGGGGTGATCGCCATGCCGTAGGCTTGGTTGAACGCCGAAAAGCCCGTCAGCGACGCCGCCGCGCCGACCGTCGATATGTTCGTCGCGCGCGAGATCACACCGCCCTGAGTGCTGTCCGGGGCGTTGGTCCCGGTGTTCGGGAGCGTGACTTCGTTGATGCCGACGCCGCCCCACATCGGAAGCGTTTCCGACTGAGAGAGCACGCCGCCCGCCAGCGAGAAGCGCGACACCGGATCTTCGATGGCCAGACCCTGGACGTAGCCGGCAGACAAGACGTTGAACGCGCCCGCGCCGTTCGTCTGGCTCATGTAGTTGAAACTAAGCGCCGCAACCATCTTGATTCCTTTCCTGTTCCTGTTTCATGTGATTCCGCCGTTTCATACTTTCGGAAAGCCGTTGTCGCCATTCATCAGACCTTGGATAGCCTTTCACCTTTGCACCTATTTTGGCTCGGTGTTCAGCACTCTGCGGCCCCAATTTCCTGCCTTTCAGCTTTGATGTATAGCCGATCTTTCCGGCAGAAATAGCAGCACACACCTCAGGAGACAACTTACGCCCTGTCAGGCTACGCCGCATTTTCTCTATTGACTCAGGCGTCTTTGCCTTACCTTTTGCAGATTTGCTCATTGCTGATTTGGTTTCTTCGGAGCACTCATACCCGGCTCTCCCGTCTCCTCCATCAGTTAGATTTGCCAAATCCCCGGTGGCATTCGCTATCCTGCCGAGAGATTTTATTTGATCTATCTCCCAAGTAACCGCTTCCTCCCACGTCAACTCGCGAACCAATACCCGCACGATCAAATCACCAGCGTCTAATCCCCAAGCCTTATCAAATATCGATTGCAAAGTACGATTCGGGTGTGCGCCCCTTACCGCCATCTGCTTGTGCTTCTTCGGCCTGCTAGGCAACCCAATGCCTACATACGCAACAGTAAATGGATCATACGATCGAATGAGGTGGTATCCTATGAACCTCTTCTCCATTTCGAGACCTTCTCGAACCTAAGTTAGACGCGGACAACTGGTAGGTTAAGCCAGCTTTCGGGTGCCCCCTAGTCCGCGTCGTCTATTTACCTCTCAATTGCCGGTGCGAATGCCGAGAACGCGGCGCGCGGGAC
>Ga0182030_10022027_pt1 | contig 11890 bp, 7 predicted proteins | sample 812S3MmetaG_FD_121299 | JGI IMG/M metagenome (GOLD analysis project Ga0182030, IMG submission 121299) | Permafrost microbial communities from Stordalen Mire, Sweden - 812S3M metaG (Illumina Assembly) | ecosystem: Environmental > Terrestrial > Soil > Wetlands > Permafrost | place: Sweden... | reverse complement strand
GCTTATTTTGTCCTGCCCAATCCCGCCGGTCTTCCGACATTAAATGCGGCTGACACGCAAATTGTGTTGACCTTGACACTCAATGGCGACCCAACTACATTCAATTGGTTCTCACCCGGTCAACTGGTGATTAATGATGCCAACGCCCCTACCGCCGGCCCATTTTTTTATGGCATGCCTTATTTTGGGTATAATAATCCGGGCAACCCTGCCAATGTGTCGTGGAATGGGGCTACAGCCACGGTGACTGTGCCGATAACCGGAGGGTTATTGAGCAATATTCAAGCTGGCGGTGATACTATATATGCTATCAGCCTCGACATGGATCCCCCCGGTATTACTATGCCTCCTCCTTACAGCGTGACTTTCAACAGCATTCAATTAGAGCCTACGCCTGCGCCGGAACCAACGACCATGGCGTTGGCCGGTCTGGGTGTGGCTGGTTTGCTGGCGGTTCGCCGCCGTAAATAAGCTTTGGATCATTTCAACTAGTTTTTCAAGCCGCCCTTCGGGGCGGCCTTTTTTCTGGAAATTCATCCATTAGAGATCGGAAGCATTTAATCAAAAAATCAAATGGGGAAGCGCGTCTGTGCGCGGAACCGCTGTCATGGGAACTTCTATATCTGCACTGTCCCCGTTTTATGCGACTACCCTTGGCGCAGGAAACAAACTACTTTTAATCATGTTCACATTAGCCAACGGCCGCGACGTGATTGACTGGATTTGATTTTAACCAATAACCCATTTATATTTTCAAACCGCACCTAACCCGACCAAATAATAGAGTCCACAAATCCCAATTCCTCATCTCATGAAAACAAAACCATTCTTTGCCGTGCTAACCGTCTTCTCCGTCCCGTTCCTCGCCTTGATGAGCCACGCGGATGATTTTAATGCCGTCCAGAACGGCAACTGGTCAGACCCGAATACCTGGGTTGACAATACGGTGGTGACCAATGGCATCGTGCCGGGTGCCGCTGACTCGGCAGACATCCCGTCTGGTATTACCGTTACGGTGGATACGAATGAATCCATCGGATTTGTTTACGACTCTGGCACCTTGATTATGGGAACCAATTCCTCACTCAATGTCTTCAGTGATAGTTCAATTGCAACAAGCATAAGCCTTATCGCCACCAATTACGGGAATACTGTCATTTATTCCTGCAATCCGTATGATGCCCGGGAAATAAATTATTACAATCTCGTGCTTGCCAATACCAATTGGACGGGATTCAGCCCTCCTTACACTGTGTATGAATTCTTCAATAACTTTTCACAATTTGGCCCAACGCCCATGACCATTGCTGGGGACTTGACTTTGATGGGATATGTCAGGTTTGAACAAGGAACCGACGGACCTGGTGTTTCATCCGATGTTACGATCGGTGGCAATTTAATCATTGGCGCTAATTGTGCTTATGATTCATCCGGGGCAAATCTGCTGGTGTCGAGCAATGTTTACGTTTATGGTTGCCTGGACGATAGGAATGCAGCCCTAGGCTCCACCACGATTGGCGGCAATGTCCTCGTTTCCGGCCCCACCAACAGCACACCGAATTATACGGGTGGCTACTACACCAATGGCTGGCACGTATCCGATGTGACGAATTGGTATGTCGGCGGAAGCATCACCAACAATGGAGCGACCTACGGCAACGGGCCCGGGTATGGCAGCATTTCGTTTAACGGCACAGGTGTCATCGCCGGCAGCAATGCGCTGACGATTCCAACCATGACGGTCAACGGAACATATGCCATTGACGACTCGATCAATCTGATCACCAACCCGCCCACGCTCAATGGCACCCTGGTGTTTGATCTGGCCCGGACCAACATGATTACTTTGAGATATGCGCCTACTACTTGGGGCACGAACACAACCTTGACCAATTACTACAGCGGCAATCTGGTGATTGTAAATTTCGGGCCGGCACCGGTGTCGGGCAACAGCTACAAATTTTTTAGCGCGTCGAATTATGCGGGAACCTTTACCACCACAACCTATCCACCGCTGGCCCCCGGGTTAAACTGGCAGGACAACTCGCTGCTGAACGGATCCTACGCCGTCACCGGCGCGGCGTTGGGTTCCCCCATACTAACCATGACCCGAAGCGGTCTGGCATTGACATTAAACTGGGATAGCACCACTTACCCTGGCTTTAGTGTTCAGGCCCAGACAAACAGTGCCGGCATCCGGTCCAACTGGAGTCCTACCGGCAGTGGCACGGGCGGTTCGTATCCGACCACCATCAATCCGGCCGGGCCGCCGGTGTTCTACCGACTGTCGAATCCTTGAAAATTTGACAGCATCACATTCTTGTTCACAGCAGCGGCCTTTCCATCCGGAAAGGCCGTTGTTGTCGAATCAATCATACCCGAACATTTTGACGAAGGGTTCTAGCGGCTCCAGATGCGGTTCCAGATATTTCTGGTAATTCCGCCAGCGGCCCCGGGCGCGTTGATAAATGGGCTGGGTTACATCGGCGTAAGTGGGCGTGCGCACCAATTTCTGCCGGGCATGTTCATTAAATCCCAGCACGCGCTCGTTCCACGGAACACCGAGATAATTCAGCGTCTTGCGCGCCACGGATTCGAGATCGGCCACCATGTCTTCATAGCGGACTTCGAGGTAAGGGCTCGGCATCAGCGGTGCGAGCGTGCGCCAGAGGCTCATCACCGCCGTGTAATCTTCCGCCGTTCCCTCCAGACTCAAATAGGCCGCCGTGACCGTGTTGAGGGGGTGCGGTTGCATGAAGCAGCTCAAGACCACGTCGCGCGGGTCGCGCAGGGCGACGAGGAATTTGGTCTCGGGAAAAATGCGGACGAACGCCGGGATCAGGCAATTGATAACGGGATTTTTGTCGAGCAGCAGCCGATGGCCGACGGGACCGCCGATTTCAAGATCCATGGAACGGAAATAAGCCGCGCGCGACTGCTGCAAGCCAGGATTGGTGGCCAATTCCAAAATATCCAGCATTCCGGCACCCGGTGGCATGCGTCGGGCGAGCGGAGAATAGGCTTCGTCCAGCATTGTGCGGGTTTCCTCCGCCGAGACGATGTCCGGATGGGCATCGAGAATCTGTTCCAGCAACGTGGTGCCGGAGCGGGCATGGCCGCAGAGCAGGGCCAGCCGGCGGGACGGAGGCAGGACGGGACCGTTCTCGAACCAGCGGCGGAGCAGGTCGGCGGAGACATTTTCCTCCATCACTTTCAGGTAGGCGCGGGTTTGTTTCAACGCCTGAAGATATCCCGGGGCCTGCGGCAGCAGGAGCAATTTGGCCTTTAGGAAAGCCGCCATGGCCTCGTCATATTTTTCATGGCGATCCAGGACGGTGGCCAATTCATACCAAGCCTGGGCATGGGTCCAAGTATCGAGATTGGTTTGAGTGATGAAAGAACGCAATGTTTGTTCGGCTTCATCCAACTTTCCCGCCAGCCTTTCCAGGCGGGCACGAACAAGAAGTGCCGCTGGATAGGACGGATTTGATGTTAATGCCCGTTCTACAAGTTGGACAGCCTCCGGCACCCGACGAAGTCGTTCGTAAAGTTCAGCGAGTTGGGTGCAGGTTTGCGGTGTCGCCTCCGGTTGTGCAAGTGCATGCCGCAGATAGTGCTCGGCAAGGTCAAGATTACGAAAAATCAGACAGTGGCTAATAATGTCTTTGATGATCTCATTTTTTTTGGGTGTCAGACGCAAGGCCTTTTCAAAGCAGCGTTCAGCAGTGGAATAATCGTATCGCAGTCCTGACATGCTGCCCAACCGGAGCAGAACCGAGGTGTTGGCGGGTGCGAGGCGGCTCGCGCTCTGTAAAGATTTAATCGCCCCCTGATAGTCTTTGAACGCCCAAGCCTTCTCGGCCGCCTGAATCATTTGATTCAGCGAACCCGTGGCGGTGAATGGGGTTCGCTTCATTTTGGTTTTTCCAACTGTTCTAGTTGATGCTTTGCCATATCTAACTGACCGGAGACGAGGTTGGTGAAGATACCATCAAGTTCTTTCGCAACGATGGCGTTGGTCAGGAAGTGTTGGCGCAGGTTGTAAAACCAGAAGGCCATGGCCAAATCATTTGTGCGCCATGCAAAACCGGGTTCCAGATATTGCCGGCGATAATCCTGTATGATGCCCAAATCCCGGTAGCCGTATTCCTGGGTCGGCTCGACCATGGAGCCTTCGCCAAAGTCGTTCCAGGTGACGACTTGAACCATGGATGATGAGTTGGTCATGCCGCGACTCAAGGTCTCCCGCAGGGTGCTGCCCTGGCGATCTCCGAGGTAACCCCAATAATTTCGCACGTCTGCGCGCTGGTAGATGTCATGGAAGCGCGGGAACGCGCTGCTGATGTAAACCGGCCAGCCACCGGCTTTTTGATCGAAATCGGCGAGATAGTTTTGCAACGCGGCGTCCGACAACACGCCGCCGGTGCCGGGTGCCTGGCTCATCCACATGGGCGGCCAGCTAAACGCCCCCATGCCAACCGGCAGGCGGTTGTCCTCGGTGAAAAAGGCCGGCCGGTTGGTTGCGTCCAGCACCGAGAAAATATTCTCCCAGTTGCTGCTTGCCAGGAAATGTTGCGGACCGAAATTCAACAGCACCGGCCGGTCCTTTAACCGCAGATAACTCGTATCTGAAAAAAAATTGGTTTGCAGGTAAAGCATTTCTTGCTGGGCGTGAAAAATGTCATTACTCGCGGCGAGATACTTTCCGTCAATCATGTGCTGCACTGTCTGGTCTTCGTAGCAGATGGAAAACTTCAACCCCGCCTTCCGGGCAAACTGGAAAAGCTTCACCGTCGCCTGGTTGTTGATGCCATAATCCAGGAAACCGGTCGAGCCATACCAGTCCACGATCACCCCGTCCACTCCGGCCAGCTTCATCAGCAGCACATGATACTCCAGCACGGCAGGGTCGGACGAATCATACGGGCCGATCATCGGATAATACCAGGAGGCGATCTCGCGCTGTCCTGAAGCGTTCACCCGGTCAGGGTTGAAGTGGTCCATCGTCCAGTGCCATCCCCAACTGTCGCTGTAGGGTTTGGCGGAATACCAGGGCATATAATAAACCATCAATTCCTTTGAAGCGGAACCGGCAGTTCCCGCCGTGGCCAGAATGAAAAACAGGAGGATCATCAACTTTGACATGTGTCTTGGCTTCATTCTTTGGAATCTAAACAAATTCAACCAGCGACGCAATTCCTACAACCGCTCACCGGACAAAACGCAATGGCATGGGAGCCGGCTGCTGTGATGGAAAATTTCGCCCGGCTTCCGCACAACACCACGGCTTACTCCCGAAAATCGAGATCAAACCGGCGATGCTTGTATAACGCAGTGCGTAATCCGCAGCACGTTCGTTTCTTTCAAGGCTTCCCTTCAGTGGCACCGGGGTCAAGACCTTGCGCTGCTGGAAGAAAATCCAGCAGTAAACGATGTTGAAACACACCCCAAGGAAATTAATCCATTGAACGATGTAACACAGTCGCATGAAGTGACGACAGACGGGTTGCTTGCGTCCTCCGGTGATTCGTTTCATAATCGAATCACCAAACATCACCATGTTTCCATTTTCGGCATTGTCTGTTGTTTCGGGCGCGTCGCGCTGCGCGCCGGACGGGGGGAAGACTCTTGTATCGCGGCAAAAAACTTGGTGTCAAACCATCTGGTTGGTGTTGCTTGGCATGGCAGGGTGGTTGGTCACTCCCGCTGGTGCCGTGATCTTGTGGAACGACCCGGGGGCGTCATTGATCCATGAAAACGGACCGGGCTTGGATATTCTGGGTGGGGCCGTGAAGCGGGATGATTCGGCCAACGACACGCTCTATTTCAAATTCCACGTTGACCCGCTGTCGGATGAAGCCACGGAACCTTACTTTGCCGCGCTGGAACTTTACGAGGGTGACAACGAACGGATTGGCGTTGGCAATGCGCTGGAAGCATGGGGCTACAGCGCCTTTTTCAATTCCGAAGGAATGACTGAATCCAACCAGTTGGGCGGCTACATTGATCTGCACACGGCCAAACCTGATGTCTCGACCGGTGGCACACCGGTCAACTATCAACGCCCGCGTCGCGGAACCGGCGCAACCATCGTCTTCAAGGTGCAGTATGTCCCCGGTGGCGACGATCTGGTAACGGTATGGTTAAATCCCGATCTCGGGCCGGGCGCCAACGAGGCGAACCAGCCTGAAATTCTGGCGACACGTTTTAATGCCAACGCATCGTTCGATGAAATCCGTTTGCGGCACGGTGGCAATGGCGGCGGCTGGACTTTCAGTGACATCGCCATTGCCACCGCGTTCAACGACTTCGTGGATGTGAGCAGCGCCAAACCCGGCGGCGGCGAGGTGGATTTCAACCATGGAGTGCCATCGCTGCATTTTCACTCCTGGCTCAAGGAGCAGGGCTTGCCGCAAAGTCCTGCCCGCGCCTTGATCCAAACCCGGGAGGGTTATATATGGATTGGAAGTGACGACGGATTGGCTCGCTTCGATGGTTTGCATTTTACCGCATTTGGAAGCCAGGAAGGAATCAAATCAGGTCCGGTGAGCGCGCTGCTGGAAGACGATCATGGCGCACTTTGGATTGGCAGCACCGACCACGGCTTGAGCTGTTGGAAAGACAACCAAGTCACCACGCTCTCGACGCGGGACGGCCTGCCGTCCGATTCGATAACGGCGATGGCGGAAGATCCTGCCGGCCACTTGTGGATTGGCACGGATGCCGGGCTGATGACTTTTCAAAACGGACAGTTGTCGCCATTGAAATCGGCGGATTCGTTCAAAGGCCGGCGCATCACGGCACTCTTGAAAGACCGTCTGGGGCGGATGTGGGTTGGCGTGAAAGATGCCGGCGTGTTTCAGTTGTTGAACGATGAGTTTGTTCGCTTGAGCGGCGACTCTATGGATGGGCCGCTCAAGGATTCACACTGTTTGCTGCTGGATCAGACCGGACGATTGTGGATCGGCGCCGGCGAAGATCTGGTGTTGTGCTGCGACGTCAACCAATGGCGCCGCTATCGCATCCCTCGCGCCCAGGCCAAATCGCACATAAGTTCGCTGGCCTTGGAATCGGATGGAACCGTCTGGGCCGGATCCGCCGGTGGTGGCTTGCTCCATTTCAGAGACGGCAAATTCTACAGCCTTCCGGCCAACTGCGGTCTGGCCGGAAATCTGATTGAGTCATTATTGACGGACAGCGCGGGCCGGTTGTGGGTGGGCACCGATGAAGGGTTGAACTGCCTCGGTCGTAAGGGACTCTTTACTCTCAGTCAGGGTGAAGGCCTCGGATTCGGCGCTGCGCAAGGTCTGGCAGAAGTGAGCCCCGGAATCGTATGGGTCGGGAAACCGAACGACGGGCTTTACCGTTGGGATGGGAGAGGTTTCAACCGCCTCTTTGCCGCTGGATTATTGCCGCATGATTCACGGGTTACCGCCTTGCTGGTCACTCACAACGGCTTTTGCTGGGTGGCAACCACCAACAGTCTGCTGCTTTACAAAGATCCTGTTGCCGCGGCGGATGAAGTGCAGGCAATCCGCTCGGTGCCCAAAAATATAATTTCACTGGCCGAAGATCGAGACGGTGCCTTGTGGGCGGGAACACGGGACGGAAAAATCTGGCAGTTGCGCGAGGGCCAATGGCTGGAACCGGCCGGCTTTTCCCAATCCAATGCCGTCACCGCCATCGTGCCGCAAGCCGACGGCGCATTTTGGATTGGCACGGATGGGGATGGATTATACCGGCTCGCCAACGGGAGCTTCCGCCACATGGACCGCAAGGATGGTTTGTTCAGCAGCGCCATCCGGACGCTTTATCTTGACCGGCAAGGCACGCTTTGGATTGGGACCGCCGATGCCGGCTTGAGCCGGTGGCGTGAAGGGCAAGTGGTTAGCTACACGACGCGGGATGGTTTGCCCGACAATGACATTTCACAAATCCTGGAAGATGATTGGGGACGACTTTGGCTGGGCACCGGCCGGGGCATCGCTTGTATCCGGAAGAGCCAGTTGGAGGATCTCACCGCCGGCAAGAATCTCGCGGTCTATCCAAAAACATTCACCCGCGCCGACGGGATGTTGTCGGAGGAGTGCACCGGCGGATTTTGTCCGGCGGGCTTGAAAACCAAGTCAGGCTTGCTGTGGTTTTCCACCGCAAAAGGAGTCGTCGTGGTCGCTCCGCAGACCCAGCCGGTCGAAACGCCCATGCCTAACGTCGTATTGGAAGAAATTCTTGTGGATGGAATTCCGGTCGCCAGAAATTCCGTTCCGGCGTCCTTGCGCATTCCACCCGGCCGGCACCGCTTGGAAATCCGTTACACCGGCCTGCGCTATGATTCTCCGGAGACCATCCGGTTCCGCTACCGGCTGGCCGGCTGGGACTCCGACTGGGTGGATGCCGGGACAAGCCGCACCGCCATTTACAACTTTGTGCCGCCGGGCGAATACCAGTTCCGCGTCATCGCGTGCAACAGCGATGGCACTTGGTCGCCCAATAGCGCGGAACTGGCGCTGCGCTATCAACGCTATTTCTGGCAGTCATGGTGGTTCCTTGGGCTGGCGGGAGCCGGCCTACTAGTATCGGTTGGCGCCGCAGTCCGGCTGGTTGAGAAGCAAAAAAATAAGAACCGGTTGAAACGGCTGGAACAGGAGCGGGCGCTGGAACAGGAACGAACACGCATCGCCCGGGATTTGCATGACGAGATGGGGGCCAAGCTTTGCCGCATCTCCTTCTTGAGCGAACACGCGCGGCGCGCTAATATTGAGGCTACCGATATGCAGGAACAAATAACGTCCATCTCCGACGAATCGCGTGAAGTGCTGCATTCGCTGGACGAAATCGTCTGGGCGGTCAACCCGCAGAACGACACGCTGGAGCATGTGGCGTCCTATCTCGGCCAGTATGCCAACGATTATTTCCAGATGACCGGCATCGGGTGCGAACTGGATTTTCCCAGCCAGTTGCCGCCGCGACCGGTGTCATCTCATGTGCGGCATCATTTGTTCCTGGCCGTGCGCGAGGCGCTTACCAATATTCTGAAACATGCCGGAGCCAGCCAGGTCAAAATTTCCATCACCTGTGGCGGCTCGCAGTTTGAAATCTCGATTGAGGATAACGGCAGGGGGTTTGACCCGGCAAATATTCCGTCGCGGTCAAATCCGCCGGGCCGCGAGGCTGACCCCGGCAACGGCCTGCCCAACATGAACCGGCGGATGGCGGATTTGGGCGGCCGCTGCCAGTTGATTTCGTCGCCTGGCAAAGGCACAACGGTTAAATTCATCCTGCCGTTCAATCCAACCATCTGACAAAAATATGATAACAATTTCCATTGTGGACGACGAGGCGAAGCTCCGCCAGTCCATCGCAACTTTTGTGAACGGTTCGCCCGGGTTCAAGTGCGTGAGCAGTTACAGCTCGGCCGAAACCGCGCTGCAACATCTCGCCGACGACAAGCCGGACGTGGTGCTCATGGACATCAACCTCGGCGGCATGAGCGGCATCGAATGCGTGGAGCAGTTGAAGGCCAAATCGCCGGAGATGCAGATATTGATGCTGACGGTTTATGAGGACACCGAAAAAATTTTTCGCGCGCTGGCAGCGGGGGCCAACGGTTATCTTCTGAAACGCTCAAGCCCCACGAAACTGTTGCAGGCGATTCGCGAGGTGCATGGCGGCGGTTCGCCGATGACCAGTTCAATCGCGCGCAAAGTGGTGGCGTCATTCCAAAAATCGGCCGCCGGTCCCGGCGAAAAACATGGGCAGCTTTCGCCGCGCGAGGAGGCGGTGCTGGAAGGTTTGGCGAAGGGCTGGACTTATAAGCAACTGGCCAGCGAACTGGACATCAGCATTGACACCATTCGCACTTACATCCGGCGCATCTACGAGAAACTGCACGTGTGCTCGCGAACGGAAGCGGTGGCGAAGTATCTGACCAATTGACCGGCGGTTCGTTTGCCACCAGCTTTATTTCTGGACGATGGTGAAATGGGGCGAGCTGTTTTTTTCCTCGTCAACGTTTGAATTGCAGATCGTCAGGCTGCCGTAGGTGTCTTCGCCGATCCACAGTCCGTGCCGCCAGTTCACGGCAATTCCGCAGTTCGGGATGTTCACATTATCCAGCACGACATTCGTCAGCGTGCCGTGGCCGTGGTCGCCGGCTGACGTGACGACGCTCAACCCGTCGGAAATGCTGTCCTTGATGCTGACATTTCTGATTTTCACGCCGGATATGCTGCGACGGTCCACGCAAAGCTGGAACGCGGCCCGCCAGGCCCGCCAGGGATCAAATCCGCCACACCGGACAAGGCTGCAGTCTTGAATCACCGTTGTTCCGCTGAAATTATTGTCGAACTTGTCATTGGAGGTTGGAAACGTCGTGCTCAAGAGGATGCCGCAACCCGACAAAATGTCAGTGAAGAGGGAATCCTCAATGCGATTGCTGTCGCCGCCGTAAATCGCCGCGCCGTTGGCCAGAAAGGTCAACTGCCCGGTGCAATGGCGGATGACGTTCTGGCCGGGCGTGAGCGTCTGAACCATGTGCGTGGCCGGCCAGATGGCAAAACAATCATCGCCCGTGCCGCGGGTGGTGCAGTTCTGGATGAACGAATTGCGCATGCCGACGCAAAAGTTGATGCCATCGGCCATCGTATCGCGCACACGGCAGCCTTCGACTACGAGGTTGCTGGAATTGTTGATCCACATGCCGGTTTTCGTGTGTTCAATCCAGATGCGTGAGATGGTGGAATTCGCGCCAAAGCATTCACCGATGCCGTCGTTGGGTTCGTTGTCGCTGCGATAGTTCAGCTTTCCGACGATGGCGAAGTCGGACAGGTGAATGTTTCCGCCCTGGCCGCAAAAACGGACGCGCCGGCTGGCGTTCGTGTATTGGATGTCGTCGCCGATGAATGTGGTGTGCCACATGCCCGCTCCTTGAAGCGTTGTGTTGGCAGGCAGGTCTATATCGCCGGTCAGCTTGTAGGTGCCAGCCGGAACCCACACGCTTTTTCCCTGCTTCCGGGCGGCGACAATACAATTTTTCACCGCAGCGGTGGCGTCCGTCTCGCCTTTGTTGTCCGCGCCAAACTGGGCCACGGAAAGTGAATTGTCCGGTGCCGCCAGCGGCGGGGCGATACTTTCCAGATCAACCAGGTCAAGGATGCAATAGCGGACATCATCGCCCGCTTTTTCCAGGCGGACCACATCACCCGGTTTGACGGAAATATCCTTCAGGCGGACTTCATCGTAAAAATTTCGCGGTGCGCCCGCCGTGGGGTTGTTTGAGAATGGATACTGGCCATAAAGCCGCGAATAATGGGAAGTGACCGGGATTTTTTTTACGAAACTGCCGTTCTGATAAAAGTTGAGCGACGAGTCAAGTCCGCCTCCGGTGTCGGCATCGGGCAGGCTGTAACGCACGACCATGGCATTGGCGGCAGCTTGAGACTTGAACTCGACGTATTCTTTTGAATTGAGAGTGACGCATCTTTGCCCGGATGACTCCGCCTCCACCACATTCGGTCCATAATTCGGCCCTAAAACTTTGCCGGTGGTCTTCATATCCTCGGCCTCATAGGTCGTCCAGGGCATGTCCGCGCCAATGCCCGCATGGACGGAACCCGAACAAATCTCCAAGGAGAAAATGATCGCGATCCGGATAATTAAGGAGTTCATGGCAATTTCACTGCTTGGCCCAGCATCAACTATTGGCTCAACACACAGGTTAGAGCCGGGACTGACCGGCGATAGTCGCATGAATCGGGGACAGTTGCCGCCGGGCTTGTATATTTAGCAAACGCACAAAGTTTGGGAGACTTGGCGATACGTTGGCCGTTTGCCCTCGATCCAGCGTGCAAACCTTTCCAGCCGCTGGCCATCACTGTCCTGACGCGTGTTC
>Ga0182030_10022026_pt1 | contig 11890 bp, 9 predicted proteins | sample 812S3MmetaG_FD_121299 | JGI IMG/M metagenome (GOLD analysis project Ga0182030, IMG submission 121299) | Permafrost microbial communities from Stordalen Mire, Sweden - 812S3M metaG (Illumina Assembly) | ecosystem: Environmental > Terrestrial > Soil > Wetlands > Permafrost | place: Sweden... | reverse complement strand
TCAGACCCCGCATTTGTTTGGGGATGGGCCGCCGGATCCCATCGTCTACGATGCGTCGGTTCGGGCATTGCGGCAGCGAACGGTAAATTTCGCGGCGAAGCGATACGCGGACATGATGTTCATAAGCGATCTGGATCGTGCCACCGCTGATCGGCATTTCCGGCCGCGCGCCGCGATGGTGCCAGGCGGATTGAGCGGGCGCCCTGTCGGTCCGGCGATCCAGGACGCGCTGATAACAGCGCGTAAGGAGGGCCGGTTCATCGTTGAAGTTGATGCCGTCCGCCGCCGCGCGACCGTGACCTGGAACGATCCGGATGCTGGCGAGCCCGTCAATGGGAGTGCCGTCGCCCTCCCTGGATATGGGGGGATCGTATCGGGAGCGCACCACGGGGCGCGGTTCGAGCCGCAAACCATTGTTCGCCAGATCGCCCATTCCGAGGGGGATTGGCCGATCGGCGCTGCGGTCGAGAAGCCGCCATCTGTTTCCGCGGCGATGACAACGGCACTGGACGCGTTCTTTGTCAGTTCGCCTGGAATTTATGGCGTGTTGATTGCCTCGCCGGATCGCGTTCTGCTGGAGCGGTACAGCGAGTTTGGCGCGGCCGGCCGTGCGACGCCCAGTTGGTCAATGACCAAGGCCATCACGTGTACGGTCATCGGACGCATGATCCATGAGGGATGGTTGCAGTCGGTGTATGATCCCACCCCCGCGCCGCTGTGGCGTGATCCTCGCGACATTCATCGGCTGATCACTCTCGATCATTTATTGCGTATGCGTTCGGGAATTGGCTTTCCGGTGCGCCACGACGATGGGTCGATCACGCTCGGGTTCGAGAACAGTGCCGTTTATCAGGATGCGGCGGATGCGTTCGAAATGGCGCAGCGGTCGATCGTCGCCACCGTGCCGGGCTCGGTGTTCCGCTATGTCAACAGCGGGATGAACGTGCTCGGGGCAGTGATCCGCGATCAGATCACGCGGCGAGGCTTGCCGTATCACCAGACCGTGTATGGCTTGCTCGCTGACCGGATCGGAATGAGCAGCTATCAGCATTCGGCGGATATCGCGGGTAACTTCATTGGTTCAGGCGCGGGATTCGCGACCGCGCGGGACTACGCGAAACTTGGCGTGCTGTATCTGAACGATGGTGTCTGGAACGGGGAGCGGTTGTTGCCAAAGGGTTGGGTCGATTACGCGACCACCGCGACCCATACCGGCACCAGCTATGCCGCTTGTTTCCGGACCAATATCGATGGACGGTTTCCTTCGCTGCCGCCTGAAACCGCATGGGCAGCGGGTGCGTCGGATAATCGTGTCTTTATTCTGCGCCGGCACCGGTTGACCGTCACCGTTACCAATGAAACCGATCACCCGATGGATCTGACCGCACTCGACCGGATGATCGCCACCGCGATCGACACTTTCGCCTGAGGAAACATACCATGACCGTTCGCAACGTTGCTCGCGAGAAACTTGAAAAAGATATGCTTTCGCTTGGGGTTGGTGTCCGCCTCACACGCAGCGTGGAGATCGCGCCCGCGATGGCCTCGGCGGGCTTCGATTGGCTGTTCCTGGACATGGAGCATGGGACCATGTCGCTGGACGCATGCGCGCAAATAGCGGCTGCCGCTTTGGATGCCGGGATCACGCCGATCGCGCGGGTGCCGAGCGGGCAATATTCCATCGCCACACGGGCGCTCGATAACGGCGCGCTTGGCATCGTTATGCCGCATGTCGACACCGCCGCTGAGGCTCGCGAGGTCGTGGAGAAACTGAAATACCCGCCGGTTGGGCATCGGTCGATGGGTGGTACCGGCCCTCATTATGGTCTTCGAAATGTCAGCGTGGGGGATGCGGCGAAAGCGCTGAACGCGGCGAACCTGACAGTGGTGATGCTGGAAACGCCAACCGCGATCGCGAACGCGGAGGAGATCGCTTCGGTGCCTGGCGTCGACGTATTATTGATCGGAACCAACGACCTTTGCGCCGAGATGGGGATACACGGCGATTTCGGGAACGACCGGGTCGCGGATGCGTATGGCAAGATGATCGCCGCGTGCAAAAAGCACAACAAATTTCCCGGGATGGCGGGAATCTACAATGAAACGATCATGCCTCGGTACATCGAAATGGGTGCGCGGTTCATTCTGTCAGGCCAGGATGCCAATTTCATGTTGGCGGCGGCGAACGCCCGGACAGCGTTCTTACGGAAATTGCATGAGTGATCGCGAGCCCGGGCGTTCCGTTACGCGGGGTAGATCAGGCTGTTCGGAAGCATCTCGGAGTCAAAAACCACGATGCGCTCCCGCAGCCGAGGCCTGTCATCGCCTGGCACAAGCACGTCGTGACACGCCGCCGACAGCACGATCTCGGTTTTCTTGTCGATCAACGTCTGGACCACCAATAAATTGTGCCGGACGCGGACGTCTTCTTCCTCTCGCGCGACGATCCGAAGCGGGCCGGGAAAGCGCCGATAGTAACGCGGTGCGAACATCTGCGTCCGGGTCAGTCCCATCACTCGGTCGATCAGCATTCCTCGGCTTTCCGCATAAATCGTCGAAAGCGTGTACCCGGCTTCGTAATTCTCGCGCGGGATGATGCGATAAAGGCAGTCTTCGGTGAAGAATGCCGGCCATTCCTCAAGCCGCAAATCGTCTAGGACGGAGTAATAGTCGTCGTAGAAATCGCGCAGAGTGTCGCGGTCGATCATAGTCCCATGGCCTCGCGCCAATAGCGGTACATTCCGCGAATGCCCACCTCAGTGACCATGTGCTCCACGCTCTCGATTTCCCGGCCACCCATGATTACCAAAGCGTCCTCATCCGGCGAATGGGAAAAGCCTTGCTGGCTCATTTCGATGATCTCGCCATCATCCGCCGAAACGAACCCCGCGGGACCAAATAAATTGGCCTGGCGAGTCCGACGCAGGCGCATTTCCGGCGTGTCATCCGCATAACACCAATGGGTCCAGTGGAAGTCGAACCCACTGGGCCCGGTCGGGACGATGTGACGGATACTGAGCGAGTTGATATTCTGTTGCAGTACCACGCTTGGGAACACCGTGATCATGCCAACGGTTTCCTCGCCAGGAAACTCCCGCACCACGTCCAGGATGCGCGGATCGGCGAGACTGATATCGCCCCTGAACGTGCGCATGCCGGAGGTGACGTCATTGACTTCCTGCTTGCCGCTGCGACTGATCAGAATGCCGTGTTTCCCGGTCGGGTCGATTTCCGTCGCGGACTTTTGATCGGCGCGGAACAGTCCGAAGGTGACAAAGAATACGTGCAGCAATGACGCGTGGTACGGGTCCTTGATGTTCTCCTGCATCAGCTTCCAATTTCCCGGAATATGCTGACGATTGTAGCCCATCACTTCCATTTTCCGGCCGTCGTAGACGCGGGTGTAATGCTGCCAGAAACGTTCCCCCAAATACTCCCGGAACGGCGGCGTATCGTCGGAGAATGTGGCCCAGATCAGGCCGTTCACGACCTCCACACGCAGTTTATGCAGGTTGTGGTTCTTCGGGTCGAAATCGGCGGGCATGCCGCCTTGCCCGCGGACGCCACGGCGGAATGGTGCGCCTTGCAGGTCGCCTCGTAGGCTGTAACTCCACTGATGGTATGGGCAGAGCAGGTCCTTCACGTGGCCTTTGCGCGCCTGGCAGAATTTTACTCCGCGATGAGCGCAGCGGTTCTCAACCACGCTGACTTCGTCCGGCCCGCTGCGAACCACGACCACCGGACGTTCGCCCAGGGTGGTGGTCTTGAAGTCGCCAACCAACGGAATTTCAGCGTCCAGCGCACAGAACAACCAGTGTGGGCCGTACCAAATTCGATCCAGTTCCGCCGCGTAGATCTCCGGGTCCGAGTAAACCCAATAGGGCACACGGCCCATCCTGTCGTCCGGCCAGGTCCGGCTGATGTTGTTCATAGCGTGCCTCCAGCGGAAATTCTGACTGGGGGATCTTGTCCTGTCAAAGCGTCGGACAGCCGATGGCAGAGGCGCGGGTGAGGCTTACTCGGCCGCCACCGCGACTGCCTCCCCTCGCGCCGACGCTTTCGCCGACCCGCCGCACAACAAGCTAACGAACAAAATGCCCGCCACCAGCATGAGCACCATTTCGGGGTGCCCCCGGTCGATCAGGAAGCCGAACGGTACCGGGGTAATCGCTGACCCCAATGGCAACCCGGCACTCACGAACCCGAACACCTTGCCGATCTGGCCCGGAGGTGCGGCGTCCTTTAGCATCACATCGCGTGGCGTGCGGGATGCGCCCAGGGAAAGGCCGGAGATGAAGGTGAAGGGTATGACCGCGAGGCCGGGCAGGTTCACCCAGTCGATGATCAGCATCATCGTGGCCGAAACGATCACCAACCCGGTCACGAACGGCAGCACATGCGCCTTGAACTGATCCGCGAACCAGCCGCCCACCAGCACGCCCGTCGTCGAGCCCAGCATGTAGGCGGTGAGCGCTGTCGCGGCGAGCTTCAGGTCGAGGCCCTTGACGGTATGCAGCACGGTCACCAGCCAGGCCTGGACTCCACCGCTGGCCATCGCGCCAAACAGGAAGAACAGGAAGAACAGCAGCATGGTCTTGCTGGTCAGCAGATCACGGCCGGTCAGAACAATGCCGCCGGCTTTGGGAACGGTGCGGACCTGATCTTTCAGGATGCTGCTTTGCAACAGGATGGAGAGCACGACCGGAATGCCCAGCAGGCCGACTGTCGCTAATGTCCCGCGCCAACCAACCGCCGCCATCAGGAACGCGGTCACCGGCGCGCCGGTTGCGAAACCGACATTGCCACTGAACGTATGCAGGGCGAACGACCGTCCCATCCGGTCCTTATCGATTGAGCCCGACAGGATCGCATAATCCGCTGGGTGAATGACTGAGTTGCCGATCCCCGACAACACGGCCAGCAACTGGATCTGCCAGAATGCCGTCGCCAAAGACATCGTCGCGATCGACAGCGACATGAGAAGCGCGCCGCCTACCAGGAACGCTCTGGAGCCATACTTGTCGACCAGGAATCCGACCGGTGTTTGGAGTAACGCGGTGGCGGCCGACATCAGCGCGACGGTCAGACCCAGTTGAGAAAAACTGACCTGGAACGCGTCCTTCCAGGTGAGGAACATGGTTGGCAGGCACAGCACGTAGAAATGCGACAGGAAATGCCCATTGCTGATCAACATGTTGACGCGGGTCGTGCGGCTGAGCGCCATGCATGATCGTCCTTGTTCCACGCGTACAGACGATGCCGGTTCAGATTACCGTCCGTCAACCTTGGATGCCGCATGGCCGCATTGATTCTCGAGGAAAACCTCGACACGAGTTTGACACACGCCTCTAACCAGGCCAATTTCCGGCTCTACCGAGGGGAGCCCCGCCGATGGGGCTGAGAGGCCGCGAGACCGGAACCAACCGGCGGTGCGGAAACCCTTGAACCTGAACCGGATCATGCCGGCGGAGGGACGGGAGCCAACACAAGGGACTCTCCTTCCATCCGGCCTATCCGAATGATGAGGAGACGCCCATGACGGTCCAGTCCAAGTCCGCCGCCCGCCCGAGTCAGGTGACAACCGGCCCGATCGTTGGCTCCCACAAAATCTATCTTTCTCCACCAGGTCGGCCGGATATTCGGGTCCCGTTCCGCGAAATCCCACTCGATCCGTCGGCGCGCGAGGAGCCCTATCGCGCCTATGACTGCTCGGGTCCGTATACCGATACGGGGGTCACGGTGGACCTCGAGGCTGGCTTGCCGCCGGTTCGGGCGGAATGGCTCGCCAAACGCGGCTTCGAGAGAATCGCGGCACGCGCCGTGAAGCCGGAAGACAACGGCAACATCGGCGACGACAAACTCGTCCCGGCCTGCCCGGCGGAGTTAGCTGTGTACGGCGGGAAGCCAGGTCAATTGGTGACGCAGTACGAATTTGCTCGGGCCGGTATCGTGACCGAAGAAATGATCTACGTCGCGCATCGGGAAAACCTTGGCCGTACCAAGGCGCTGGATGAAGCCGAGGCCCGTATCGCTGACGGCGAGAGTTTCGGCGCTGAAATTCCCCCCTTCATCACCCCGGAATTCGTTCGCGACGAAATCGCTCGTGGGCGCGCCATTATCCCCGCGAATATCAACCATCCGGAACTGGAGCCGGTCATCATCGGCCGCAACTTCCTGGTGAAAATCAATGCCAATATTGGCAACTCCGCGGTCACTTCCGGGGTCGCCGAAGAAGTGGAGAAACTGGTGTGGTCGACCCGCTGGGGCGCTGACACCGTCATGGATCTCTCCACGGGGCGGAACATCCACAATATTCGCGGCTGGATCATGCGCAATGCCGCGGTGCCGATCGGAACGGTGCCGATCTATCAGGCGCTGGAGAAAGTGGACGGCGATCCCGCCAAACTCGATTGGGAAGTGTTCAAGGACACACTGATCGAGCAGGCTGAGCAAGGCGTCGACTACTTCACCATTCATGCCGGAGTGCGGCTGAAATACGTGCCTCTGACCGCGAAACGAGTCACCGGGATCGTGTCTCGCGGCGGCTCGATCATGGCGCGCTGGTGCCTGTCGCATCATAAAGAAAGCTTCCTTTACGAACGCTTCGACGAGATCTGCGACATCATGCGTAAGTATGACGTTTCATTCTCGCTCGGTGACGGCCTGCGGCCTGGTTCGAACGCCGACGCCAACGACGCGGCACAATTCGGCGAGCTGGAGACGCTCGGCGAACTGACCAAGATCGCGTGGAATAAAGGGTGCCAGGTCATGATCGAGGGCCCCGGCCATGTTCCCATGCACAAGATCAAGGTTAACATGGACAAGCAACTTCGGGAGTGCGGTGAGGCACCGTTTTATACGCTTGGTCCGCTGACGACGGACATCGCGCCGGGGTACGACCACATCACCTCGGCGATTGGCGCGGCGATGATCGGCTGGTTCGGCACGGCAATGCTCTGCTACGTGACTCCGAAGGAACACCTTGGGTTGCCGGACCGTGACGACGTGAAAACCGGCGTGATCACCTACCGGATCGCCGCCCATGCCGCCGACCTGGCCAAGGGGCATCCGGCCGCTCGGCTGCGCGACGACGCGGTCAGCCGCGCGCGATTTGAATTCCGCTGGGAGGATCAATTCAATCTCGGACTGGATCCTGATACCGCGCGCAAATTCCACGACGAGACGCTGCCCAAGGAAGCGCACAAGGTCGCGCATTTTTGCTCCATGTGCGGTCCGAAATTCTGCTCGATGAAGATCACGCAGGACCTTCGGGCCGAGGCCGAGCGGATGACTGGCCTGGAGGCAAAAAGCGAGGAGTTCGTCGCCAAGGGTAAGGAAATCTACCTGCCCGAACAAGCGGCTGAGTAAGGTCTGGGCTTCGCCAATGCTCGACCCCAGGGACGCTCTCGATGCGATCGGGACTCTCCCGGATACGGAGATCGACATTGGCGATGCCGCCCTGCAGTTCGCGCGAATAGACGCGCCCGAGGCGGACTGGGAAGCCGCCCGGGGACATCTGAGCGATTTGGCGCGCGCGGCGAGTGTTCTGGCTGAGACGATCGACGAATCTGATCTCGCCGCTCGCGCGGTCGGATTGTCTGGCGTGTTGGGCGGTCGATTCGGCTATCATGGCGATGACGAAACTTACGACGACCTTGTCAACGCCAACCTGATCCGTGTCATCGAGCGCCGGCGCGGGCTACCGGTCGCCCTTGGCGTGCTCTGGTTGCACACCGCGCACGCCGCTGGTTGGGCGGCGCACGGCGTCGATTTCCCCGCGCATTTCCTGGTCGCGATGCCGGGCGCGGGCGGGCAATCGTTGCTCGACGTGTTCCATGGCGGCACTCCGCTCACCAGTAAGGACCTACGTGCCCTGCTGAAACAAGTCGAAGGCGAGACGGCCGAACTGCGTCCTGGATTGTTGCGTCCGATGAACTCGCGCCGCGTGTTGCTGCGCTTGCAAAATAACATCCTGACCCGGCGCCTGATGGCCAACGATCCGGACGGTGCGTTGCTTTGCGCCGAGGACATGCTGCGCATCGCTCCCGATCACGCCAGCCTCTGGCAACAGGTGGCACTGCTTAATCAGAAGCTCGATCGGATTGCCGCCGCCTTGCGTTGTTTCGATCGCTTTCTGGCCCTGGTGCCGGAAGGTGAGGCAGCGCGCGAGGCGCGCGCAATCGCGGGAAGCTTGCGAGGACGGCTGAACTAAGGCCTATACGCCCCTATGCGAGAGACCTTCCCGCGCGAGGCCGCCGCGAACCCGGAGTCCTTCACCGGCGAACGCCTGACCGCGTCTGTTCACGGTCAGGTCGAAGTCGAGCACTATCATCGTTACTTGTTCGCCCGTGGCTTCTGCCGTGACCGGGACGTGCTGGATGTCGCCTGCGGGGAAGGCTATGGCCCGGCACAACTGGCACAGGTGGCACGGCACGTGGTAGGGGTGGAGTACGCGGGCGCCACGGTGCGGAACGCGGCGGCGAACTTTCCTCGGCCCAATCTGTGCTTTGTCCAGGCTGACGCGCGGTCCCTGCCTTTGAGCGATGCCTCTGTCGACGTGGCGACTTCGTTCGAAACCATCGAGCATTTCGACCGACAGGAGGACTTTGTCACCGAGGTACGCCGGGTACTGCGGCCCGACGGATGTTTCATCGTCAGCACGCCCGACCGCGACGTCTATAGTCCACCCGGCTCTCCGGCCAACCCGTTCCACGTACGCGAGTTCGATCGGGGAGAGTTCCTCGACCTTCTGCATCGTCATTTCAGATACGTCTCCTTGATCAGGCAGCGCCCGATGGTGGCATCCAGCCTCATCCCCGAAGAGTCTGCCTCGATTTCCCCGCTGATCTTCGAGCGAGACGGTGAGGGTGCGTTCTTGTCGGATACAGTCCTGCCCAAGGCTCCCTATTTGATCGCGATCGCATCGGAACTCACCCCCAGATTGGCCCCGATCAGTCTGTTGATCGAGCGAAGCGATATCGACAACCTCCGGTTCGCCGATCAGGAGGCGGAACTGGTCCGTTTGCGCACGTTGGAGACGACGTTGCGAGAGGCAGCGGCAGCCGCGGACGCCGCCGCGCGTGAAGCCACCGATCTCGTCCGAAAGAATGCGGAACAAGCCGAAGCGGACGCGCGAGCCGCCGCCGTGACGCTGACTCATACTCGTGCGGCACTCGTTCAGGCCAACACCGAACTGGACCGGGTAAGCGGCTCGGCGCGGCATTTTCTTCGACAATATTTCCCCCGCTTGTGGCGGCATTTATTCCGTTAAGGCACTGACTGTCAGGGGTTCGTTAACCAATATGGCCCACAGTCGGCCCCTTCACCGGGTGAGAGAGCCGGCGGTCATGCGCGAAAAACTCAGCGTCTTCGTCATCAGCTATAATCGGGCCTCGTTGCTTGAAACATGCCTACGGGCCGCTTCGTTCGCGGACGAACTGATCGTGGTCGACAAGTCATCAACCGACCAATCGACCACGGTCGCGGCACGCTATGCGGACCGGGTTGAAGTCGTGCCGTGGTCGCCGACGGTCGAGGAAACCCGCGCATTCGCGTTGTCGCTATGCCGGCACGAGTGGGTGCTGTTTCTCGACGACGATGAGATCCTGTCGCGGGAATCCGGGCCGCACCTGCGAGACACTCTGACTGAGACGGATGGTGAGGTCTTCGCCATTCCGTTACGCCACTATATCCTGGGCGTTCACGATGAGCGGGCATTCTACTGGCCGGAACTGCATCATCGGCTTTTCCACAAAGGTGCGATTGAGTTTATTCCGACTGTGCATGGCGGTGTTATTCTCCGTTCAAATAGAATCGCGACCATCCCGGTGACCAGTGGCGTCTGTATTCATCACTTATCGCATCCCGATGTCGCGAGCTTTATCGAGCGGACCAACCGCTATACCGGCCGGACGGATCGGGCCCGCGTCACCGGAGGCGAAGATGACCTGATCGGGTTCGCGCATGGCCGGATCGAACATTGGTTGGAACGATCGGCCGACCATTCGCCAAACGGCTATCCTGCCGCGGTGGCATTGCTGAGGGCGATCTACGATATCGTGGACCGATTGAAGACCTGGGAGGAAACGCGCGGCCTGGACGGAGCCACGCTGTTTCAGATTGCTCAACAGAAACTTGCCGCGTCTTGTCACTTGCCTAGCCGGGTTTCTGATTCAGTCGGCTCCGTTGGCCCCTGGCCAACTGGCTCAGCCGACCAGCTTGCCACCATCGACAGGGATCACGATCCCCGTGCTTGACGTCAGATGTGTCACCGCCGCCATTACCGCCAGGGCCACTTCGTCGGCCTGAACGACGCGCTTCAATGGCGTGGTCGCCGCGACTCGCTCCACCATCGCGGTTGTCCGGCCTGGCACGAACGCCGTGTCAACGGCGGCAGGTGAGACGGTCAGCACACGGATCTCCGGGCCGAGCACTCGGGCCAGCGACAGGGCCATCGTGTCGAGCGCGGCTTTCGACGCGCCATAGGCAATGTTGCTGCCGGACCCGCTTACCGCGGCGACCGAGGAGATGTTCACGATCACCGCGTCGCCTGATTTTTTCATCAGCGGTGCGAAGGCCCGGACCATCGCGAACGGCCCCCGAACGTTGGCGGCGAATATGGCGTCGATCAGATCGTCGTCCAGCGCTTCGAGGTCGTGGTGCGGCACCATGCGGGTGAAACCGGCGGAGTTCACCAGCACATCGCAGCGGCCGAACTCACGCTCCACGGTCGCGGCGACCTCGCGGATCACATTGGTTTCCAACATAGGGATGCGCATTATCCGATGCCCGGTAGCGGGCAGCGCGGCGGCGATTTTCGCGGCCTCGTCGGACCTGTTATTGTAGCCCAGAATGACGCGGGCGCCGGCATCGGCGAACCGGTGTGCGATCGCCGCGCCGATGCCACCGCTGGCGCCGGTCACGACGGTGACCTTACCGTTCAGGTTCATATTATGGGTCCCCGTTCTGTTGTCGGCAGTCTATCGGGATTGGACGACGCCCGCCAACGGTAGGGTTCAGCCTCTCAATGGTGTGGCCGGGCACGCCTCGGCTCTTGCCCGCATGCCGCCCGGTACGGCTTTTATCGGTGTGAATCTCGGATAATTTCCCGCGGCCAGGTCATCCAGGCTACTGGCCCGCAGTCGCAGTGCGGCAGCGTATTGCCAATGGAATATCAGAACATCCTCGACGAACTGGCGCATGAATGGGATGGGGATCGCTTCCAGGAAAACGAAGGGATCACCGCTGTCCTGGATACCCTCGGCCCAACGGTTCATTCCGGCGGGTCCCTGGCCGTATGCGGCGATCAACTTCAGGAGGTCATCGCCGACCAAGGGATTATCGCCCAGTTGGATCAGATAGCGCTGGCCGATCGCGAGATTGGTCGGTGGGTCGTTCAGCCGGTCTGTCTGTCCTTCGCCGATCGCACCGATGCTAACGGCCGTCGCCGGCATCACCTGCATCAGACCCCTTGCGCCCACGGGTGAAACAGCCAGTGGTTGAAAGTTCGACTCGTGCCTGACAACCGCGTACACGAAAGCTGGATCCATGCGGAACCCGCCAACTGGTCGCAACAGGGGCAATTCGAATTTCCCGACGGCGGCTTCCGCCGCATCCGCATCGCTGCGCAATTCATCGGCGAAAGCGGTCAGTCCGACCGCCTTCGCCACGAGTATCAACGACCGGCCGAGAGCCGCTTGTGGTCCGGAATCAAACCACAGGGAACGCAACTCCGCCTCAGATCGCTCTCGCTCGCCGACCTGGAGCAACGCGAAGCTTCGGCGTCCCGGAGGGGTTCCCATCAAGGCGTCGACATCAGCGTTCGTGACCACCGGCTTGCTGGCGGTAACAGCCGGAAGACAGGGGACGATCGGGTTCAACGCGTGGCGGG
>Ga0182030_10022025_pt1 | contig 11890 bp, 8 predicted proteins | sample 812S3MmetaG_FD_121299 | JGI IMG/M metagenome (GOLD analysis project Ga0182030, IMG submission 121299) | Permafrost microbial communities from Stordalen Mire, Sweden - 812S3M metaG (Illumina Assembly) | ecosystem: Environmental > Terrestrial > Soil > Wetlands > Permafrost | place: Sweden... | reverse complement strand
GGGGGAGTGCCGGAATGGCCGAGAGGTCATTGAAGCGCTCAAGCAAAAACGCCACGACGTGCTCTTTCTCGATATTGAGATGCCGGGCAGCAGCGGGTTTGAGGTGGTGGAGCAGGTTGGCGCGGCGCACATGCCGATTACCGTGTTTGTCACGGCGCACAATCACTATGCAGTGAAGGCCTTTGAGGTTCAGGCGCTCGACTACCTCACCAAGCCTGTCGAGCCGGAGCGGCTGCGGGAAGCCCTTGTCCGCGTGAAAGAGCGGATTGCCGCGCATGCCGCACTGATGACTCATGAACAGTTGAAGTCGATGCTGGCTGCGCTTGGAACAGGAACGGCAGAACGCAAGGAGTATCCGAAGCGGTTGGTTGTTCCCAATGCGGCCAAGGATTCCTTTGTGAACGTAGACGAAATCGAGTGGATCGAGGCGGCTGATTATTATTCTTGCATCCACGTTGGGCCAAAGAGCCTGATGTTGCGCGAGACGATCAAGCAACTCGCTGAAACTCTGGATCCGCGGAAATTCATTCGCGTCCATCGCTCCGCAATCGTGAACATCGATCACGTGCGGGAGATTCTGCGGGTGGGCCGCAGCGAGGGATGGGTTCTGCTTTCGAACGGGCGCAAGCAGAAGATGAGCAAAGCCGGTTGGCAAGCGTTGTTGGATGCAACGAAAACCCCGCGCACCTGACAAGCGGGTCACAGGGTTGTTCTCACGGCGTGCTCGAATTAAATGCTAGATGTCCAAGTTCTTGACGTCGAGTGCGTTGTCTTCGATGAATTTGCGGCGCTTCTCTACGTCTTCACCCATAAGCGTGGTGAAGATTTCGTTTGTTTCGACGATGTCTTCCAGCTTGACCTGCAGCAGTGTGCGCCGCTCGGGGTCCATGGTGGTCTCCCAGAGTTGGGTGTCGCTCATCTCTCCCAGGCCCTTGTAGCGTTGCACCGAGTAGTCCTTCTTGCCCTGTTCGACGATGTGGGCATAGAGTTCGCGGGCAGTCTGTTTCTCGACAGGCTCACGAAGCACGCGTGCGCTGCGACGTGCCGCTTTGACTTCCGCTTTGACTTCAACGGGCGACTCGCCTTCTTCGAATTCGGTACCCTCCAGCTCTTCGGCAGCAGGCTCGTTCGCTGCCTTCGCGGCATACTCGACCAGAAAAGGCGGTTCAAGATACTCCTTGATCTGGCTGTATTTGGCCATCATCTGCCGGAATTCAGGGCTCGACGCCAGAGTCCAGTCGATGCGGCGCTCCGCGCTCTGTGAGTCAACAAGACTGATCGACCATGTGTGATGTTCTTCGTCTTCCATAGGCCTGGCCAGGGATTTGAAACCAAAGTCGGCCGTGACTTCCTTCAGCTGTGCGTGCAACTCGACCAGTTTCTCGGGCACGGTGCTCCCTGACTTCGAAGTGAAATCGGAGCGATGGGTAAGCTCGGCGCGGGCCAGAAACTCGGTCAATCTTTCGTTCCGGATGCGCTTGTCGACCTTCTCGACAAAATCGAGGTACTCCTTGAGCGTGCCCATGAAGCGGATCAGTTCGGCGCCGTCGATGCGGCTGGCCGCTTCGCCGTGGCGCACGACCATGCCTTCCGCGGCTCGATTGACCATCACCTTGTCGAACTCGCGTTCATCCTTGATGTACTGCTCGAAGCGGCCTTTCTTGATCTTGAAAAGCGGCGGCTGCGCAATGTAGATATTGTCGCGCTTGATAAGTTCCGTCATGTGGCGGAAGAAAAACGTGAGCAGCAAGGTGCGGATGTGCGAACCGTCGACGTCGGCGTCGGTCATGAGGATGATCTTGCCGTAGCGGATCTTGGTGGCGTCGAAGTCGTCCTTGCCGATGCCGCAGCCGAGGGCGGTAATCATGGCGCGAATTTCTTCGTGGCCCAGCATTTTGTCATAGCGGGCTTTCTCGACGTTGAGAATTTTGCCTTTCAGCGGCAGGATGGCCTGGAAGCGGCGATCACGGCCCTGCTTGGCGGTGCCACCGGCGCTCTCGCCCTCGACGAGATACAGTTCGCAGCGGCTGGGATCGCGTTCGCTGCAGTCGGCGAGCTTTCCGGGCAGGCCACCGCCATCCAGCGCACCTTTGCGGCGAGTGAGGTCGCGAGCTTTCCGTGCAGCTTCGCGGGCACGCGCTGCCTCAATGGCCTTGTTGATGATCTTTCTGGCGATAGGTGGGTTTTGCTCGAGGAATCCACCGAGGCGCTCGTTGACGAAGGCCTGCACCGTTCCCGCGATATCGGAGTTGAGCTTCCCCTTGGTCTGCCCCTCGAATTGCGGCTGCGAGAGTTTAACGCTCACCACGGCCACTAGACCTTCGCGCACGTCGTCGCCGGATAGATTTTCCTTCAGGTCCTTGAACAGGCCAAGGGACTGGCCGATGGCGTTGACGGTGCGAGTGAGCGAAGTGCGGAAGCCGGAAAGATGGGTGCCTCCGTCGACCGTGTTGATGTTGTTGGCAAAGCTGAAAACCGTTTCGGAGTAGCTGTCGTTATATTGCAGGGCGATGTCGATTTCGACGCCGTCGCGCAACGCTTCCATCACGATTGGCTTCTCATGCAGGACCTGCTTGCCGCGATTCAGGTGCTTTACGAATTCAGCAATACCGCCTGCGTAGCGGAACGTCGCCGAGCGCGCCTCACCGGTTTTGACGTCGGCGGTGCGCTCGTCGGTGAGCGTGATTTCCAATCCTTTGTTCAGGAAGGCCAATTCGCGCAGACGCTGGGCAAGGGTGTCGTAGTTGAACTCGGTGGAGGTGAAGATGGTCTTATCGGGCAGGAAGTGAACCTTGGTTCCGCGCCGCTTGCTGCTGCCGACCTTGCGCAACTCGCTAGTGGCCACGCCGCAACTGAAGTCCATCTCCCAGGTGTGGTCGTCGCGCCAGATCTCGACATTGAGCTCCTGCGAGAGCGCATTGACGCAGCTCACGCCCACGCCGTGCAGACCGCCTGAGACCTTGTAGCTCGACGAGTCAAACTTGCCGCCGGCGTTGAGCTTGGTGAGGACTACCTGCACCGCCGGCATCTGCTCGCCGTTGACCAGCGTCTTCATGTCGACAGGGATGCCGCGGCCGTCATCGGTGACCGTGATTGAGTTGTCCACGTGGATGACGACATCGATTTTGGTAGCATAGCCGGCCAGCGCCTCATCCACCGAATTGTCCACGACCTCATATACCAGGTGGTGTAACCCCATCTCGCCGGTGGAACCGATATACATCGCTGGACGAAGTCGCACGTGCTCCATGCCTTCGAGGACGGTGATGTTTTCGCTGGTGTAGCTGCCGTTGTCGGGGATGTTGTCAGTTGCAAGAGTCGCCATAGAAGTCCATTCGCGAGATTTTCGCTTCGTGGTCCACGAAAGTGCCGGTTGCCGATCGCCATTGGCGGGGAGCTGAGAGAGGATTAAGCGCTTGAAATACGTGGGCTTTGAGCGAATTCCACTGAGGCCATTTTATCATGCGGTGGGGAGAGAAAATGGCCTAACAATCCGCCGCGAACTTGGGTACTGGAGGGCAGATGACCGAGGTGTTATGTGACGTTAGTACCCTCAACAGTGACTACTTAGGGAACTTACTGAATTAGATGGACTTGCCACACGATCAGCGCTAGTATCTCTAGTGCTGGGAGGCGAATCCTTCGTGTCAAGAAGTTCGCTTGAGGGGTAACTAGATATGAAACTCTCCGTCAGGATTTTTGCATTCGCTGTCCTCATCGCCGGCGCCGCTGCCGCTTCCTTCTCATCCTCCAGATCGAACGTTACAGTGAGCCACCTTTCCGCGACCGCCGGCTTGCCAGGCCCCGGATGTGGCCCAGGAATGGGCTGTGCTGCAAGCGCAAAATAGCAATGTAGTAGCACCAAAGTGCTACCCCTTTGGTGCAGGTTTCCATTTGAATTGAAAGGTCATAGGCGCTATTCTGGGGGAACCCTCAGGATGAAAGGGAAGTTCGTCTATGCCTTTGAACACTGCGATGTCGCTGATGAGTGGGGCCGAATTCCTGCTGTGGGCCATTCTCGGCTTCATCTTCTGGACCAAGGGCCTGCATCGCCGCTTTCCCGCAATGCGTACATATCTCGTTCTGCGGGTCGGGTCGATGCCGATTCTGCTGGGTCTCCTGTTCATTCAGGCACAGACGTGGGTTCGTCAAGACATCTTCTTCCCGGCTTATTTCTACGGATATTGGGCTGTCTACATTGCGAGCGCAGTCGCGCTGTTTTTCATCTGCCTCGAAGTCTTCCGTTCCGCGCTTTCTTCTTTCGCAGGCCTGATGAAATTGGGAACCGTGGTCTTCCGCTGGGCCACACTGGCATCTTTAATTGTCAGCATCGCCACCGTGCCTTTTTCGCACCGCAGTGTGCTGATCATTCCCGACATTGCCTTTGCGTTGATGCGCTCGGTCAGCATTCTTGAGTTGTGCCTGCTGGCCTTCCTCTGCCTCAGCATGAATGCGCTGCATCTCTCGGCGCGCGATATGGCCTTCGGGATTGCCGTCGGCTTTGGGTTGATGTCGACCAATGACTTTATCCTGGCTTCGTTCTGGTCGCGCAACACGTCGCTGACCTCTCCGCTTCAGTTCGTGAACGAGTCGCTGATTTTGCTCACGCTGGGCGTCTGGGTTGTATACAGCGCACTGCCCGAACCGGCGCGCAAGCCTGTGGTTATGGCGGCAAATTCCACGATCTACCGCTGGAATGAAATTGCCGCTGCGCTTGGACACGGAACCAAGATCGCCGTGCAGCAGCCTGCCAACAGCTTCTTTCTTACCGATGTGGAGAAGGTGGTGGACAAGGTGCTGACCCGGACCAATCTACACGGTAGCGAATCGAAGTCGTAGAGAAAAGGGAACAGGTTTCAGGGGACAGGGATCAGAAAAAAGCCACGGCAATTGCCGTGGCTTTTCCTTTGAGATCGAAACCCGAAACTACTCGGTCACGACGGGCTCGATCGAAGCAAAGCGCCCGCGGTTGCCGTGATCAGAGAACTTCACGCGGCCCGTGACCTTGGCGAAGAGTGTATCGTCGGAGCCCCTGCCAACATTCGCGCCCGGCTTGATGCGTGTGCCGCGCTGCCGCATGATGATCGTGCCGCCAGTGATCAGTTCGCCTGCGAATGACTTCACGCCCAGCCGCTGCGCGTTGGAATCGCGTCCGTTTGTGGAACTGCCTCCACCCTTTTTATGTGCCATTGCTGAATCCCCTTCTGAATCTTTTTCTTCGCGCCTACTTGGCTGCGGTGTAGGTGACGCCGTCAGCCTCAATCGCCTTGATGCGCACCTCGGTAAAGTCTTGCCGATGCCCTTGCATCTTCTTGTACTGCTTCTTCCGCTTGAGGTGGAAGACCAGAATCTTGTCGCCGCGGCCTTCGCGCACAACTTCGGCCGTTACCTTGGCTGCCGCCGGCCTGATCACCGTCCCCGGTTCGCCGGAAACTGCGAGAACGTCGCTGAATTCGACCGTCTTGTTATCCGACGGGACGCTCTCGATCTTGACCACGTCGCCGGGAGCGACCCGGTATTGCTTTCCACCAGTGCGAATGACCGCGTACATAAACCCTCCAACGCTGCACACGCCTCTGCGGGTGCAGCTCAAGTCAACCAAAATAGCTCGGGCGGAAACTTCCCCGCCTCCGGAGATCACTCAAGCCCCAAAAAGCGAGGCGAGCGCCAAACTCCGTGGCGGCAGGCAGGAATCGCCAAACTAAGGTAGTTTACCTGCTTTGGCAGGCAAGGTCAATGCGGCCGGAGGGCTTGGACCGGACTTCGGCATGTCCGATTAGCAGGGAAAATCTGCGAAAAGCTCGGTCGCGGCTCCCTATGCCGCCGCAGCTAACATCCGCGATCTGAACCATGGTTCGCTGCCCAAGCCGATCCAGCGACAAAGGACCAATTCGCCAGACCGCCCGGGATTCTCATAGAATGCCATCGCAACGGAGGAACCTGTTCCGATGATCAACCGACGCGAGTTTTTGAAAGCAGGGATGGCAACAGTGCCCCTGGTGTATCGACGAGATCCGCTTGACCTCGTTGCTGCGGGGAACGCAGGCCAGGTGCCCTCAGGGACTTTGGTCGAGCATGATCCGGACATTCCCTGGCAAAGGAAGCTTCGCCGAATCGGTCAAACGAATTTCACCGAACACGACCCGGCGGTTTTTGACATCGAAGGATGGGCTGACTACTGGGCCAGCGCGAAGGTGGGCGCCGTGTTCATCAGCGTCACAGGTATTCTTGCCTTCTATCCGAGCCAGGTGCCATTTCATCGGCACGGCAAGTATTTGAATGGCCGAGATTTTCTGGGAGAGCTTTACACAGCTGCGAAAAAGCGCGGTCTACGCACCATCGCACGCTACAGCCCGGATCTGAACTGGGGCGACGCTCTCGCTGCGCATCCGGATTGGTTTATGCGTGACCAACAAGGCCAGCCGCAACCGACTCAGGACGATCCTGACTTGTTTCAAACCTGTATGTTCTCGACTTACATGACGGATTACTTTCCGGCGGTGATGCGCGAGGTCATCAGCCGGTATGACGTCGACGCGCATTACTCTAACGGCTGGCCATCCTTCACTCTTCCGGTTTGTTATTGCAATATCTGCCGCCAAATGCCTCCCCCAAAAACACCGACTTACTGGGATAAGTTCAATGAGCGAGTTACTTACTTATGGAAACTCTATAACTCGATCGCGCAAGAGAAGAAGGCGGAGAGCTTTTACTTTCTGAATATGGGCGGCGGAATTCACTCGACTCCGAACTTAGCGGAGTTGGGCGAGACGTGCCATTGGTTCCAGGCAGACAATCAAGGCCGCGGCGGACAGGATGAGCCGATCTGGGGCGCGGCGCAGCAGGGGCGTGTTTGCAATGCCGTGCTCGACGGCAAAATGGCGACCAATGTGACAGCCGGATGGTCAACGGGTCCAATTCGCTGGCGTGAAGTTACGAAGACGCCTGCCGAGACGCAAACATGGTTCGATCAATCGCTGGCGAGTGGCATGGTCCCCTACTATCACATCGTTGGTGGGGAGACGGGATTGGGTGAGGACCTGCGCTGGAAGAAGATTGGCCGGGACTACTTCAACTGGGCAGCGAGGCACGATGCGCATTTCGTGAACAAGTCCACAATCGCCAACATTGGCGTCGTCATCGGACAGCGCACGCAGCTTTTCTACAAAGCGCCTCACGGCGTCTCGATGCAGCAAAACATGGACGCAATGTACTACGCGCTGCTCGAGGGAAGATTCCTGTTCGACTTTGTACATGAAGATCGACTGCAGTTAGAGCGACTGAGGAAATACTCAGCACTTATATTGCCGAACATTGCGCTCTTAAGCGATGAGCAGTGTGGTCAACTACACGAGTATGTCGAACAGGGCGGTTCATTGCTGGCCACGTTCGAAACCAGCATGTATACGAATGCGAACGAGCGACGGAAGGATTTCGGATTGGCTGACGTATTCGGAATCCATCTCGCGGGCGAGATGATCGGCCGCAGAGGAAACAGCAATCCTTATCTTGCCCGCATCGAGCGGCAACATCCCATCCTGAATGGTTTCACCGACACGCATTGGTTGCCTGGCGCAGAATTTCGCTTGCCTTTAACTCCCGTCGAGAATCCAGTGCTGACGGTGGTTCCTGGATATGTAGCGTATCCGCCGGAGATGTCGTATCCGCCAACGCCGCGCACCAATGAGCCGGCGGTCGTTGTGAGCGAACGAGGCAAAAGCCGCCTCGCATACTTTTCCGGAGATATCGAAGCGACGATGTGGCTCTCCGGTCACACGGACCTGAGCCTGCTGCTGCAAAACACGATTCGCTGGGTGGCAGGCGAAGACTCGCCCGTCACAATTGAGGGTAAGGGCTTGATTGAGGCCTTCGCGTGGGAGACGGAGCCGGGTTTCGCCGTTCATGTGCTGAATTACACCAACCCCAACGCGCATCGCGGGTGGGTGCGCGAGTTCTATCGGATTGGAGAGCAAAAGGTCCAGTTCCGCTTGCCAGCTGGAAGACGCGTCACGCGGGTCGAGTTGCTTCGTGCTGAAAGAGATATTTCGTTTCACGCAGTGGGCGACTCGGTCGAGTTCACCATTCCCTCGGTCGACAGTTACGAAGTGGCGGCGCTGCACTCAGCATAGACACGCTCATTGACAAGTCTTTCTTTGCTGCAGAGGATGGCCGGCATACCAGATGATGCGCCGAGTGCAATAAGCTGGCGGCTAATACCTCTTACGGCTGCGCGTCGGCGGGTTCCGTGGCTGGGACTCCGAGCGCAAAATCCGCGTCCTCTGAGCTTCTGCTCATCACCGGGTGCTGATGCATCCCGCCCGCCGAAACTCGCTGCGTGACGTGCTGCGCCACCGAGGCATAAATCTGGCTGAGCGGTGTATTTCCTTTGCCGTTCCTTAGAGCTTCGAGCAGATAGTAAGTGAAGTAGCCGTGCTGGAGTTCGCCGCTCTCAAGCGACTCCTCGTCTGCCTGGCTCGCCGTCATGACAATGCGGCCTGTACCCTGGCTCATGCGTGCCAGCATCTCTTGAGACGGAGGCTTGTCAGGCAGCGGAGCGTCCGAGGCTCCAGCTTGCTGCCTGACCGAGCCACCGCTGTAGCACGTGTCCAGGATAACTGCCGTGCGAAGTGCCTTCATGCGCGTTGCGACTGAGTCGGCAAGCTCCACCATCGGGTAGGCCGTCGCATACATCGCGTCCTCATCGAAGCTGCCGGAGTTATAAATCTCGGTGTCATAGGTGACGAGGTAATTCGCGCCTCCGGCCGAATCCAATGTGCGCGGCGTGCCGTGAGTCGCAAGGTAAATCACCACAAGATCGTTCGGCCTCGCGCGCCGCGCAATCCAGTTCAGACCCTCTTTGATGTTTCGTGTGGTCGCCTGCTCGTCGGTGAGCACATGTACGTTGGCTCCCGGAAAGCGTCCAATCGCAGGATCCTTCAGTTCCGCCGCAAACGCATTTGCATCCGCGGTTGTGTACTTCAGGCGTGGAATTCTGCCATCCACAAAACGGCTGATGCCTATCACCAATGCCCACTTTTGCTGTACGGGGCCGGGCTTCGATGGCGCAGGCTGGGCTGCTTGCGGGGAATTCGCCTCCACGGCGAAGCCGCGCGTCGAAGGCGTCGATAGTATGAACGGGTTTAGTTCCTGTTGCAGGGCCTCTGAACCCACGAAGCGAGCCTTGTCCATCGCGTAGTGCGCCAGGGAATCGTGGCCGAGCCGCTGCTCCACCAGGCTGCGGTAATACCACGCGTCGCCAAGTTCGCCGCACTCAGACACCGCATGCTTGAGCAGTTGTAATGCGTCTTCAAAAGCGCCGCGGTCGCTTTGCGGAGAGATTCGCTCCAACGCCTGCACTACAAGATCCCTGCCGGCGCCACAGCGGGGGTCCTGTGCCACGGCGTGCGTACCGCACAACACTATCGCGGCGAGCATTGCACCGGACGCTAAGTGAGCTCGACTCATTTTACCGCCACGGCCTTACGGGTCGCGCGCACCTTCATCGCGGCAACGACCTGGGTACTAACACCGTTGCTCGTCAATTGCTGCTGGCCGCTGGCAGTTAGGTCAAAGTTAGAAGTCTTTGCGCTACGGACGGCCTGAATTACGGTGTCATCTTCCATTCCAGACTTCACCATGGCAATTACTTGTGCATTGGTCAGAGCCTTCGCAGTCGTCGCCCTGCTACTCGCGTCGACCTTCGTGGCTGGAGCGGACTCCCCGACAACCTTTGTATGTCGTTGTTCTTCCAGTTCCTTGTAATGAGCGATTGCTGTCTCAATGCGCTTCTGCGGATCGAGGAAGTACTTCTCTGCGGGCTTTGCATCGATTGCCTTGCCGTAGTTAATCGCGGCCTCATCGAGAAACTTCATTGCGGAGTTCTCGTCCTCGGCCGCATAGGCCAGTGCTTCGTAGGCCACGCCAATGTCATAGAGTCGATATGCGTCGTCGATCGGCTTGGGCATCAGAGGTGCAGTTTCGTAGGTCTCCAGGGCGCGCTGCCAAAGGCCGGCCTCGGCTTGCTTGTTGCCCTCATCGAGAGCCTTCTTGCCTTTCGCCAGATACACTTCGACGGTTTCGTTGGTGTTCACAAGATGCTGGGCGATTTGATGCACAGCTTCGTTCAACAGCTTCGAGCGCAGCTCCGGTTCGGTTGGTGGATTCAGCTCCTCGCTGCTGGCGCCGCCCGTAATCCGATGCCACGTGCTCGACATCGTTCCCATTACGCCATGGGAGGCGTCGTTGCCAGCGCTATCGAACTCCTCATCGTATTTTGCGGCGATGTTGTTCGAAGCCAGAGTCTGGTTTCCTGTTCGCGCCTGGAATGCCACACTCAGGGAACCGGTGACGCGCAAATAGGGCAGCGTTTTGGGCCCATTTTTTCCGGCCGCGAGATTGGGCCTTTGAGTTACGGTAGGTTGCGGATGCGAGTAATCGGTAATCTGGCAAGAAATGACAATCGATGGATTCATTTCATCGGCGCGAAAATGAGGGTCGTCTTTCATTATCTCGGTTTCCAGCTGCGCGCCTAAATCGCGGGATAAGTCGACTTGATTTTCGCGGCCGGATACCTTCACCCTGAAGGTGCCCCCGTTCAGACGTACCAGAGCCGGAAGCTTTCGTTGCAGATACACTTTCGTCTTCGGCGTTCCAAAACCTGGGCTCTCTGGAAGCCCTGGAAGACCCATCCCGGATGAAACTAGAGACATCCCAACTGTAGCTATCGCAATCAATGGTATGAACCGATTCATCTGTCCCCCTGGCCCGAACACCGTTCAACCTGGCCCGCATTTATGCGCTTACGCGACTAACTAGAAAGCTGTTCTTTCAGAAAGCATCTCGGGCGCCGGCGCGACCGGAGCACTTAAAGTAACTCACCAATGGGGATCCGATCCACGCATCTCCAAACAGGGAAGTGATGCGCAGAGCTCCATAGTCGCACGCAGATGAATCAGTTGCCAAGAGGGTCGTGCAACCGATGAGTGATCCGATCCAAATCCCATTCCGATTCGGTGATCACGCATCAGCGAGAATCGGCTGCAAAGCCAAGCGGCGCAGTGCCTTCAAAAATGGCGGATGGTTTCACCAGGGGCATTCGCTGGCGGCGGTGGGACCTCCGGATTGCGGTCAATGGAGCGCTCCACTCGGCTTTCGAGCGAGCGGCTCACCAAGTCGCGCGAACCCAACCCTATAGCCAGCGAAAGCGTGAGTACAATTCCGCCAAAGAGAATGCCGAATGCCAGCTCGACCACCACGCCTCCGACCTCGAGGTGATCGAGGACCATAGCCGCGGTCAGCACGAGGACAAGCCATTTGACTCCGAGCGATAAAAAGCGGGCGTACTGCAACTGCGCGTTCACCGCACCGATCAGCACGGAACGCGCCAGGAAACGCGCAATCAGCGTTCCGGCAATCAACAGAAGGATGGCTCCGACGGCGTGCGTGAGGTAGGGCAGGAGCGAGATGGGGAGCGAAGCAGCCGTCGCATAGGAGGCGTCGAACGCCGAGACGCCGATGATTAGACCGAGGAGCACGCACGCCCAGAATGAGCCGCGGGCTACGATTGCCGTGGGAGAGTTTGCGGGCGTCCAATCGCCGCTTCCGCGATAGTGCGTCAAGCGATCGTCAAACCGGACCCAGGCCAGTCCTCGCCGAAGTACCGCGGAGATCACGATGCCAATCACCGTGAAGACTGCCAGTGAGAGAAAGAATGCAAGAATGCCGGGCAGAACAGCGATCAGCAGCGAAAGCACACGATAGAGCGACTGATGAAGAGCATCCGACATGTGATGCAGGATGGTTGCATTGTCAGTGTAAAAAGGCTGCCCGGATTCAGGTGTCTGGGTCTGAATCATCACGGCAAGAAAGTTGACCATCGGATTCACTCCTT
>Ga0182030_10022024_pt1 | contig 11890 bp, 11 predicted proteins | sample 812S3MmetaG_FD_121299 | JGI IMG/M metagenome (GOLD analysis project Ga0182030, IMG submission 121299) | Permafrost microbial communities from Stordalen Mire, Sweden - 812S3M metaG (Illumina Assembly) | ecosystem: Environmental > Terrestrial > Soil > Wetlands > Permafrost | place: Sweden... | reverse complement strand
TGGAGCGATTTCACGAAGAAAAACGCCGACTTCTTCGGCCGCTGACGGCGCGTATCAGTCCGAAAATACCCCTTGCCTGGGTTACGAACCGGGTACCTTCCGGGTCAGCAATGGAGCGGTTTTCCCGCGCCAGCCTCATTGCTCAATGAAGTAATAGCAGATCATATGGCACACGGCCATGTGCGCATCCTGAATCCGGCCCATGTGCTGTTCCGGTATGTTGATGTCGAGATCCGTCAACGCTCCCAGTTTTCCGCCGTCTCGCCCCGTCAGACCAATGCTCCTGCAGCCGATCCGTTTCGCTTCCCGAACCGCCTCCACGAGATTGACGGAATTGCCTGATCCGCTCAGCACCATGAGAATATCGTCTTTTCGGGCGAAGTTCTGCAGGGGGAAATCAAACACATGAGCGAAAGTATCGTCGTTCGCGAGTGCCGTTATCGCAGGAATCGAGTCGTTCAGGCAGAGTGCGCGAAAGCGCTTCCCGGCGCCTGAACTCGCGCTGTGAACCAGATCCCCTGCCAGATGCGAAGCTGTCGCAGCGCTCCCGCCGTTGCCGCAGATGAAGATTTGCCGGTTCTCGTCGCGCGCCTCCCGGAACCAGTCGATGGCCTGCGCCACCTTCCGGGTATCGATCTGATCCAGCGCACTTGCAAGCTGCAGGCGGTATTTCGCTGCAAAGTCGACGAGGGCTTTGGCTTTGGCTGTATCGAACACTGTCTCGTTTATAACATTCGCGATGCAGAATGTTCAGGGCTTCAGCCTCGCCAGAGGATCTCCGATGATTACCGTCATCCAGCTCAGCCCCGGCACGCCCAGATAAAAGCTTTCCGCCAGATTGCGGCCGGAATAATACGCGGGCAGCACAAAGTCCGGACGGGGACAGAAGGAAAGATAAGGCTCGAACACCTGGCCCGAGGCTCCGGTGGCGCCTTCGTGGATGTAATCCGCGGCCAGCGTCTGCGGCGCTCCGGCAAACCACGACTTCTGATCGCCCCAGTTGCCCAGCTCCCAACCGGCAGGAGGCGCCTTCAACGTTCGCCCGTCAAAGGAAACGAACTCTGTCGCGATCGCACCGGGCAGCCAGCGCAACTTCAGGAAACGGTGCTTGCGATCCGGATCGTTCGATCCCCACGAAGCGTAGCCGATGACATCCTGTATGCCCGAAAGCACATCAGCAGAGTCGTCGAGCACGACGCGGTTCTTCGGCAGCAACAGGGCCGCCGCTCGCAGCCATTGGTTTCCCTGCGTGCTGTCCCACTTCTTAAGGTCGATCACGAACTTGCCCGCGTTACCGGCCTGCAGCGCACGGTCGACCAGAGCTTTCATGTCGGCGATGTTCCATCCGTCGAGCCGGGTAACCAGATACATACTGAACGTCGGATGGCGGAAAGGCGTGTTGCTCTGGCGGAAAAAAGGATTGGGCGCAGGGCCCGCGCGCGGGATTGTCGCCCCGTGGAGCCGCGCATAGAGCAGTGTCAGCTCGGAATCCACAGCCGATGCTTCGGAGCGCAACTCGTTGCCTGGCCCGTTGATTCGCAGCGGCACGCCGCTGGTCAGAACAATGTAGAGGATCTTCTCCGTGAGGTGATTTCTCCTGAGAAAAGCCCCGATCGGCGCTTCGATCTGCTTGTCGTAGACGGGCCGGTCGATGGTTTCGACAGGCGTCGTGTCAATCGCGCACAGATTGGCGAGCGGAATGTCGCGTTTGTGCAGGTAATACTGCCCGATTTCGCGGGAAATCACCGACCGCTGGTTCACGACCACGAGAACCTGATCCGGGGTCTGCGCCCGCAGCGCTGATGCCAACAGGACCGATGCAATGAAGACTCTCGAAACCACTGGCTCTATTCCAGGATACACTCGGCCCGGGCTTCTGTGCCCTGTGCGCGGCTGCCGCCGCGAGTTGGCGCGAGAGCCGAAGCGTGTGATGTGCCCCTCCGGTCACGCGTTCGATATCGCGCGCAGCGGCTATATCAACCTGCTGCAGCCGCAGGACCGGCGATCGCGTCAGCCGGGCGATACCGCGCAGGCCGTGGCGGCGCGCCGTCGTCTGCATGATCGCGGTGTCGCCGAACCCCTGCTCCGCGCCATACAGGAACTGGCGCAGCCATCCACGAATGACAACGTTCTCGACGTCGGTTGTGGCGACGGCTATTATCTCGGCACAACCGCGCGCGAAACCGGCTGCACCGCACACGGCATCGACATCTCGATTCCGGCCATCGAAGCCGCGGCGCGCCGCTGGCCTGGCTGTGAATGGATCGTCGCCAACGCCGATCGCTTCATACCCCTCTCCGCTGGCTCGCTCTCGCTTGTCTGGTCGATCACGGCGCGCATGAATCCTGCGGAATTCCATCGCGTGATTCGCCCGGACGGACGGCTGGTGGTCGCCATTCCCGCGCCGGACGACCTGATCGAACTGCGCGGCGCGGGACGCGATCGCGTGGCCCGCACTGTTGCCGATTTCGCGCCGTATTTCGATCTGTCCGCACAGCGCAGAGCCACCACGGCGATGGACATGGATGCGTCCGCCGCCGAAGACGTGCTGCTGTCGATTTACCGGCCGATGCGCGCGCAGCCGGTCACCGCGACACGGTTGACTTTCAGTCTCGATTTGCTGCTGTTTCTCCCGCAATCGTCTCTTCCGTAAGCGGGGAAACCGAGCGGGTTTAATCATTATTTTCGACGGATTCTTCTGTCCTGGGTGATAGAATCCGCCGCAATGGCACTTCGCACCGGAAAGTATATTGTTCCCGTCAACCGCTGGTATATCGAACGTACCGTGTGGCTGATCGCGGGAATCGTTCTTCTTTTCAGCACCACGATGGCCTTGCTGGTGAACCCGCTGTGGATTCTCCTGGTGACCGCCACAGGAGTCGTGTCAATCAGTGTTTCGTTTACCGGCTTTTGCCCGGTGGGGAATGTGCTTTACCGGCTTGGGTTCAGCCCGATGCTCGGATCCGACAAATCGAAACGCTGGTACTTCATGCAGACCGACAAGTGGTATCTGGAACGGCGTATCTATGTCGCGGTCGGCTTCAATATTTCCGTAGCTTCGATGCTGATCCTGTTCTACAGTCCCTGGATTACGCTCTTCACGTTATTCGTGGGCGGCGCCATGGTGTGGTTTGCCGCGACCGGTTACTGTGTGATGGCGAACGCGCTCTACTGGATGGGGGCTGAACCCCGTCTTACGCCCGAGACGGCGCCATCGGCGCGCTGCGAAGAGTGCGGCCTCTCGGGCATTTGCGTGGGCGGGCACAGGCACCGGAAGCAGCAGGCGGCCTCAGCGCTGATTACCCTGTAAACGCTTACTGGGCATTCACCTTCACATAGGCGCTGGTCCAGCAGCATTGAAACCCCCCGCCGCCTTCGCCAGTCCAGTCATTGCCGGCGACGCGCAGAATGTATTCGCCGGCCTCGCTGAAGGTGGCGGTGATTGTGGCTTTGCCGGTGAACGTCACGTTCGATGCCGGTGCCGTGAAGTCGGCTTTCTGCGCGGCGGGCCGGGGATTGCTGAACGTCACATTGCCCGGGCCGCGGAACTTTGTCCAGGTGACGCTGACGGGCGGCAGACGGGCTATGAGCGGATTCGCGCCGGGAACGCGCTTCGCATCGTCGGCGACAAAGGCCGTGATCGACAGAGGCTGCGACAGGGTCGCTTTCATGTCGGCCGTGACCGCGCGCGGGCCGAACGAGAACGGACCGGTTTCCGAGAAGCCCACATACGGCGGCGTGTTGCCGGTGGCGTCGACGAACGGCTCGAGTTCCCAGAGTCCATTCAGGCTGAACGGAACCTGTGTGGTCTGGCCGTTCGCGGTCAGGGTCCATATGAGCTTCTTGTCGCCGAAGTCTTTCGGAACTCTGATGCTGAACATGCCCCACTGGCGTCCGGGGACGAAGTGCGTGGGCTGGCCCTGGTCGGGTCCGCCGGGTTCGATTTTATTGTCGGGGCCTATGGGGACGTCGAGCTCCTGTTTCATATTGCGGTTGTAATAACCGATTAACAGGCTGAACGTGCCGTCGGGGTTGTGATACCAGCCCTCGTAAGCGGCCGTCACGCTCTGCCCGGAGTCGTGGGCAGGCTCAAGAGGCAACTGCGCGGCACACGTCGCCGCCGCTGCCAGCGCACATGCCAGCCAGATTGGCCCGGTTTTTCGCATCGATCAGTTACTCGCGCGCGTCGAGAGTGCGGCCTGCCGGTCTTTGTGTTTCGTAAGCCAATCCTGATAGTCCTGCTCAGAAATGTACGTTACGTTGACCCAGGCGTGAGCCATTTCGTCGACCGTGCGATCCCCCCATCCGACCCACTGGTTGGGATCCGGATTCGCCGGGTTGTTGCTCGTATTGTCGTGCCAGGCGGTGACGTGAATAATCGTGCCCCTGGGGAGCACCGGCGCATCCTCGTCGGCATAAATATAGTTGGTCATCCACTGAAAATTGAAGTGGTCGGCGTAACTGATTTGCTGGCGCGTGCCATCGGGCAGAATGGCTTCAATGGCCATCGCCTTGCCGCGAAGATGCATGTGCGGCTGGAAGTTTTCCAGACGCGCGGGCTGCGGCAGCGTGTGAAAGCCTTCGGTTTCGCTGATGGAATTCGGCTTGATATCGAGCGGACCATTGGCGGCCTGCGTCGCCGCGAACAGAGTCAGGCGCGTGCGGTACTTCGGCTCCTGACCTTTCGGATAAAGATAGACAGCGAGCTCCGCGTGATCGCGCACCTGTTCGCCGACTGCGTGCAGATGCAGTTCCCACCAGATCTGCGAGCCGGGCAGCAGAAGCTTGCCTGTGTTGGGCCGGTAAATGTCATAGTTCTTGCCGATGGCCCACTCCATGAGCATGCCTCCGGCGCCGTCTGAAGACTCCTCTTCCTGAATCAGACGGGCCAGAACGTGATGCGTGATTCTGCGTCCGGCCGGCGTGGACGGACGAATTTCTACTGCGCGCACCCACCTCGGCTCTGTGACCGGAATCTCGGTGAGAGGCTTGAACCAGACGTCCTGACCTTTGGCGGGCATCGTGTAGTCCTCCGATTTGAGGACGAAGTCGGGCGCGCCGAACTGTTTGGAAAGCTTCCATCCGTCGTCATCCTGCCAGGTCTTCGGGGCGGGCATGTCTTTGGGATTGCCCTGCGGCGCACCCGCATCCACCCAGCGAATAATGGTCGAAATCTGGTCGTCAGAGAGAGAAATGTCATTTGCGAAATGCTGCACGCCGACCGTCTTATCGATAAACCACGGAGGCATCGAGCGGCTGAGGACGCGCTGCCTGATGGCTTTCGCCCAGGGACGCGTCTCCTCGTACGTGATGAGCGACATCGGGGCCATGGCGCCCGCGCGGTGGCAGTCCTGACACTTTGCCTGGAAAATGGGAGTGATGTCTTTCGAGAAAGTGGGCGCGGGCTTATTCACGGCCGGCGCGGCGGCGAATGATGTTGCGGCCAGCGCGAGGGCGACGGCGATCTTCACTGGGGCCTCCTTGCCTGTGGGGCGGCAGGTGACTCTTATCATACAGCCGCCCTTCCCGATGAACTTCTGGTCCCGAAGATTTTGGCGACCTGCCGGTTCGGCCGTTCACGTAGAATGATTACGGCTTAAAGGAGGCGTATGGAACGGAGAACCCTGCTGGCAACTCTCGCGACGCTGGCATCCGGGGCGCTTGCGCCCTTCGTCCGGGCAGCCGATCCCGCACACCCCATCCAGGTGCATGTGGATATGTCGGTGGACCCCGCGAAGGAAAAAGAGATGCTGCGGCACTTCGAGAATGACTTCAAACCCGCCGCCGTGAAATTCCCGGGTTACATCGATGTGAAAATCGTCAAGCTGCGGTCGGCTTTTCAGGGCAAGGCGCCCGCCGGCCTGAATTACCGGTTCATCCTTACTTATCAGAACGAAGAACTGCGGCAAGAATGGATTGCTTCCGATATCCACCAAAAGGTCTGGGGAATGATTGAGAGCACAATGCGCAACAAGGATTACGCTGTGCTGCTGTTCGACGTTGTTTAAAAAGGGGACGAAATGAAATCGACATTGTTTCTGTCGGCCGCAGTCATCCTGGGTCTCACGCTGGCGCAGTTGGGCGCGGTGGAACCACTGGCCTCCCGCATCGCGCACACCGATCCAACGAAGTACAGGCCATCGCCTTCCGTGCATGGCGGAGCAGGGAAGCTCGATTTCGTGGCGCTGCTCGATTTCCACGCGCTCGATACGAATCTCCAGTTCCTGCACCGCGGCATCATTGAGCCGAAAAGCGGCATCGGGCACCACTTTCACAACAACTGCGAGGAGATGTTCGTCATCCTCGACGGCGAAGCGCAGTTTACGGTCGACGGGCGCACATCGCTGCTGAAAGGGCCGGCCGGTGCGCCCGCGCGCATGGGCCACTCCCATGCGATCTACAACCCCACGGACAAGCCTGTCCAATGGATGAATATCAACGTGTCGATGCTCAAGGGCGAGTACGACAATTTCGATCTGAACGACAAACGGGAAGACGTTTCGCTGGATAAAACTCCCGTGTTCATCACCATGAGCCTGGACCGCTCCCAACTTCGCAATGTGAATTCGTTTCACGGCGGCAAGGGAACGGCGCAATACCGGCGCGCGCTCGGTCCAGCCGTCTTTGCCACACCCTGGGCTTTTGTGGATCATATTGTTCTGCCCGCTGGAGCTTCGATCGGCTCCCATTCGTACCGCGGTGTGGCGCAGTTTTATTACGTGATGGCCGGCGAAGGAACCGTTTCCGTTTTCACGCGGGGACAGCCGGATTCGGCCGCAATTCACACCGGCGATGCGGTTCCAGTCCAGTTGAGCGAAGTGCACTCGATCGAAAACACCGGGACGCAGCCGTTGGAGTTAATGGCGGTGGGGGTCGCCCGCGATACGCATAAGGAACTGGAGTACGTGGACGCGAGCCTCGGTGGGCCGAGGCGAAACTGAGTTACTTATGCGGATACTGACTCTACTCACACTCACGGCTGTTTCGTTGTGCGCCCAGATCCCCGACGCAGGAAGGCGCGTTTTCGAAAGCCAGTGTGCGCGCTGCCACGGGCCCCAGGGCGGTGGCGGCGAACTCGGACCGGCGATCGCGGGAACCGTAGCCGCGCGATCGGACCAGGATCTGTCGACAATCATTACGTCGGGCAGGCCCGGCAGGGGGATGCCCGCCTTCGAGATGCAGGACACCGAGCGGAATAATCTCCTCAGCTTCCTTCGCACCCTTGCGCCGCCACCCGGGCGCGCAGGAGCGCCGGTTCTCCGAAAAACCGTAACGACAACGGACGGCAAGACAGTGGCCGGGACCGTGATCAATGAAAACTCGCTCGAACTGCAACTGCGCACCGACGATAACCACGTCGCGTTACTGCGTCCGTCGGGCGACCGTTTTCGACCGGTGACTTCGGAAACCGACTGGCCGACCTATCACGGAGACGTATCGGGTAACCGGTACAGCGCCCTGGCTCAGATCAACGCATCCAATGTGCAACGACTCGCCCCGAGGTGGGTCTTCAATTTTCCTGGTGCGGCACGTATGGAAGGAACACCCATCGTCGCGGGCGGCCTGATGTACGTGACGATTGCGAATGAGTGCTGGGCGCTGGACGCGGGTACCGGTCAGGAGATCTGGCATTTTCAGCGGCCGAGAACGCGCGGCCTGGTGGGTAACGCCGCCGGCGGGATCAACCGTGGAGTGGCGATTTCGGGTGATCGTCTGTTCATGGTCTCCGATCACGCGCATATTCTGGCGTTGAACCGCTATACGGGCGATCTTCTCTGGGATACCGAAATGGCGGACTGGCATCAGAACTACAACGCGACGTCCGCGCCGCTGGCAGTTGGCGATCTCGTCATTTCCGGCACCGCCGGGGGCGATGAGGGAGCGCGCGGGTTCATCGCGGCTTTCGATCAGACCAGTGGAAAAGAGGTGTGGCGTTTCTGGACCGTCCCCCGGCCGGGCGAACCCGGATCGGAAACCTGGAAGGGTGCGGAGATCGAGCATCCGGCATCCGCTACCTGGATGACCGGATCGTACGACCCGGCTGCCGGACTCGTCTACTGGGCTACGGGGAATCCGGGCAATGATCTGGTGGGCGACGCGCGGGGCGGCGACAACCTGTATTCGAGTTCGATATTGGCTCTCGACGCCAAGACCGGCAAACTGCGATGGTATTACCAGTTCACGCCGCATAACGTGTGGGATTACGATGCGCAGGCGCCGTCTGTGTTGGTTGATGCTGCCTGGCACGGCCAGCCTCGCAAGCTGCTGCTGCACGCCGACCGCAACGGATTCTTCTATGTATTCGACCGGCTCACGGGTGAACGGCTGCTGACCAGACCTTTGGTGCACAACTTGACCTGGGCGAAGGAAATCGGCCGGGATGGACGGCCCGTCGTGAATCCAAACCAGGAACCCACGGTTGAAGGCACACGCGTGTGTCCGGCGCTCGACGGCGCGACCAACTGGTATTCGACGGCCTTCAATGCCTCGACCGGCTTGTACTATGTGCAGACGCTCGAAGCCTGCGCAAATTTTGTCAAGCGCGATGTCGAGTGGAAGGCCGGCGCCGGCTACATGGGCGGGACGGCGCGGCGCGATGGCGGCCAGAAGATACTGCGGGCCATCGATATTCAAACCGGCGAGATTCGCTGGGAGACGCCGCAGACCGGTCCCGCGAATTCCTGGGGAGGCGTCCTGGCGACAGCAGGCGGCATCGTGCTGTTCTGCGAGGACGGCGGAATTTTCACCGCCGCCGACGCAAAAAACGGCAAACGCCTGTGGCAGTGGCCTGCCGGGCAGGTCTGGCGAGCGTCGCCGATGACTTACACGTTCGACGGCAAACAGTACGTCGCTGTCATCGCGGGATCGAATGTGATGTCTTTCGGTCTGGTGCCCTGAGAGGCAGCAAAGAGCTGTTTCGAACCGCTGGGCGCACCGTCCGGTTTGGTTGCGCGCCGTCCGGATTGCGTTCGCAATGCCGGCGTCAAGAGCGGCTGGCGGCGGCTTAGCGGAGAAACCTAATGGCTCTCGGAAGCCGGCTCCTTGGGTGCGGATTGCCGCCCGGGTTGGTACTGAATGATCAGTGTCACCCGGCGATTACCCCCATCCTCGGGGTGGGCCGGGTCCCGCAGGTTATGGTCGGCGAAACCGCGAACCTGTGCCACCTGTTCCTCGGGCATCCCGTTTTCCCTCATCCAGCGCCTCGCCGCGTTGGCTCTGTCGGCGGAAAGCTCCCAGTTGGAATACTCGGCCTGGCCGGCGAATTTGCGCGAGTCGGTGTGCCCCTCCATGACGACTTTGTTGGGGAGCTTTCCGATCTCCTGCGCCAGAGCCTTCAGCAGCCCTTTGCCAACCTCAGTCGGGCGCGCGCTGGCGGATTCGAAAAAGGTATCCCGCTCTCCCTCGAGCAGCTCGACTCGCAACCCTTCGCCGGTGACGGTGAACACTACATGTTCTTTGATTTTCTCCAGGCCTGCCGTGCTCTTCACCGCCTGCTCCAGCTTGTCTTTGAGCTGATCCATGTCCTCTTTTCTGACGGACAGGCTTTCGTTGCCGATTCCCTTCATCCCCGAGGCGATTTCCTTGCCGGTTCCGGTTGGATCGTTGAAATAGCCGCCCACCGCTTTCTTTACCTGCTCGCTGCTCGACACCAGCCACAACACGATGAACAGCGCCATCATGGCCGTTACGAAATCGGCAAAGGCCACCTTCCACGCGCCGCCGTGATGTCCGCCGCCATGCTTGGCTTTGCGGCGAATGATGATGGGCCGTGGTGCGTTTTGAGCCGGCATCAGGCTGCCTTCTCGGCGCCCTCGGCGGGAGCTGCGCCGCCTTTTCCTTTGCAGGCTGCTTCCATCTTCTGAAAGGTAGGCCGCAGCTCGACAGGTATGGCGCGCCGCGCGAAATCGACGGCGATCATCGGGGAAATGCCCTTGGCGAACGCCATGAGACCGGTCCGCAGCATCTGGTAGTACTCGGTTTCCGCGTCGACCATTTTCTCCAGGCTGGCGGCAAGGGGCCCGACGATCCCGTAAGACATCAGAATTCCAAGAAACGTGCCGACCAGCGCGGCTGCCACCTTTTCGCCGATTTTCTCGGGCGGCCCTCCCAAAGCTCCCATGGTAATGACGATCCCCAGCACCGCCGCCACAATGCCGAGACCCGGCAGTGCATCCGCGACCGTGGTAAGCGCGCGCACGGGAGCCGAGGTCCCGTGGTGATGGATCTCGATGTCAGCTTCGAGCACCGCGTCGAGGTCATGAGGCTCCACTACGCCCGCGATGGACGTCCGCAGCGTGTCGCAGATGAAGTGCAGCACGTGATGATCTTTGACCAGTTTCGGGTATTTGGAAAGCACGACGCTCTTCTCGGGCTTCTCGATGTCTGCTTCGAGCTTCGCCACGCCGTTTTTCCTGGTGAACTGGAAAATGTCATTCAGCATGGTGAGGGTTTCGAGGTAGACCTTATCGGTAAACCGGCTGCCGCCCATCACGCCGAGCAGGGTTTTCAGCGTCCTGATGAGCAACGGAAGAGGATTGGCGATAAGCATGGTTCCCAATGCGGATCCGCCGATGATGAGCAGTTCGGCGGGTTGTATGAGAACCGGCAGTTTGCCCTTTTCCATCAGGAAACCGCCAAGAATAGCGCCAATTACGGTCACGATGCCGATGATTGAAAACATATTTCTCCAGGGCTACAGTTCTTTGCAGGAGCACACAACGGCGGATGCCCCTTCAAGGATTGAAATCAATTAGCGGTATCGACCGTCCAATTCACGTTGGGCTATAGGGATTATACGTACGTATTATTCCTGGTATGGGGCCTCTCTTAAGCTCCACCCAATCCGCGGGACGCAGGATCGTGGCGAATATCACAGCGAGATTTCACCGGTCCGGCGAAGGGTCCGTATGATGTGTCAGAGGCAGACAGCACGGCCGACTTCAGCAAAATAGACCGCACTTGGTTGTGCAGTGTAGTCTTCATGGATATCGTCAACTACTCATCGCAGTCCGTCGAACTGCAGATGACCTGGAAGAAAAGGTTTAACGGCTATCTGTCTGAAGCTATTCGGGAAGTGCCCGAAAGCGAGCGAGTCATTCTCGATACGGGAGACGGCGCAGCCGTTTGTTTCCTCGGCGCGCCGGAAGCGGCGATGTTTGCCGCGCTTCAGCTTTGCGCCGCGTTCGTGATCGACGAACGGGATCAGAAACCCGGATTGCGCGTCCGCGTGGGTATCAATCTCGGCCCCGTGAAGCTGATCAAAGATATCAACGGCGCCCTCAACGCGATCGGCGACGGCATTAACGCCGGGCAACGGATCATGAGCTTTGCCGCGGCGAATCGGATCCTCGTGTCGCAATCCTTTTATGAAGTGGTCAGCCGCCTGTCTGATGACTACAAGAAGCTGTTCCAGTTAAAGGGAATCGAGAAGGACAAACACGTCCGCGAGCATACCGTCTATCATCTGGTGCAGCCCAGCGCTGAAAAACGGGAAGCAGTCGCGAACGCGGATGAGGGCATGGGCCGGCCGGCGCGGCAAACCCGGTTTGCCTTATGGGCGGTCGCCGGGGTGCCCTTGGTCGTGCTGGCCGCTGCGGGAGCTTGGCATTTCTACCGATCGGGAACTCGTGCAGAGATAGCAGCGACAAGTGTGAATACTCCGCCCGGCGGCCTGGAGGCGGGCGCCGCGCCTGTTCCGGTTCCGGTTCCGCCCCCGGCGGTAATACACGCGGACAATCCCATTTCCGCAACGAACAGCGGGCAAACACGTCGCGCCGCGTCGGCGCCACCGCCAAAGGACGCGAAGGCAGCGTATGACGAGGGCATGGTGTTGCTCGATCAGCATAAGACCGTACAAGCCGCGCGGCGTTTCGATGACGCTCTTCGGACC
>Ga0182030_10022023_pt1 | contig 11891 bp, 15 predicted proteins | sample 812S3MmetaG_FD_121299 | JGI IMG/M metagenome (GOLD analysis project Ga0182030, IMG submission 121299) | Permafrost microbial communities from Stordalen Mire, Sweden - 812S3M metaG (Illumina Assembly) | ecosystem: Environmental > Terrestrial > Soil > Wetlands > Permafrost | place: Sweden... | reverse complement strand
CTTGCTTCTTCCGAGTTCCTCAGCCAAGTTGCCGTGGGCGAACCGCCGTAGGTGCAACGTTCGCGCTCCTCCAGTGTGACCACGGGCGCGCCTGGGTTCTGCGGAGCTTGATCAGTCATCGGAGCCCTCCAGCTTGAATCTAACTTGATCGTAGTGGTGGACACCCAGTTAATGTCGACCACCCGAAGCCGTCCCTGAGGCTGGCACGGCCGTCACCGTCGACGTATGAGACGTCGTGCTAGCGGACGGCTGAGCGCTCCTGGGAATGAGGACGCCTCAGGAGCTGCGAGCCGCTGACTACGATCGTGCTCGTAGGACCACGCCGAGGCCTCACCCGCCGCGAGCCTGGAGGTGCCAATGGAAGGGCCTACCTGCCCGAACGGGCACGCTGTAGAACAGGGGTTCTCGTTCTGCCCCAAGTGCGGGAGCGCCGTGTTGCTCGCTCGCTGCCCCAACGGTCACGCTGTTGACCAGGCCCATTCGTTCTGCCCCACGTGCGGCGCACCGACCGGCCCCATTCCCGAGCAGACGATGCCGCTCGCGGCAACTGAGCTGCGTTGCCCCGCCGGCCACTCCTACGTGCCGGGTGACACCTTCTGTCCGACCTGTGGGCGACCACTGTCGCCCCAGTGTGTAACGACCGCCCGCCCAGGTCCTCCGGTACAGGTACCGACCATCCCGCGAGGGTACTGGGGCGGCCCCCTTACCGCTCCCGGTGCCCCGGCTCCTGCCATCTCAACGACCGGGCTGCCCGCCGTCCGGGCCACGCCGGGTTACGAGGGATCCCGCACAGCGCGAACCGCCGCACCACCACCCACCGGTCTTGTGAAGGACAAGTCCGTGGGAGCCGCTCTCGTGCTTACCTTTTTCTTTGGTCCCCTCGGCCTTTTGTACGCCTCGGTACTAGGGGCAGTCCTGCTTTTCGTCTTAGGGGTAATCGTTGGCATCCTGACCCTAGGCATCGGCCTTTTCTTCATATGGCCCGCCAGCATGATCTGGGGTGCAGTGGCGGCGAGTAATAAGCACAGTCGATATCAGACTTGGCTGGTAAACCAGCACGGTCAGGCCATGAGAGGCTGGCCCACATACTAGGTTTAGTCTTGCTGTAACCCTGACCTGCCAGGGCCATGCTCAGGCGCCCTTTGGCGTATCCGCTTCGCTGCAGGAAGCCCTTCGCGGTAGCGAAACCGGGAACCATTCCCTGAGATCCAAGGACAAGGGCACGACGATGCCAGAACTTCTTATCGCCCTCATCAGCTCACTCGATGGTTACGCGGCCGCCGAGGGCTGGCCGGGCTGGTGGGGGCTGGAAGGACCCGATTACCTCGCGTGGTTGGGAGAACAGCCCGAAGCCGACTACACGGTCCTGATGGGCGCAACGACTTACCGCGTCATGTCTGGATTCGCCGCCCGACGGCGAGCCAGGCACCGATGTCCTAGCGGGCATGTCGAAGGTCGTCTTCTCCACCACGTTGAGAGAGCCTCTCGCCTGGGCGAACACCCAACTCGTGGCTCGAGACCCCGTCGAGGCCGTGCGGGAGATGAAGGACGGCAGCTCCCAGTCGATTCGTACCATCGGCAGCCTCACCCTGTGCCGCTCTCTCCTGAAGGCCGGGCTCGTGGACCGCTATCGGGTGGTTGTCTTTCCCGTCATTACCGGAAACAGCGGCCGCGAGCGGATCTACGACGGCTATCCCGATGTTGCTCTCGACATGATCAGCAGCCGCACCTTCGATGGTCGCATCCAACTGCTGGAGTACCTTCCGACGATTCTGGCCGGGCCACCGGGCACCAACGCCGTCAACGCCTGACAAGCACCGGATGGGCCAGCGAAACCTCGGTCGGTCTCACGGGACCCTTTTGACGTGCCAACTAGCGGTGACGGACCCGATCGGGGATTCGCTCCGATCGCCGCGAATGGTGAGCGCGGCGGAAGAGGACGCCCATAACGATCCTGGCGGGCGTCCCCTATCCGCGCTCGCGAAGCGTCCCCAAACGCCGGGTGAGGGAGACATCTTAACCGGTGGGATCGCCAACTCGCTTACGCTCGCGAGCGCTCCCGAACATCGCATCTGAGCGCGTCCGACTCGTTGGTCGCGCCATGGCCGGAGCCGCACCGACCGACGGTTATCGGAGAGCCGCCAGTCACCACGCCGCGTGGGCGACGACCTCGAACGACTTCGGCCGGCGTCCTTCAGTCCGGCCCGTTGTAGGCGACCGTAACGTTCACTTGGCCAGACGATTCAGGGCCGCCAAAGGTGGACGACGTTGCGTACCAGACGGTCCAGGGTCGGGAACCCGTGCTCAGGTTGGCTGCGTACCCATCGCCGGCACACACGTACTGCGCCGGGCCACCGGAGACGGGCGGGGCATGGGTGTCACTGGCCAGGATGCAGCGGGCCTTGTTGCTGAGCTGCAACGCCCACCCGGTCCAGTACCCGTCCTTGTTGGCTTCCGCCAAAGGTAGAGGCTTCGTAAGGTGAAGCAGCAACACGTGGGAACTGTCCCAAGGCGATCCCGCACAAACGACCTCGGTCGGGTGGGCGATCATGGGGGCAAAACATGGTGTCTCTATAGAGTTGCCCGTCAAGCACCGCCAAGCGTACCGGTCGTCAATCATTGGGAACGCCCCAATCCAGCACATACCGGCGCGCTGTGCCCCCACGTGCACCTGCGGGGCGAGACGACCATCTAACTGCCAAGGGAACCAGACGACCGCCGTGGCGGTGAGCATCGTTGGCGTAGCTGCCGCCGTACTCGTGGCCGCAAAGCTCCCCGCTGCAAGCATTATGGCCGCGAGCAACATCCGCTGCTTGTTTGTAGAGGTTCTAGTCATGTCCCCCTCGTCTCCTATTGCTATTGAGCACCTCAATTAGCTAGCGTGGCTAGGCCATTGACGGGCAGCGGGGTGGTCGTCGCCGCTAACCCAGGATGGTAGTGACGCTTGTCCCAAGACTCGGTGACGAGATGACAAGGGCGGAAAAAACGAACCCACGCGAAACGCGGTCCGGCCACTCCAGCATGATGTTGACGGGATAGCTGACATAACCGCCAATGCCGCCGACTATGGGACAGCTCTGAGCGTTCGGGGGGCACTGCCACACTTGTTCTGTTCCACCGGCAAGGGCGACGCTGTTGAAACTGTTACTGGTCCAAGCTATCCACCGCAGCCCTGTGAGCAACCTTCGGCCGTCGACAGACAGCGCTATGGCGCTAGGTTTGCGACCCAATACGTTCGGGTCCGTAATGAAGTGAACTTCCATATATGGGCTGGATGAGGTGTTGGGATCTGCCTGCGCAGTGGTTCCTGAGGTCACGATTGCCACCAAAATGACTGCAAGGGTCACGGTGCTCATGATGATGAGACTGATGTTCCTCCGCATGGCGATCTCCTATAAGTGCTTGGGCGACGTTCCTGGGGTTTACCCGGAACTTGGCCACATGGCGGACTCGTTTGGAACCGGTATAGCCTGGGCCTTTGGGCGTAGGCAAGAAAAGATCGCGCGTGAATGAGGGCGGTCGTCACTGCACCACGATTCCGAAGGGAACAAGGCCCTCCGGCTCCGCTACGTCGACCCCGACCAGCTGCGCCATTGCCGGCCACGTCGAGACGTGCGGCGTCCACGTCCCAGCCCTGATCGTCGAACAGTGGCCTTTGCTGTACCCCGTGGCCTCCATGAGGTCTGCGAGCTTCACGGCCCCCAGCTTGGGCCAGATCCGCTCTCTGTAGAGCGCAGGGTCAAAGTCGGCCCGGAAGGCTTCGGTCCGCTCTTTGAGCGCACGCTTTCGGGCGGCAATTGCCCGGCCCCGCGTCTGGCGCACCGCCGCGGTATGGCCGGCGCCAGCCTGGCAGGGCTCGCACAGCACGTGGCGGGCGTTGGTGACCGTTCCCCCGCACCGGGGGCATGAGTAAAGCGGGAGCGCCACCGGAGCGCTCGGGCGCTGCTTGTCGGAACCCCGGCCGGCAAGGCCCACGGCCGCAGCCTTGCGGGCCTTCACGATGGCCTGGGCGCTGCGGAGCCTGGCCGACGTCAGCGGTGTCACCGGCGCGTACTTGCCCTCCATCGCCTGGCCGAGCATGTGAGCGACTTTCTCGGCAACGGGGGCCAGCGACCGCGCCCACCGGGGCATGGTCTCGGCCAGCTCGTGGGTGAGGGGCGCCCGTAGCCGTACGTGGCCGTCCTCGGTCTCTGTGAACTCGGCCTTGCGGAAGGTCCGTGCTTCGAGCATGTCGAGGACGAACCCTTCCACCTCGGGGCGCACGGGCTCCAACAGGTCGAGGGCCATGCTTTGGCGTCCTCTGGCGTCGTTGTGGACGATCCCTAGTCCAGGATCGAGCCCCACGGCAGCACAGGCCAGCACCGCCTCGGCTTCGAGCAGGGCAAAGACGTAGTTGAGCAGGGCGTTCACAGGTCGCTCAGCCTTGCGGTTAGCGCTGGAGCTGGCGAGCACGGAGCGCCGGCCCTCGAAGGTGGACCAGTGTGCCGGCACCCGGCTGCGGTCCTTGGCGGCGAAGGTGGGCGCTGTCTCTGGTCGGCCGGCCCATGCGGCAAAGTAAAGGGCCGCTGCGCTCGCTTCGAGCTGGCGGGCCTCCTCGATGGTCTCGGCACCCTTAATCGCCTCGGCCAGCTCGGCGATGGTGGTCGAGCGCTCCTCGAAGCTCTCCCGGGTCCCGGGCAGGAAGCACTCCGCCTCGGGGTCGTCGAAGCGGCCGAGCACGAGGTGAGCTTGGCCGGTCACCTTGGCTGAGAGCAGGTAGCGGGCGATGCCGAGCCCCACAGGTTCATAGGGTGCTAGGGCCTGAACCCGGCGCAGCCGGGCGTCGTCCGTCACCCGGGGGGTGCTGGAGAGGGTGAGCGTGCCGTCGGCGCTAAGCACGAGCACGCCGACGCCGAGCGAGCTGCACCAGCGTAGGGCCTCGAAGGTGACAAAGCCCTCGGGCTGGACGATCACCACCCGGCGCAGGCCGTGGGTGGCCCGTTCGTAGCGCCTGGTGCGGCGGTGCGACCCTATGCCGTCGTGCACCTGAAGGGCGCCACGCTCAACTGTGACCCTCACGCCGAAACCGTCGGCTACACAGACACCAGCGCACTCAGGCCGGCGATAGGTGGCTTCGATGGCCACCACGGCGTCGGCCACGTCCTCGGCGGACAGGGCGAACGAGACGCCAACGGGAGGAGCTTGCTTATCGGCTCTGTCGAGCCGGACGGCTACCGAAGTAACATTTGATGCGTCCATGGGACTTACCTTCCCTTGGGCCAGTCCCGGGGCCGTTGCTGCGGCGCCCGGGACACCTTTATGTGTCAGCTACCAGCTTACCCTTCGGGAAAGCGCCACGCCAGAGCGAAATCTGACCGCTCGTCATTTCACAATGGTTATTGCTGGGGCGAACACCTGAGAAATGTGCCTCCAACGCACTGAGCGCCAATTTAGTGCGGGCATGCTCGACGGTAAGTGAGCGGCCAGAGTGTGTGCGAAGAGCAGTACTCGGATGCCAACGCGTTATTGAGCTGGTGTGATGTGCGCTTGGTCCGCTGCCAGGTCGCCTTGTTATGCGGGGCCACGCCTGGCGACTTCAGGCCGCACGCTGTGACGATCACCGGGGCACGCAGGCCGAGGGCGACAAAGGAGTGCTCGGGGCGGGCCTTGCCGGCGCTGGGCATCGCTGAGATCCTGCTACATTGCAAGGTGACGGCCCGACCGATGTGGAGTGTCCATGGCACTGCCGGACGTAGAAGTTGAAGGTGCGACGATCGTTGTTCTCGGTCGCTTTAATCCGGCGATCTTCTCGCCTGCATGGTTGCGGTTACACAACCTGATCGGGGCCGTCGAGGCGTCCGAAGCCGACGTCAAGATGATCATCCCGCCTGCCGCGGTCTTCTCCACCGAATGGCTCTCGGTCGACGTCCGCCACGATCGGATGCAGCTCGGAACCGCCATGCCTCAAGAGGTCGAACGGCTACGAGACACGGCGATTGGCGTACTGAGCGTCCTGCCGGAAACCCCAATCTCCGCGGTGGGCATTAATCGAGATGTCCATTGGGCCACTCCTTCTCGGGAGAAGTACGACTGGTTTGGAGACGAATTGGCCCCGAAAAAATTTTGGGACCGTCACCTTAAGCTCAGCGGAACACAGGACCTAACAATACGAGCAGTCCGCCCGGACAACTGGGCTGGCTACATTTTGGTATCAGTTCAGCCGAGCACACTTGTCAAGCCATGCGGAGTTTACGCCATGGTTAATGACCATGCTCTCCTGAGGAAGGTTCCGTCCCAACCGCGGTCACGAGCAGACACACCGCCCATTGAGGCGCAGGACACAATCGAACCGTCACGAGATCTCATACCCTTGGCCTTGGAGGTTCTCCGTGACGAGTGGCCGAGCCGAATGGTGCAGGCCGACAGAGTGTTAGGAAGTTTGATCCATATGAGCCGCGAGCGAAGCTGATGTCACCTCATTCCCCAACTGCTCCTTTAGGCTCTCTAGGGGTGGGTTCACGCGACCAGACGCTACTTGAATTCGCCCGTGACCTCCATGACGAGGCGCAATACCTGTATACGACCCAGATCGCCACTGCTTCCCATACAGCGACTACTTCGCAGGAACGACACCCGGTCGCTGCCCCGCAGCAGCGGTGGCGCTCCGTGGTTTATGACGATGCGGCCCAGACCTTCGACGCGATCAGCGGGTTCCTGGGTAGGCCAGCCGAGCAGGTTCAGGGACCGAGAACGACCACTAGCGTAGAGGTAACCGGTCGATGGGAGGGTGTAGTTAGGTCAGTTGCTGACGACTTAATTGAGGCGGAGTTCGCGCCCGTTGACAGCAGGAGCCCATCGCTCAAGGCGACTCTCCTGCGTTCCGAGGTCGACCATGACGATCTAGAGTTAGTTAAGCCTGGAGCGTTGTTTTATCTCGTGACGAGCAGAGTGCGTGTATCGGCACATTGGTGGCAACCATCAGCCTCGATACACTTCCGGAGAATTCCGGAGCCAGGCGAGGCGGAGCTGCTTGAGGCGCAAGCGTACGCCGCGGAATTGCGGGAAGAACTAGGCCGTTCGGGGTGACAAACAACGTTGGTCCGGCGCCCGACGAGATCGAATTATCAGTCTTTGGTCCGGGTGACGGCGAGGCTGCGGCAATCCATGTCGGCGACGGGTCATGGATACTCGTGGACTCTTGCTTGGACGCTAAGACGAACGAACCGGCCAGTCTCGATTACCTGCGGTCGATCGGCGTCGAGGTAGGTAGGGACGTATCTTGGCTGGTTGCCACACATGCTCATGATGACCACGTGAAGGGTCTTGCGAGGCTCGTGAAAGAGTGTCGCGCTGCGAAGATCGTGGTGCCAGAGGCTTCTTCGTTTGAAGAATTTCTCGGGCTGTCGAAGCTCGACGGTCGGTTGGCGTTCTACAGTACTCGGTACACTGTCTATTCCGAGTATCGCACAATGATGAATCACCTAAGAGGGAACCAGGAGTTGACACGGATAGTTAGAGCCCAAGCGGGCAAGGAGCTTCCGCTCGGTGCCTCCATGCGCGGAGATCGAGTACGGATAATGTGCCTTGCGCCGTCTGATGCCGCTGTGACGATGTCACGGCGAGCCCTCGCAAGGTTGTGGACTGTCGCCTCGAGGTCTCCAGGCGGCCAGCGCGTCGCATCTCGCGATCCCAACACGTTTTGTGCCGCGGTAGTTTTACACATCGGAGACATCGCCTTGTTGCTTGGGGGGGACGTATTGGTCGGTTCGGCAAATTGGGGTTGGCGTCACATTGTCGGCTCGTTCCCATATGTGAGGTCGATCGACGGGCATAAGGTTCCTCATCACGGGAGCGATTCGGCGTATTACGCCACAGTGTGGAACGACTGGCTTATGGAGACATGCATCTCAATTGTTACACCATTCCGCTCTTCCGGAATTCCTGACGACGAAGACATCAAGAATATGAAGAAGCACGGCGTAGAGCTGTGGCAGACAGCGAGAAGCGGTGCGATCAAGCGGCCAAGAGACGTGATCGAAGCGGAAGGTAAGCTACGGTCAGTGACGAGCGGAACTGTGGAGCTTGCGGGGGGGCTTATGGGGCAGGTTAGAGTACGATGGAGGAATGGGCGCGTCCGAGTCGAGAAATTTGGACCCGCATTTCAGGTCGCCTGAGATAGCTCCGTCCCGACGAGAGCCGACTCATCGAGCGTTGTAGGTACTGGAGGGGCCTCGCCGTCCCCTTCACGAGGCGGGTCCTTGCTCGGGGTTCTTAAGGGAGAGGGGCTCGGAAATGGCCGTCCCCGACTCGTGCAGCTCGAGCACCCCTTGAGCCAGTCGACGAACGGCGACGGCACAGAAGGACTCGTCCAGTTCTACGCCGACTGCCAGCCTGCCGGCCCGGATGGCCGCCACCAGCGTGGAGCCCGAGCCCATGAAGGGGTCCAGGACTACGGTCCCGAGCGGTGCCAGCTGCACCAGCACACCAAGCAGACTGAGTGGCTTCTCGGCCAGGTGGGACTTGGCCCGGGCGACCTCGGTGCTGATAAGGCCAGGCAGGTAGACCTCGTGGTCCCTGCGGAGCGGTCCTTTACTGCCCCACACTACGTACTCGCAGCTGGCCGAGAAGCCGCCGGAGCGGGGGCGTGCCGTGCGCTTGTGCCAGACGACGATGCCCTGCCACACCCACCCCCCGGCCTGTAGCGCATCGGTGGTGGTGGGGAGCTGGCGCCAGTCGGTGAACACAAGACAGCTCCCGCCGGCCACGGTTGCCCGCAAACATTCCCCGAGCCAGAGCGCCTGCCAGTAGCCATGGCTGCGCTGGTCACGGTTGTCACCCTCGAAACCCGAAAGCGGCTTGATAACCCCGGTGCTTTGGTACTTGTGCTCCGGGGCAGCCTTAGTGCGCTCAGGGACGGACCAACCGCCAGACGAGTAGGGCGGGTCGGTGATGACGGCCCCCACTGCCTGGTCGGGAATTGAGCGCAGCACCTCTAGGGCGTTGGCGTGGTAGATCGTGGCCCCACCCTCGTGGTGGTAGGGCGCCATCACCATGACCGCCCCCTGTCCCCGGCCGCGGCACGGCGGGCCGGCCCGGCGAAACCCTCGCCCGGGGCGCTCCTGACCTGCGTTTTTGCGGCCAGGCAGGGACTAGGAAGCCGTACAGAGCCGATGTTTGCTGTTGGCGGTGCAAAAGTGCTGGTCAGCGGTGTGCGGTCTTCTGGGATGATGCGCAGTAGCCGCGTCTCCAAAAACGACGCGATCACTCCTCCTTTGACCAGGGAGATTGCAACGCTAAATCGGCGTCACCCTCCCGGTCTCGGCCCCGTTTCCGCCAGTCCCGGTTGCGGCAGCTGTCGGAGCAGTACTGCGAGCCCTCGCGTAGGTGGTTGATGTCGGCACCGCAGCCGGGCCGGGAGCAGCGCCGCACTCCCTGCTCGTCCTCGGCCCCGCGAAGGCCAGGGCTCATGCTCGTGTACCAGCGCTCCCCGCGTTTGGTGACCTTGGGGGAGACCTCCAGCTCCGCCAGAGCGACCTTGAACCGGCGGGAGCTATAGGGGCGCTCGGTCCCTTGGGGAGAGCCGTAGCCACAAAGGGCGGACCTCTCGAAGCAGACGGAGATGTCCTTCTCGGTGATGCCGTGGTGGTTCCTCTTCTCATTGTCCTCGACAACCCACAACAGGAACGCAGCGTCGGGGCTTGCTGGGGCCTTCGGGTCGACAACCGGTTTCCGTCTGCGCCGCGCCATCAAAAGGCCTCGTTCTCCCACGCCTCGTAGGTCCGTCCTGGCGTGGCCGACTTGTGCTCGTAACTCGCCCGGATCGGGTGGACGACGCCGTTCTCGTCGGTAAAGAACTGCACCTTGCTCGACGGGTCATGTTCGACCCGCTCGCCGTAGTCCTCGGGGCGCCCTTTCACCAGGAAGGTGGTCGGGTTGTGGCCCCCGTAGCGGTCGGCCTTGACGTAGTGGTTGCGCTGGAGGGCCCGGGCGGCGTCCACGCCCCGGGTGAGGGCGAGCCACTTTTGCGGCGTGAGGCCGAAGCGCTCCAGGTCGCTCGGGGCCGCTCCCGCTTCGTGCGTGAACCAGTTCGACCGGATGCGTGCCTGCTCTTTGCGGCTCAGCCCATAGAACCAGTCCCAATCTTCGGCCGACCGGGAGCGGTAGCCGCCGCCCCAGCGCATGGCCTCCTTCTCCAGGTGCGGGGGCGCCTCCAGCTTCCCCGTGAACCCGGGCACTGTGAGGGCACCCATAAAGACCCCTTCGGCCTCGCGAGCCTGGGCTATTTCCTCCTGGCGTGCTGCTCCACCGGGGCGCCTGGCGTGGAACGCGTTGTCCGTCGTCATTGCTGCTTCCTTTCGGTCCTTATGGCCTGGCGGGGCGCTGCCGGGACGGTCAGGAGGGGTCCTCGTTGGCGCGGGCCTGCTCTGAACTGCCGAGTTGTCATGTGTCCTCCGGTTGTTGTGTTGGCCCGGCATCACCAGCCGGTTTGGTCCTGGCCCGTTGCCGGCGCTTGAGCGCCCGCTGCCGGCAGCGTTCCGAGCAGTAAGGCGAGCCCGGCCGGGCTGGGGGGTGCTCGGGGCCGTCGGCGCAGGCGCATGGCGATTGGTGCTCCAGTGCCTCGGCCAGGTAGGCGGCGAGCACAGCCAAGGAGCTCTCGGGTGTCAAGAGCACCTTGCCCTTGGACCTGGCTTGGTGGAGCCCCCACGCGTCGAGCTGTTCGGTGGCCCATGCGGCGGCGGCTCGCGCAAGCCGGGCCGCGGCGTCGGGGCGGGGGGCTTCGCTCCTTGTCCGCGCAGCTAGGCGTCGCCATCTCACGCCCGAGCGGCGCTCCGCCTCTTCGTAGCCCATTGCACGGACTACGGGGAGGACCAGGGTCTCCCAACTGTCGTCGCCAAGGTCGGTCAGTACCTCGGCGGGGTCGGTGACCTCGCCGGCTTCCACCTCGTCGGCCAGGTTGGATTCCTTGCCCACGTAGTGCCGGGCTGCCTCGCGCACCCCTCGGGGGTTGAGCAGCCCACGGGTCCGATAGCTGCAGCTGTTGAGGTCTGGTGTACCAACGCCACTGGGGAGGGCTCGGGGTTGACGCTCCGAGTCCTTCTTTATCTGAAGGGGTGCCGGGAACCTCACACGGCGGCCTGCCGGCGCCGTATTCGTCGCGTCGGATCGGCCCTCGATCTCGGATAGGCGCGCCAAATCTCGGCGAAGCTCGTCGGCCACATAGTCAGGCAGGCAGCGTTCTACCAAGTCGGCCACTAGGCGCCCCGGCGAGACCAATCGCGCAAGCGATGCAGACCTGACGGCATCCGCCACCTCCGGCCGCAGCCGCAGAGTAACCGTCTCGTTCACAGTGCCAGCGTCCCCTGGCTTCTGGTGACAAACACCACCAACGCGTGGCAGGTTTCGTTGTGTGCCCATCCCGCGGCAGGTAAACTGAGATTATGGCTGTGACCAGCGCCGATGAGCAGCTAATAGCACATGTCGCCGCCATGGGCCGGCAGGTATCCGGGCGGTACATCAGGGAGCTGAGGCTCCGGAACGTGATCGGCTCAGGCGGCAAGGGGGGGAGGGGCAAGATGACGGAGTACCCCTCAGGGACGGCTGAGTTAGTCTGCGCGATCGTCGACGCCGCGACCGAATCGCCTGGAGTGTTCCGCCGCACCGTGCTTACGGCCTGGTGGAACGGTGCGCCGGTTGGAGACCTAGCTCTTAGGCGCGCATTTGCTCAGCAGTTCGCGGAGACACTGCGCAAGACCGGTGACGGCGCAGCAGGTGAGCGGTCCCGCGGGTCGGACCGGTCAAGTCCCAGCGAGTGGTGTACGAGGTTGCGGTCCTCGCATCAACCTGAGTGATTAGCGTTCCGCTTATCAGCTCGTTTGTGACTATATCAGAGAATGGTAATTGTGTAAAGAGGT
>Ga0182030_10022021_pt1 | contig 11892 bp, 13 predicted proteins | sample 812S3MmetaG_FD_121299 | JGI IMG/M metagenome (GOLD analysis project Ga0182030, IMG submission 121299) | Permafrost microbial communities from Stordalen Mire, Sweden - 812S3M metaG (Illumina Assembly) | ecosystem: Environmental > Terrestrial > Soil > Wetlands > Permafrost | place: Sweden... | reverse complement strand
GTGCTAGCATCGCGCGGCGCGAGCACACTTAGCCGCCGGTCTGCCTGGCTCCGGGCGGCCTCGGCATCGCACGGAGGGAGATCCTGTGCCCACGTATCAGTACGCCTGCACTGAGTGCGGCGAGCAGCTCGAGGTGGTACAGAAGTTCAGCGACAACCCGCTGACCGTCTGCCCCGGCTGTGAAGGCCGCCTGCGCAAGGTCTTCTCTCCCGTGGGGATCGTGTTCAAGGGCTCCGGCTTCTACCGCACCGACAGCCGCTCCGGTAACGGGTCGGCGCCCAAGGAGAAGGCGGGGGACTCCAGCTCGTCGTCCGCGGACGCCAAGACCGACTCCGGGTCCAAGAGCGACAGCGCCAAGAGCGACAGCGCCAAGAGCAGCAGCGCCAAGAGCGACGGCAAGACCACCGCCAAGGACTCCTCGTCCTCGAGCTCAGTGTCCAAAGCCTCCGGGTCCTCCGGTGAGAAGGTCGCCTGACGCTCATGTCTTCCGTCGCCGAGATCGGGGTCATCGGGGGATCGGGTTTCTATGAGTTCCTCGACGCCGCCGAAGAGGTCAAGGTCGACACCCCCTATGGGCCGCCCAGCGACCCGGTGACGGTCGGCGAGGTGGCCGGGCGCCGCGTCGCATTCCTGCCCCGGCACGGCCGGGACCATCGTTTCCCACCGCACCGCATTCCGTACCGGCCCAACCTGTGGGCGCTGCGTTCCCTCGGCGTTCGCCAGGTCATCGCCCCCAGCGCGGTCGGCTCGCTGACGGCCTCGTTCGGGCCGGGCACGCTGGTGGTGCCGGACCAACTTGTCGACCGGACCAGTGGCCGGACGCAGAGCTTCTTTGACCAGGGCGGCGTGCACGTCACATTCGCCGATCCGTACTGCGCGAGCGGCCGCGAGCGCGCCATCGCGGCGGCGGATGGGGCCGGCTGGGCCCCGGTGCCGTCCGGGACGCTCGTCGTCATCGAGGGCCAGCGTTTCTCCACCCGCGCCGAGTCGCAGTGGTTCGCCGCGCAGGGCTGGACGCTGGTCGGCATGACCGGGCATCCCGAGGCCGTGCTCGCTCGTGAGCTGGCGCTCTGCTACATCCCGCTGGCCCTGGTCACCGACCTGGACGCGGGAATCGAAGCAGGTAAGGGCGTGACCCAGACGGAGGTATTCGAGGTCTTCGCGGCCAACGTGGCCCGGCTCCGGGACCTGGTCGCGGCCCTCATCGCGGACCTTCCGGGCGATCAGCCCGACGACGCCTGCGCGCACGCGCTGGACGGCCTGCCGCTGCCGTTCCAGCTGCCCTAGCCGCTAGGCCTGCTCGCCGCGCTCGATCCGGGCCAGCCGCCGCTTGCGCACCAGCTGGTCGAATTCGTGCTCTATGTCGATCTGGCTATCGCCCGCGCCCAGCGCGCCGAACACCCCGGTGACGTCCCGCATGCTGATCACACCGAGCAGCTGCCCGTTCTCCACTACTGGCAGGTGCCGGATCCAGCGCGCGGCCATCTCCCGCGCCGCCACGTGCAGTGGCATGTCCGGCGGCACGGTGTGCACGTCGATGCTCATCGCCTCGTCTACGGTGGCCAGGTCCGGATCAGCGCCCAGGGCGACGGCCCGCAGCACGTCCCGTTCGGTGATGATTCCGGTCAGCCGCCCGTCGGTGGTGATGAGCAGCGAACCGGTCTGCTCACGCCACATTCGCTCGGCGGCGGTGCGGAGCTTGTCGGCCGGCGTCTCGGTGATCGTCGCCTCAGTCATCACGTCCCGGACCTGCACCGTGCCACACTCCTCTGCCGTGCCGATGGCCCCCCAGCCTACGATGCCTGGCCAGACGATCCCCGGCCCAGCCGCGGACCGGCTAGGCTTGGGCGGGCGCTGGCCCCGATAGCTCAGGGGATAGAGCGACCGCCTCCTAAGCGGTAGGTCGAAGGTTCGAATCCTTCTCGGGGCGCCGATTCCCGGAGTGGCCGCAAGCCCTCTCACCTGCATTAACGCAGGAAGAGAGGGAAACGTATGGCGCGGCTAGCGCTATCACGGCCCAAATCCCCACAACCGGCCCGCGGCAAGGCCGCCCGGCGCGCGCCGGCGGGCACCGGCAAGGCGGCGCGCGGCCACGTCTTTGTGAGCGGAACCGGGCGCCCGGCGACGCGGGGCGAGGGCCGCCCCGTGATCGAGCTCGAGTGCGGGATCACGGTGTACCCGGCCCGGGAGGAGGGCGACCGGTGGCGGGCGGTCTGGCACGAGAACGGTGAGCGGCGGCAGTGCGAGGCCAAGACCGAGGACCGGCTGGCCGCCAGGCTGGAGAAGGTCACCGAGCGGCTGACCGCGGACGCGCCGAACATGGAACGGGCCGGCGCGGACCTGATCGCCTACTACCTGTCACCCGACCGCCTGCCCGTTGAGGATCGCGGTGCTTCGGTTCACGCCGGATGAGTGGGTTGCGTTCCTCGCGGGCGCCCGGCGCGGGGAGTTCGACAGGCTCGGCTGGCTGAGAGGATGACGGGCGTATTACTTGGCCGGCCCCCGGATACCGCCGAGGACGTGGCTGGGTACCTGCGCGAGCAGCAGATCATCCTCATCTTTGACCCGGCCTCCGGCACGCTGCACGCAGGCACCGGCGAGGCCGCCCAGATCATCACCCTGAAAGCAAGCTAACTCGGGCTGAGGCCCCGCATCCGAAGGAGGAACCAAGAAAGAAATCGCCGGTCGCCCCGGCGCTGGCGGCAGCCTACGCCTGGATGATGCCCCAGCATGCCCGGAAACGGGCGGATATGGGGTTTTACTGTGTCCGAGTCCGACACGCAATAGATACATGATCGACATCTCGCTGACTACAGAGTTCACGCTGGCTGCTGGCTGCTGGCTGCTGGCTGCTGGCTGCTGGCGCTGCGCGATGAGCGGTGCGGATTGTGTCATCAGGTCGCTCAACCGCTGTTGCGGTGCTGGGCGTTGTGGCGGTTGCTGCGGTCGCGTCCTACGGTCTTGCGGACATGATCGACATCGCGTTGACCTCGGAGCTTTCGCTTGCAGCTGGCGGGGGCTCAATGAGTAGCGTAGATCGGGTCATCGAGCGGTCAACCGCGCCTGCGTTGCTCGGCGTCGCGACGGCGCAAACTATGAACCTACCCATAGTCTCGGGCATGCGCACGACGAGTCGGGCTAGTCAGTTCATATGGTTCCGCTCACTGTATGCAGCGTCAGGGCTTTTGGTGCTGGTCGATCCAGGAAGTAATCAGCTTTGCACTTTCTTCTGGCGAAGCGCCGTCAACCTCGATGCTGTCCTTGCCTAGCTCGATTGTTACTTTCCGCCCTTTGCCGCGTGTGATCCATCCTTGCAGAAGGCGGACGACTGCGACGAGGACGGCAGAATTGGAAAGTGAGACGATCAGCAGGTCGGTCAGGGAGGCTCCGCCCGACTTCGCGATGTCTGGGACATCTGGGTCAGGAGCGCGTTCGACTTGGTCTACGTCAAGCATAAGGAGCTCTCGGCGTAGGCCATCCGTTAGCGCTCGGAGCTCACCAGGGTCACTGTCGTAAGCGTCAGCGATCTGGACGCGCAGTGACGTCGTACCTTCCATACTGTCCCCCCTGGATCTGCGAGTCGAGCGAGACGCAAAGCAGTTCGACCGCAGTCTCAAAACCGTAAAGGGTTCACTGACGACTGCTGGAACGGCTGTACTCTAGCATCGATCTGCCGTCCTTCAACGTGGATGCATTTGCCACGTGACCTTGGTGGTTGCGTCAACGGGATGAGGGCCAGACGAGGAGGGGACATCGGTGGATGACGCAGCCATTCGGCTGCCGGTGCCAGAGCTTTCTTCGAATACTCGATCGGCTCTGATCATAGCCACATCGCAGTACGACGATTCCGCATTCAACAAGCTGCGGGCACCGGTTCGCGATGCCGAGGACCTTGCTGAAGTTCTAGGAGATCCGGCGATTGGCGGTTTCACCGTTATCACCGTAGTGGATCAGTCAGATTCGCAGGTCTCCATGGCAATTGCGGAGTTCCTGAAGGATCGCAGTCCGGACGAGACAGTACTGGTCTACTTGTCCTGCCATGGCATCCAGGACCGGGCAGGTCGTCTGTGCTTCGCCACGACCAACACCGTAAAGGATCAGCCGCGCTTTACATCCGTTAAATCTGCGGACTTGCTCGAGGAGCTCGACGACTGCCGGGCAAGACAGCAGATCCTGATCCTAGACTGCTGCTTCAGCGGTGCGTTCGGCGGTGGCCGTAAAGGCGGACAGGATCTGAAGGATCAGTTCGTTCGTCCCGGGCGCGGCCGCGTCGTGCTGACTGCCTCCCGTGGCTATGAGTACTCGTTCGAGGGCGAGGCGCTCAACGACAACGGCCCCGTCGGGTCGGTCTTCACGACTGGCCTGGTTCAGGGGATGCGGTCCGGACACGCTGACACAGATGGCGATGGCTATGTCGCATGGGACGAAGCCTTCGCCTACGCCGAGCGCTACGTGCAAGGTAACGGGGCTCGTCAGACCCCACAACAGTGGCTCTCCGGGGGCGAGGGCGCGAAGATAATCCTGGCGCGCAGTCCAGCGGGCCAATTGGTGGTTCCCGCCCAGCTGCCCGAGGATCTTGCCGGCGAGCTGACGAGTCGATCAGCGGATATCCGTATTGGGGCGGTCAACGCGATCGCGCACTGGCTGCACGACCCGAATCCGGCGCGTGTAGTGGCAGCCGAGCAAGCGCTACTTGAGGTAGTCAGGCAAGATAATCCAACCGTTGCGAAGGTCGCGCGGGCCCGGCTGGAAGAATCGGCACGACCAGGTGCTTCGCAGGTGACCGATTCGGAAGCCGATGATGCAAAGCGACGTGAGACACGAGGCGGCAGCTACACCGATGAAGCAAACGGCGAGTCCCCTAATACTCAGCGGCCGTCGGCCTCCGATGAAGCAGGAACTGATGATGATACGGGTGCTGGCTGGCGACGGCAGGAGCCGTGGTTTACGCGCTTTCTCATTGCAGTTTCCGGTGCCTCGGTGGAGATACTGCAGTTCTTTCCGCAAGATCGAGCAAAATACATCGCGTTCGGAAGCCTGACCGCGGCCGCCGCGGTGCTGTCTGCCCTCGGAATTTATTTTGTCTTGCGAACTGCACTTACAGAACCCCTGGTCGCCTCGGCAATCATTGCGCTGCTGTCTGGTCTCGTTGTGCTCGCGATAGACCGCTGGCTCATTGTTACCGTGCCCCGCGGCCGAAACAGTTCGAGAACGCTTCTCTCTGCAATTCCGAGGCTCCTATTTGCGCTGCTCCTAAGCGCAATCATCGCTGGACCGATCATACTGCAAATATTTAGGTCCGAGATTAACGAGCAAGTAATGGTCACGAACTTGGTGCGCTCGGCAGACTTTAACCGGCAGTTGGAGACAAGCGGAATCGGAGCACAGGTAACGAAGGATCAGGCGCAGGTGAACAAGCTTGTGCAAATAGCTTCAAGTTCAAGTAAGCAGAACGCGACCGCAGTTTCGGTGGCTAAAGATGAACTTCCTGCTGCGCGGCAGAAGCTCGCGAGCGACCAGATGCAGGAAGAGCAGCAAAATTCCACGTTCAACAGGGTAAGCGACGGCGATACTGGCCTACCGGCCTCGATCGCAGCGCTCGTTAGTGCGTGCAGCGCTAATGCAGTCCTTTGTATTTCAAGCATCATCATATTTTTGGTCTTTGTCTTCGTAAGTATGCTGCCACTTGTCATGCAAATCATGCTGTCTTTCGGTCCGGAGAGCGCATATGAACGAGCCGCCAGCTACGACAATGATATTGCATTCCAAGCGGCGGCAACTATGCGCCGACGTCAGATAGAAAGAATGCTCAGAAAAAGCACATAGGCCAGGCGCGGGTTTCTGAGGCTGCTGTCAGCGACTCCGTTTACGATAACTGTCAAACCATATGAAACGTATGATCGTAGCGTGGCAGGAGTGGCAATCTTCAGCAGGTTCCGCACTGACGGGATGGCTGCTCGGCCTGGGCGTCATCGTGACGCTCGCCGAGAACGTAGCCCACGGCTTGGGCCACGGCCTCCAAGGCGTTGCTGTGGCCCGGGATCGCACTCGTCGATTGCTGTGATGATCATCCACGGCACGCGGAACTGCCGCCATGCGGGTCAGCAGCATCGGGCTGGCAGACTAGCGTCATGTCACCTACAGCAGACACTCCGATCACTGTCCGCATGGAGACGGGACTGCCCAATAGCGGTCGGATCACCGTTCACACTGAACCTGAGAACGCCGACGACCTGCGCCGTGCTTTCGATGTAATCGGCCTTTCAACCTCAGACATTGTCGAACTGCCCGTCCCCGAAGTGCTAGAAACGGTCTTTCAGGTCCAAAACATCCTAGGCTCCGCAGGGCTCGCGACCTTCGTCAAGGCGTTCTCGCTTTGGTTGCGTCGTAACGACAAGAAGGACATCGATATCACCGTGAACGGTGAAAGTTTTAGATTCAAGGGGATGGGTGAAGCCGAGATTAGCCGGATAATGCACGAGAGACGGAAAGAGTGGGACGACCAATGGCGCCAGCAGCTTCCTGATCGATTTCCGTGCGATCAGGACGGCGAATCGCAGTAGGTTGGGCGACTCTGATCATCCCGCAAGCCTAGTCAGGTCTTACGCGCCGGGGCCGCCCCGAGACATTTATCGATGGCAGTCACTGCCTCGGGCCAGTCGGTAGCCGCCGAGGAGTGCAGGGGTGGTCGCGGGACTGGGTAGTAGCGACTGCCGCCGAGATCAATGAATCTGACGATAAGGTGCTTGATCGGCGTGAGTCTCGATTCGCGTTAGCGACTTCCTGTCCTGGTCGTGCGAAAGCGGTCTCCTGCGGGTCTCCGGTGCGACCTACCAGTTCCGCCACCGCGAGCTCCAGGACTGGCTGTCAGCCCGCCGCCCGTTCCCGGGCGAGCCGGTCGACCGTCCGAATACCCTGCCCGCCCGCGAACCCTGAGCAGGGCGCAGGTTCCACAACTGGGTTTGGCATACGAGCCCGAGAGCATTTGCAATATTAGACTTGCGACCCAGCCGTATAGCGCCGGGCAGAAGAATAGCCATTAAGTTCGGCATGCCGTGTGCAGTAGCAGTCCCGCTCATCGTGCATTCACTGACGGTCCGTTTTGGTCATTTGGCAATCCGTTGGCCGACATGAGCGTTGACTCTGCCAGCCACACAGAAAAACGCGCAGATAATCATGATCTTCTCGCCGGAATCGGCTCAGCGAACCAGTAGCGAGATGCGCCATAACGGCTCGGCGCTTGCTTATCAAGAGCCTCCGCGCCGTCGGCGATCCGACCACGGCCGAGCAGGCAGGCAGGCAGCCGGGCCGTATTTTATGCATCACCAGCGCTGGGCGTGGTCGCTCGCTTCTGCCGCGAATCGGTCGATGGGCTGTGGTTACTGGTGGAGCTGGACTAGCTGGTAGAGGGTGGCCAGGAAGCCGGGTCGGCAGGATTGGGTGACGTGCTCGACGTTCCACAGTCCTGACTGGCGGATCTGGGCGGGGATGGCGTGGTGCCCGAGCCAGCCGGGGCTGGGGTGGTCCTGGCTGTCGGCCAGGCGGGAGGTGAGGGCCACGAGCTTGACGCGAAATATCCGCCTAATTGCGCGGCCATCGGCCCGTCTGCGCCGACCGACTTAGGCGCGCATAGCAGGCCGATCTGGGGCCGATCTCCGCAGCGCCACTTGGAGACAGCGTCACATGCCGATGGTGGGCGCGCTGTGCACGACAATTCGCAGTGGGATCTGAACATCGTCTCAGGCGTATTCAACTAATCATGACGAATCGGCTGGCGATGCGCGCGCTCTGGGTGATCGCCCGGCGTGCCACGCCAACTGGATCGAGCAAGCTCGCGTGCTGAAAGTCCACGGTCGCTCCACTAGTCACGTCAACGCAGCGGCCTGACTTGGGCGCGGCGAGCAGATCGCCGAGGGCCGTTTCGCTATAGCCGGCATTGCGAGCTATCTGCAGAAGGGGTTCTGCAAGGGAGTCGGCGACAATCGCCATCCCGAGCGTTTCATCGGTATTTCGGCTGACCGTTCCCGCCAACTGGTCGCGTGTAAGCAGCAGAGTGGCGGCCGCATTTGGAATCCACCCTTCCTGAATGGCTATACGCATCGACAGGATTGTGCGTTCGATACGCTTAATTCTCTCCCGGGTGTCGGTTTCCGTTAGGCTGCCAACCTTGATGTCGGCTACGCCTCCTGCAAGTCGGGCTAGGCGAACGCGGAGCATTTCCTGATACTCGCCTGAGTTGGCGGCTTCAACTTCTCCGCGGATTTGCTCGACCCGTCCACTAATCTGATCAGCGTCACCAGCACCATCGATGATTGTCGTATCTTGCTTGGTCACCACTATTCTGCGCGCACGGCCGAGAAGGTCGAGATCTGCATTTTCTAGCGTCAGACCGATATCTTCGGAGACGATCGCGGCACCTGTGAGGATCGCCATATCCCCGAGTAGGGGTCTGCGCTCCGTCGCTGTCCCCGGAGCCCTGATTGCGACAGACTGAAGGAGACCACGAATCTTGTTGATCACAAGAAGGCTCAGCGCATCACCGTCAATATCTTCGGCGATGATTGCTAGGGAACTCCGGGTCCGAGCAACTTTATCTAGCAGGGGAAGAATATTCTTGAGGGTCACCTTCGCATCGGCTATTAGGATGTATGGATTTTCAAGAATCGCCTCCATCCGGCTCGCATCTGTCATGAAGTAATCCGAGATCAGACCACTCTGCAGGAGCATGCCTTCTGTCAGCTCCAGCTCCAGGCCTGGAGTCTGGGATTGCACGACAGCAATGACGCCCTCCCTCCCAACTTTGTCGAATGCCTCAGCAATAGTCTCGCCAGCTGCAGGGTCGAAGGTGACGGTAGTGGCCAGGGCGCGAAGCTCCTGCTTGGTCGCGAGCTCACGCGTCATGGCCGCCACTACCGCGTCTGCTTGACTTGCGGCGTGTTCAATGCCGCGTTTGAGCGCTACCGGGTTTGCTCCGGCACGCAGCGCCTCTGACGCGCGCCGGACCATCGCCTGGGCCAGTACCACCGCTGTACCCGCGCCATCACCGGTCTCTGCACGCATCATTGTGACCATCTGCCTGATGTAGCTGGCCCCTAGCTCGTCGCGGCGGTCTGCAGGGCGGAACATTGCGGCCACAGTCTCAGCGTCCGTAGTCTCCAGGTAGGTCCCGTCCTCGTCCGGCACGACGACCACACGGCCCATGGGGCCAAGCGTGCGCGAGATGGGCTCTGCTATTGCCCGAATTCCCCGGGCCACCACAAGATGCTGGCGGCTCAGTGTGCTTGCTGAAGCTGTTGCTGGCTGCCCCGGTCCTTGCGCCGCGGCGTCGTGCGTCGCGACAGGCCGAGTCACGTCGGGCATATCGTTTCTCGTCGCTGCCCGGGCTATGTAAAGGTTCGGTTCTACCGAGTAGGCGAACAGCTTGGGCTTTTGGTCCGGGCGGCGCCTGACGACGGCTTCATGGGTGTACCGGAATAGTTCGTCAATCGTCACCCGGCCGTCGCCATCCAGGTCCGCAGCTCCACTGGCCAGACCCTGCAGCATGACATCGGTGAAGATAGACACTCGCGGCGACTCTAGGGACACAGAGTCTTCCTCGAACGCATACTCATACTCGGCGGAAGCAGTCATGACGACGTAGCCGTGACCCACCTGTCCGTCGAGTGGCCCGGCTGATGGGGCCTTGAAGCCTTGCGCGAATGCGCCGCTAAAACAGCAATCCAGTATCAAGATCCGGCCGGCCGCAGGGCAGTCCTCCATTAGCTCGTTAACGAACGACCGCGCTATCGAGCTGCCAGCTGGGTGATCGTAGTCCGTGTTGCTGCATGCGAAATACAGCCGCCGCTGATCAGTGACCTGGCCATGGCAGGAGAAGTAGATGAGGACGAGATCGTCACGATCACGATCGCTGAGTATCTGGTCCAGGGCAGCGCGCACCTGTGAGTCGGTTGCATCCCGCAACACGTCCACCCGATCGAAGCCACCGATCTCGGTATCCTCAAGAACTGCAGCCAGACGCTCCGCGTCCTGCTCGGGCGAGCGCAACTGGCTAAGCCGGGCATCGGCATACTCGCCGATTGCGACCAGCAGCGCGTACCGGCCCACCCGTCAGCCCTCATCAGCCGGATTGGAAGTCCCATCCATGGGCCGCCCTGCGACAATCTGATCCGAGGCACTGCGCTCGATCCAGGCGCCGACTACGGCCCGCTCTGTCATCGCATCTCCCCGGTATCAGCGCCGCCACCTCACCTAAACCCACCATAGGTGAAAGAAAAGCACGCGGGACCGTCTTTAGACCGTCCAGCGCGTCGGCGAACTCGGCGCCGCGCCGGTACGTCTTCGTGTCGACGGCCAGGAGGACGCCCCGGGGCCAAGGCGGGTCAGCCGAGGACATGACCGAGCGCGCTGCCTGTCTCGCGGGCGTTGAGGTAACGATCGATGGCATGCGGCTGATCACCGTTGTCGACCACACGGTCATAAATCGCAGCGACTCCTGCCGGGGCGCGGAACACCCCGGCCAACTGTTTGCGCAAGGCCACGATGTCATCGCGGTCGGCGACGTTGACCCAACTGGCCACCCCGCCTGGCCATGCCCCCAGTCCATCGGCTGGCGCGGGCGTCAGCCGGTCAAAGACCAAGTTCGGAATGCCTAGGGGGGACCCGAGTGTCACCAGCAACTCCACCGATGACGGCCGGTACCGGCACAAATACTCGTATGCGACGACCGATCCCAGCGAATGGCCAATCACCACCCGGGTGCCGTCGTCCACCTCCTCGTGCACCTTGGCCAGAACCTGCGCCTTCACCGAGCTGTCCGCCAGAAACCGGGTGACCTGCTTCAGGTTGCCGATTAGCGCGCGCTGCGCCACACCGGCAAACGTCCGGCACCGCAGGAGGCGGTTCAGCATCATCTGTGCCGCCATCCTCCCCGGTCCCTTCGCCTGCTGCGGGGGGGCCAGCGACAGGTCCTGCTGTACAGCTGCCTCGTACCAAGTCTCGAGCAGACCCCGCTCTAGGCCAGGCTCCACATCGGTCGGCGTGTACGGCGGCTCGCCCCCCGCCTTCGCTCCCGGAGGCCGGAACAGATCACCGAAAAACGCCACCCGAATATCGGTCGGCGCCAGCGCGCTTGCCACCGGCTCGTATCCCGCCACAGCCAAACCATCCCGAAGCCCGTCAAACCACACGGTCCCTAGCTGGTAACCACCCCGGAACTGCTGGGCAATCCCATGCACCCCCACTACCGCCGCCATACCAGTGTTCTAACACGGCAAGGCGCCACCGAAGCCAAGATGGCCAACCTCGCACACACAGAACCTGACGGCACTGCACGAGTCGCGGGTACTGCTCCACCATTCCGGAAGCGACCTTGCGTGCCGACACCGGGCCGAACTCCCGGACAAGCCCGCCGTCACCCCGACTCCCGACCTCTGTTTTCGCACGACGTGCTCTCATGCGCAGCGCGCTCGCAGATGAACCTGCGCGCCCGCGCATATATTTCTGATATGCATAGTCGCCCTGCTTGGCGAAGCGCGAACCGATCTCGCTCCGATTCGGCGATCAGGTCGCTTACGCTCCAGAGCGGTCATCACACCAGGTCACGATCGCTGGCCGCGGTCACCGTGCGAGATCCGCTATGGGCGGCTCCGGAACGTGGACTCGCCGCGGTGGTGGCCGCGCATGACCGGGCTTCGGATGCGTGCTACCGGGGATACGCAGCGCGGCGGGCGGGCGCCGGGCGGGACAGCCACTACGCCGCCGGTCTGGGTTCTTCCGGTTGCCCGGGCTGGAGGGCTGATGTGGCTGCGGGGCGGCCCGGGCCGGAGGCGCCCGGGTCAGTGGCCGGTGAAGCGGCCCTCACGTCGCTCGGTGAAGCTGCGCAACCCCTCAGTG